>Ga0183100_1000513_pt1 | contig 29858 bp, 34 predicted proteins | sample Biomet2_FD_127789 | JGI IMG/M metagenome (GOLD analysis project Ga0183100, IMG submission 127789) | Microbial communities from bioreactor (seeded with anoxic lake sediment) at LBNL, California, USA - Biofuel metagenome 2 | ecosystem: Engineered > Bioreactor > Anaerobic > Unclassified ...
AAATGCGCTGAAATATTACATGAAGATTCTGGAAATTGATCCGGATAATGGGTTTGTCCTGTTTTCTCTTACTTCTTTTTACAGAGAGAAGGAAGACAAAGAAAAAGCCTGGGAATATGCCCGCAAGGGTTTTCTGAATAAATCGGTTGAAGTTGAAACTAAAATTCAGTTTTATCTGATGATAACCGCCGGTCCTGACAAACCTTTTTTTACCGAAGACCAGATTTCTGAATTGGTCGATATTTTGGTAAAGACGAACTCCGACGATTACCGGGTTTATACGGTGTATGCCGAATTTCTGATTAGCAAGGGTAAATTGCTTGAAGCGCGTGAACAGCTCCGTAAAGTACTTGAAACCCAGAAAGACAATTACATGATTTGGGAGCGGATGATCTTGATAAGCAATGATTTACTCGATTTTAAAACGGTGTATGCAGATGCCGAAAAAGCGTTGAGTTTATTCCCCAATCAGCCAACTTTATATGGACTTAAAGCGGTGGCTTGCCTGCAGCTCGAAAAATATACAGAAGCCCTTGATGTATTGAAAGAAGGTGAAAATTACGTACTCGATAATAAGTTGTTGCAAGTTCAGTTTGCTTTATATAAAGCCGAAGCTTATTACAAATTAGATAGGGTAGAGGAGGCGTTCAAAACTTTTGATGATGTTATCAAGCTGGATCCGGAAAACTGGATGGCTATGAATAATTACGCTTATTACCTTTCAGTTAAAAACGAAAATTTAGAAAAAGCGGAAGAGTTAAGCAGTAAAGCCGTTCGTGCAAATCCCGAGAATTCAACCTATCTTGATACATATGCCTGGGTTTTGTTTATGCGTAAAGATTATTCATTGGCCAAATTTTATATGGAATCGGCAATTAAATTCGGTGGCGATAAAAATGGGGTAATTGTTGAACATTACGGCGACATTTTGATTATGCTGGGCGAAAAGGAAAAGGCGCTGGAACAATGGAAGAAAGCCTTGGCAACGGGTGAGGGAACGAAGTTGCTAAGTGAAAAAATTAAGCAGGGACGTTATCTCGATAAATAAACAGAAGTGGCAAAAACAAATTCACTACGATTTTCAATCTTTGCTCTGGTTTGCATTGTTTTACTGGGATTTTCCTCCTGTAAAACAACCCGTGTTGCAACAACAACCCTGGTAGTCAAGCCAATGGGCACCAATAAGTTGATCAGGAATATTGAAAACAATGTTTTTGATTACAAGCATTTGTCGATCAAAAAAATAAGTTGTCAGTTCGACAACGGAAAGACCAAAGCCTCGTTCAAAGCAAGTATTCTGGCCGAAAAAGACAAGCAAATTGTTGTGATGCTTTCTAAATTAAACATTCCGGTAGGCCGGCTTTGGCTAACTCCTGACAGCGTTAAATTTATCAATTATCTCGAAAAGAATTACTTTCTGGATGATTACAGTTATCTGAGTTCCATGCTTGACATGGACATTGATTTTGAAACGGTTCATGCCATTGTTTCGAATAATATTTTTTCGCTTAACGATGAAAAACGCGATAAGGAAATTCGGGATTATGAGGCGAAAATTGATTCGGGGATGTATGTCTTAGAGTCAGTAAAAAAACTGAAGGCCAGAAAAGAAAATCAGAAAATGAGCGAACGCCGTCAAGCCCGGAAGGCCCGGAAGATTATCCCTGATTCACCCGTTCGACAAACGATCTATATCGATCCGGTAACGTTTAAAATTCGGAAAATAAGAATGTTAGATGTCGCCAATTCACGAAATCTGAATATTGACTTTTCAGATTTTGTACCTGTTGATAACCAATTGTATCCGGGTGAAATGGCTTTAAACTTTGCGAGTCCTGAGAGTTTTATGCAACTCCGGGTTAAATTTGCCGGGTTCTCAACAGAAGAAGAAAAAGAAATTCGCTTTAAAGTTCCTGAAAAATATACCCGTATTAATCATTAGTGTTATGAGGAGCTTTTTACTTCTTTTCGTTTTTTTAATGCTTACCGCACTGGTTAATGGTCAGTCTTTGGATGAGCTGCGGAAGAAAAAGCAGAAAACCAATGAACAGATTAAATATACCACCAAACTACTCGAAGAAGCGAAAAAGAATCAGACAAAGACCCTGAATAAATTCAAAATACTTAACAAACAAATCGAACTTCGTACGAATCTGATTACAGGAATAAACTCAGAAGTTGAGGTTCTGGGCGGTTTTATTGATCAGAATGCATGGCTGGTAACTTCCCTTAATGCCGATTTGGAAGAGCTGAAAAAGGAATATGCTAAAATGATTGTTTTTGCCCAAAAAAATCAAACCAATTACAGCAAGTTGCTTTTTGTGCTTTCGTCAAATAGCTTTAATCAGGCCTACAAGCGAATCATGTATCTTCGACAATACACCGAATACCGAAAGCGCCAGGCCGAACTGATTCAATGGATTCGCGATCTGATTCAGGTGAAAGTAAGCCGGTTGCAACTGCAACGTGCAGAAAAGGAAATGCTTCTTCAGTCGAAGCAAAAGGAGGCTAATCAGTTAACCAAAGAGAAAAAACAGCAAGGACAATACCTGACCACCCTTCAGAAGAAACAGAAGGAATTTGAACGGAAGCTGAAGGAACAACAGCAAATTGAGGCGCAGTTAAGTAATGAGATTCAGAAGATAGTAGAAGAAGAAATTCGAAAAGCCAGAGAAAGGGCCCGTGAATTGGCCAGAGAAAAGGCAAAAGAAGCAGCAAGACAGTTGGGAAAACAATCGGGTAAGACGTCTGGAAAGCCAAGTGGAAAACAGACAGTTAAGCCAAGTGAATCAACTAGCTATGAAATGACTCCGGAAGAAAAATTAGCTTCGGGGCAGTTTGAACAAAACAAACACCGCCTGCCCTGGCCGGTTGAACGTGGCGTTATTACTGATCATTTTGGGGTTCATGAGCATCCGGTTCTGAAAAATATTCAGGTTAAGAATAACGGAATTGATATTTCAACGGCACCGGGCGTTCGGGCACGTGCGATATTTGCAGGCGAAGTGAGCCGTGTGTTTATGGTTACTGGTGGTAATATGGCTGTTATTATTCGTCATGGGAAATACCTTACGGTTTATTCCAATCTGGTGAATGTTCAGGTCAGATCAGGCGATAAAGTATCGGTTAAACAAACCATTGGAACCATTGGAACGGATGGCGATGACGATAAAACCGTTCTGAAATTCCAAATCTGGAAAGAAAATTCTAAAATGGATCCTGAAGACTGGATTGCGCGTTAATTTTTTTGGTTCATTCACATTAATTAATGTTTATTAAACCTGTGTTAGTGTTCATGTGATTGTGATTAATGTGATCTTTGTATCATAAAAAAATACAAAATAAAAAGAACCATGAAAAAAGTATTTTTCATTTTAACTTTGGCTACAGGTCTAGCTGTAACAACTCAAGCTCAAATTAATACAGCCAAATTAAAGAGCAGTGTAAAATCGGCAGCTACTACTGCAAATACGGTGGCTACAGCTTCAGGAATTGATGTAAAATCAGTTTCGTCCAATATAATGGCGAAATTGACATCTTCTTTGAATTTAACTGATGCTCAGAAACCCAAAGTTCTGGCTACAGTGACCAGCTTTTTACAAAATAAATCAGCTATTTCTGGATTGTTAAAAACAGATAAGACTCAGTATGACAGCAAACTAACAAGTCTTAAGTCTGAACTTGTCACTAAGCTAAAAGGGGCATTGACTGCTGAGCAAATGACAAAATTTCTGAACCTGAAACCGGCGAAAACGAGTACCACTGACGCATTATCACAGTTGTTTAACTGATCTTGCTGAATGTTAGAATAAAAAGAGGTCGTTTCTGAAAATGAAGCGACCTCTTTTGCTTGTAAAATATAGATTTACAGGATATTGGCAACCTTGGTCAACCCAGGAACATTAACGAATTTAATTTTCCGTCCCTGTAAGTCGATCAGTTGATCCTGTTTGAACTCAGACAGAAGCCTGATCACACTTTCGGTAGCGGTTCCAACCATATTGGCCAATTCTTCGCGGGTAAGCGAAATTTGTAACGTCTTTGCATTGTCAAGCTCAAATTCATCTTTTAATAGCAGTAGAACTTCAGCAAGTCGCTCACGCACTGTTTTTTGAGCAATGTCTGTGATGTAGTCGTTCGCTATGCGCAATTCTTTGCAAACGATTTGCAACATGTGATACGAAAATTGCCAGTTACTTTGAATCAGGTATAATAGCGTTTGAAGAGGAATGTGGCTCAAAACAGCTTCGTCAATAACTTTGGCTGTAGTACAAGCTAACTCATGACTTAAAAGAGAACGGTAGGCTATAATATCACCCTTTTTGGCAAAACTGATTATTTGTTCTTTCCCATCTATCCCCGTCTTGAATATTTTTAAAATACCACGGTTTACGCAGTAAAATCCAGTCAATCGGCTACCTTCTCTGTAGATGATACTTCCCTTTTTATAGATCGAACTTGTTTTATCGTAATTGAGTTGCGCAAATTCCTGCTCTGTCAATTTCTTAAATAAATTGAACCCGCTTAAATCACATTCATCTTCTGTCGGCCTTTTAATTGAACTTCTCATCGAGTTGCTTTGTTTTGTTAATAATAATTAAACAACAATTAAGGGCAAAATATACATTTTAGTTTTCATTTTATAAACGCAAAGTATAACTTTTGTCATAAATTTAGACGTAAATTTAGAACTAATATTCGATTTGCAACATTAGAGTAAATTAATATGAAACACGTACTCGATTTAGCCTGGAAACAAAATTTAGCTTTTGAATGTGATATGGATGGACACCATGTTGTGGTGGATGCTTCAAAAGAGGGTGGGGGCGATGATCTGGGACCACGTCCAAAAAAACTGATGCTTACCGCTTTAGCTGGTTGTACAGGTATTGATGTAATATCGATCCTGAAAAAAATGAAGGTTGAGCCGGAAGCTTTTAATGTAATTGTTGAAGGCGATTTAACTGAAGAACATCCGATGCGCTACCATAAAATGAAGATCATCTATCAGTTTAAGGGCAAAGATTTGCCATTGGATAAGCTCGAAAAGGCAGTAAAACTCTCGGAAGAGAAATATTGTGGCGTTTCGGCAGCCTATCGTCTGGCCATGGATCTTTCAACTGAAATTAAAGTGATAGACTAGGAGAAAAGCACTGAAAAACAGACGAAAATATCCAAATTAAGACTAGTAAAAGTGAGAAATTCACGCTTATTCAACGACGGAAACGAGAAGATTTTTACCATCAGGAAAATCTGTGACTTCGATGATGATGAGATTGAGCATAACCTGATGCCCCATTTGCACGATTTTTATTCCATTTTCTGGATCGAATCGGGCGAAGCTATTCATGCCACCGAATTTGTTGAATACAGCCTGAAAGCGGATACCATCCTGTTCGTTCCGCCTGGTCTGAAACACCGCATGTACATTGATAAATCGGTTGGTGGAATTTACATTCTCTTTAACGAGGAATTCATCCAGTACAACCGGGTAAATATTCAGCCGTTAAAGAACTATCGTTTGTTCAATAATCCGGAATTCAAAAGCCTGATTACAGTCGAACCTGATAAAAAAGACAAACTTAGAAACATTACTAGCCTGATCTTCAATGAACTTCAGAATCGGGACGAATATAGCCAGAACATTGTTTTGAATCTGCTCCATTTGTTTTTACTCGAATCCCGACGGATTTTCGATCAGCAAAATCAGGCTCCAAAAGAAGAATCCGAACCTACCCCCGATATCACCATTATTAAGTTTAAGCAGTTAATCGAAGAGAACTTCACCAAAGAAAAAAACGTTTCGCCATACGCCGAAATGTTGAATATGAATCCTTCGTGCCTGAACGAACTGTCCAAACGAATTACCGGAATTACTGCCGGTGAGCTTATTCGAAATCGGGTAATCGACGAAACCAAAAAGTTACTTTATTCTACCCGAATGTCGGGGAAAGAGATTGCCTATGAGCTTGGTTTTGATGATCCGGCCTACTTCAGCCGCTTCTTTAAGAAATACACAGGCACCACTTTAAATGAGTTTCGCGATAATAGCAGAAAAAAATACCATTAAATCCTTTTTTAGTCCATTTTTCACCCTTTTTCTTCAGTATATATTTGTAACAGTAAAACAATTAAAAATTGAACAGTTACAAAGTGAACCTCTATTGGAGGTATTTATACTAAAAAAAATCATTTATCAATTAAAATTAGGATTATGAAAACAATGAAATCATTAGCCTTATTTGTTTTAGCTTTTACGCTTACAACAACTGTATTTGCCGGAACTCAAAAAGTAGATGTCGCAAAAAGTTCAGTAAAATGGCTGGGTAAAAAAGTGACCGGCGAACACACCGGAACAATCAGTGTTAAAGAAGGTAGCCTCGAAGTTGTCAATGGTAAAGTAACTGGCGGGAAGGTTGTAATTGATATGAATTCGATTGTTGACACCGATTTAACTGATCCAGCCTGGAATTCCAAATTGATTGGCCATTTGAAATCAGACGATTTCTTTAGTGTTGCAACATTTCCAACTTCCGATCTTGTTATTACCAAAGTTGAAGGAAATACTTTCTCCGGAAACCTTACGATTAAAGGTGTTACCCTTCCAAATAGCTTTACTGCGACTGCTACAAAAGATGGAAAAAGCACCGTTTACAAAGGAACCATCACTATTGACCGCAGTAAATACGGTCTCAAGTACGGTTCAAAATCGTTTTTCGATAATTTGGGCGACAAGGTGATTTACGACGAATTTACACTCGATTTCAGCTTGGTTGTAGCAGAATAAACAAAAGTGAATAAATACTTAGAGTTCGGAGTGCCTAAAGTTAATCGATAGAACTCCAGGCACTCCGAACTCATAACTCCAAACTTTTTATTATGAAACTTACAGTTCACCGGGCAGGATGCAGAGGACATGTGGATCATGGATGGCTGAATACCTGGCACTCCTTTAGTTTTGCCAGCTATTACAATCCCGACCGGATTCATTTTGGTGCGCTGCGTGTGCTCAACGATGATACAATTCAGGAAGGAATGGGTTTTGGAACTCATCCGCACGACAACATGGAGATTATTACCATTGTTTTAGATGGCGAGCTCGAACATCGCGACAGCATGGGGAACGGATCGGTTATTCGTTCGGGCGAGGTCCAGGTGATGTCGGCTGGAACAGGCATTCAGCATTCCGAATTCAACCATTCCAACAAAAATGAAGTCAGTTTGCTGCAAATATGGGTTTTCCCTGATAAGAAAAATGTGGAACCCCGATACGATCAGGCCAGGTTTCAGGAGGAAGAAATGACCGATAAATGGCGCACAGTAGTATCACCCGATGGAAATGAAGGCTCGTTGTGGATCCACCAGCAAGCCTGGTTTTCGTTGGGAGTTTTTGAACCGGATTCAACGATCAGTTATCAGCTGAAAAAGGCCGACAGTGTGGTTTATGTATTCCTGATTTCAGGTGAACTTGAAGTGGGTTCTGAAACACTTAATCCGCGGGACGGATTGTGCATTGAGCAAATTGATTCAGAAATAGACATGAAAACAATTAAACAATCGAAGGTTCTGGTCATGGAAGTTCCGTTATAAATCGAGGCAGATGACTTACTCAGGGCCATATTTCCGAGATATTTTCCCGAATCGGATCAATGCGAACAAGGTTTACTTTAAAGTCGGTCAGTTCGCGTCCTTTTACCTCGAAAACAGCTTTGAAATTGAGTGTTGTTGTTTTATTCAGGAACCCGATATTTTGCTCGTCGGTGAGGTATTTCATGGCGGCAATGTTGCCAAGGTCGTCGTCCGACAGCAGGAACAGAACTTTGCGTTGATCGCTGGTACAAAAATGAACCAGGCTCGAATATTCATGGTTGAGGTAATTGTCGTGCCGATTGTCGAAGAAAAGAGTGCTGTCGGCTGTTTGATAGGTAAACGAGGCGTGTTCCAGATCATATTTCAAACCAGCCCGTTCGAGTGTTGGTTTCAGAAACCGAAGCGTTTTGACCGACCCTATAAAAATCAGGTGTTTGTTTCGGGTATCTTCCCATTTCAGTTGCGACGAGTACTTCATTTCAACGTTGGCAACTCCGCCGCCAAACATATTCATGAGTCTGAATAAACCAATAGGTGCCTGCCGGTTGATGTAAGTGGTGTTGTTTTTCCTGATTTTGCCAATCTGTTCCGGATGAATTTTCAGGTAAGCATCGAGGTCTTCATCCGAGTTGATCCGGGTATCGCGCGAAGAACCCAATCGACCGGTAGCAATCGAATCGGTAAAGAAATAATGGTCGCCCAAAACAATCAGGATGGGGTAATCAGGTTTTAAAAATCCTTTCCAGATGGCTTGCCGGGGTTGGCGAAATTTGTCGTTGTTCAGGAGCAAAATGAATGAAACAATAATCAGCAGAAAGCCCGAAATAAAAAGTGCCAGGCTGTATTTTTCGAGTGACCGTCGAAACGATTTGTAGCCCAAAAATTTGAACTCGACCTGGTATTTCCCTTTGGGAATTTGAAGAATCACCGTATCATCTTTCCCTTCGTGCTGGTAATATTCTTCGAGCTTGTTTCGCAGGTTCAGGATATAAACCCGCACGTTTAATTCCTTTTCCTGATCAGCTTTTTTCCCGAAAACATCGAGCGCGATTTGCTGTTCCTTGGGTATTTCGCCTTTCAGCGAACAATTCACCAGGTAATTTAGCAAGTCTTTATATACGCCCGGCTTCGAGAATGTTTTGCTGTTCAGCAACTTCTCGAGCGTTTGTGATATTTTCCGATGATCAATCATAAAACATTCTGAATGAGTACCGTTAATTCATTTCTTTACGCCAATATTACGCAATTAAGTTTGAAAATTTTCTAATTTTAGAAATCCATCCTTACCTTGGATTATAATTTGAATTAAACCATTAAAACTAAATTAGAAAATGAAGAATTTTTGGATTGTAACCATTGTACTTCTTTGTATGGCCAACCTGGCACAAGCTTCGAAAAAGGAAAAGGTAGAATTTAAGAACGACGAAAAGGGGAAAAAGGTTGAAGTGTTTGTGGGTGGAAAGCTTTTCACGGCGTACATTTATCCCGACAACATGGAAAAGCAGTCGCTTTACCCGATTATGAGTGCTTCCGGAAAATTCATTACACGCGGTTATCCGCTCAATCCACGACCTTTTGAACGCACCGACCATCCGCATCACGTGGGATTGTGGTTCAACTTTGGAAGTGTAAATGGACTCGACTTCTGGAACAATTCGTTTGCCATTAAACCTGAAGACAAACCAAAATACGGAACCATAAAATTCAGGAAAATTGTGAGTGAAAACCCGGCAAAAGGAACGCTGGTTACCAATGCCGATTGGGTTGACGTGAACAACAATGTTCTTCTCAATGAAGAAGCTACTTATATTTTTGAAGGTAACGGTAGCACCCGTACCATTGAGCGGATAACCAAACTGACTGCCAAACAGCAGGTTACTTTTGCTGAAAATAAAGAAGGACTGATTGGTTTGCGCGTTGACCGAACTTTTGAAGAACCGGCTACAAAACCTGAGACATTCCTGGATGCCAATGGCATCGAAACCAAAGTTCCGGTGATGAATAACGACGGCGTGAACGGTGTTTACCGCAATGCCGAGGGTGTTAAAGGCGGTGATGTCTGGAGCAAACGCAGTCCGTGGGTGGCTCTTCGTGGCGTTAAAGACGGCGAAGCCATTACCATTGCCATTCTCGACAATAAAGCGAACCCAAATTATCCGGCCTGGTCTCATGCCCGCGGATACGGCCTGTTTGCAACCAATAATTTGGGTGGAAGGGTTTTCGATAAAAATGCAGCCGAAGTAAATATTGTGCTGAAACCAGGTGAGAGCATTACCTTCAAACACAAAATCGTAATTGGTGGCGATCTGAGTGATGCTACCCTGAACGAGCTTTCAAAGAATTTTAAATAACCAACATAAACGCATTACTAATGGAAAAAGAAGAAAAAAACTCAAGAAGGAATTTTTTGAGAACTGCAGCAACTGGTGCCGTTCTGGCTGCCGTGACTCCAGCTGCATTTGCAAAAGAACCGGTCAAAAAAACAACCGTCATTCCGGCAAAAGCAAAAGGCGCTAACGATCGCCTTCGTGTAGCTGTGCTGGGAATAAACGGCAGAGGTAAAACGCACATCGAAGTCATTATGGGATTAGCTGAAAAAGCCAATGTCGAATTGGTTTGTTTAAGCGATCCGGATTTGAATATTCTACAGGAACGTGCAGCAGAATTCGAAAAAAAATACGGACGAAAAATTGCCATCGAACAGGATTTTCGTAAGGTTTTTGACGACAAAACGATTGATGCCGTAACGCTTGCAACTCCGAACCACTGGCATGCGCTTCAAACCGTTTGGGCTTGTCAGGCTGGCAAAGATGTGTATGTTGAAAAACCGGCAACCCACAATATTTCTGAAGGAAGAAAAATCATTGAAGCGGCTTATAAATACAACCGGATTGTTCAACACGGTGTTCAACTTAGAAGCTCAGTTGCCATTCGCGAGGCTGTTAAACACCTCGAAGATGGTCTAATTGGCCGCGTTTATATGTCGCGCGGGTTGGTTTACCGCTGGCGTCCGGATATTGGTAACAAAGGTATTTCGCAGATTCCGGCAGGAGTGGATTACGATTTGTGGTGCGGACCAGCTCCGATGCGTCCGTTCACCAAAAACCTGGTTCACTACAACTGGCACTGGCACTGGAATTATGGCAACGGCGATGTGGGCAATCAGGGGATTCACGAAACCGACCTTTGCATGTGGGGTTCGGGCGTAAACACTTTGCCTGAGCGAATCACTTCCATGGGTGGTAAATTTTTGTGGGACGATTGCAAGGAAGTTCCTGAAATACAGACTTCGATTTACCATTATCCGAAGGAAAAGAAAATCATTCAATTTGAAGTTCGCAACTGGTGTACTAACCTCGAAGATGGCGCAGGAGTGGGCAATATCTTCTATGGCGATAAGGGTTATATGGTCGTTAAGGGCTACGATACTTATGAAACTTATTTGGGCGAAAAACGCGAGAAAGGTCCAAGCCGTTCCGAAAAAGGAGAGCTTGATTTGCATTTCCAGAACTGGTTCGATGCCATTCGCGCTCGTGATATGAGTATTCAGAACGGACCGGTACAAACCGGAGCTTTGTCATCGTCGCTGGCTCATTTGGGCAATATTTCGTATCGTTTGGGCAAGCAGCTTGAGTTTGATCCGGTGGCCGAACGCTTTATCGGCAGCGATATTGACGATGCCAACGCCATGCTGTCGCGCGACTATCGTGCACCATATTTGATGCCGGAGATTATTTAGAACTCAATTATCACAAATAAGCAAGTCAGGGTTTCACTTAAAGTGAAGCCCTGACTTAATTTTACTGGTAGTTCTCTATTATTCCTGAAATGTATTGATTAAGAATTTCTTTCAGCTCGGAGGGTTCTTCAACTTTTGCGTACGATCCGGAGCTGATAATCCAGGTGGCAAAACCGCGTAGTTCGCTGTTGGCAAAGCGAAGCCGGCTGGTTTGATCGTCAATTTTTTCTTCTTCGATAAAGCCATACCAGTATTTCGATTCGTCAATGAGCCTAATCCGCTCGGTTTTTATGACCAACGCGATATTGACTTTGTCGCTGATAACGTTCATCCGCTGGATAAACTCGTTCATCGAAATATGCTGCTTCCCTTTAAATGTCTCCTGACTCAGTCTTAAATTCAGGATGCGATCGAGCCTGAAATCGCGGTATTCGTTGCGTAAACGGCACCAGGCAAACAAATGCCAGCGGCGGCTGTAATTGCAAAGTCCAATCGGTTCAACCACCCGTTTGGTTGCCGGAGCGCCATATCCTGCCTGATAATCGATTTCCAGAACCGATTTCGATACAAGCGCTTGCTGAATTTCCTTCAGAAATAACCGGTTGAAGTTTCCCGAAGGGGCCGTGTAGTTAAGCACTGAAATTTGATTGTGAAGCTTTTCGAGCCGGTCTTTTTCCTCCGGGTTGAGGATGGCTTTAATTTTGGTGAGCGCTGAACAAAACTCAGCCTTGATCTGGTCGTCCGACAGTTTTTCGATCAGCTTTTCGCCAAACAGCAGGGCCGATGCTTCTTCTCTGGTAAACATGACGGGAGGAAGTTTGTAATTCTCCATCAGGAAATAACCTACACCGGCTTCGGCGCCAATTGGAACACCCGATGCTTCGAGTGCCCGGATGTCGCGGTAAACCGTTCGCAGACTGATTTCGAAGCGTTCGGCAATTTCAGAAGCTTTCACAATCCGCTTGCTTTGCAACTGTATCAGAATAGCGTTTAGTCGTTCTATGTGGTTCATCCTGCCAAGTTAAAAGTAAAAAGTATAAAGGCAAAAGTTGATGTGAAAACGTTGCGAGTTGCGGGATACGAGTTTCAGGTTGTTTTTAACCCGGAACCTGCATCTCGGAACCCGCAACAATTTGTTGTACTACTTGCCTTTCAGCGATTGTTGTCGGGTTTCGGCCATGTGTGCGGCGTACCAGACAGCCCCGTTTTCGCGAATCGTCAAAATGCACTTTTCGCGGTTCGATCCGAAAATGAAGGCGAAAACTTTCGAAATCGGGTTGTTGAATTTCCGGCAGGCATTGGGCGTTTCGAGCGAACAATCGGCACATGAACTGAACTGTTGGTCGATGTTGCAGGTGCGAATGTTGCACCAGTGTTTCCCCTGAATTTGCTTGCAGCTTGGGCATTTGCCTTTCTGATATTTTCCGCAGGCACCGCAATACAGGCCGCAATAAGCAATCAGTTGAGGATCGTTTTTTACTTCGGTGTTCATTTTACTTCAACTTGAATTTCAGTAACACAATTTTCCTGATTTTCAAAATCGCAGATGTGATAAACTTCACGGCAAATAACCCTACAGGATTGGCCTGGCTGCAGAACAGAAGGCATCAGTTTCTGGTACGTTTCGCCCAGTTTGGCCCACGGTCCGTTGTGGATTTCGCTGATGCAGTTAAATTCAGGAAATTCGGCAAACCTAAACTTACCTGGATCTCCTTTCGGATTATTTACCGGAAGGGCAATGGTTAATTCGAAGGGCGTGGCAGGGCTACCATCGGTTGCGTCGTAAACCCAGATTTGTGGACCCGAAATTTCGAGCTGAAGTTCAAAGGCTTTTTCAACCAGTTCATTAGGTAGATTTCCGGTATCATTCATCATTGATTTCAGGGTAGTGTTAAGGCTGATGCAAAGGACATTCACTTTTTGTACTGTTTTCTTTTCCATGATGTGTTGTTTAAACGTTTAAAATTAAGATTTTAAATGATCTGAAAATTGTTTGATTGTTTTCACTCGAACAAAGTAAATGTGCCCGGGTGACAACAGTATGTCAGTAGGGTGGGAGAGTGTTGAAATTTTTTTGTCTGCGGGCAAAATGCTATTTTTGATCAAAACCAATTACGATGCAATCTATTAATCCATTTACAGGTCAGGTTATTTGCGAGTACCGTGAGTATTCTTTTTCTGAAGTTGATGAAATTATCCTGAAGGCTGATCGCGCTTTTCAATTGTGGAAGACAACTGGTTTTGAGCAACGGTCGGCTTTCATGAAAAATCTTCAGGCTAAATTGATTGAGAAGAAGGAAGAACTGGCCAACATTATTGTTTCAGAAATGGGCAAAGTGAAGCGTGAAGCCATGGGTGAAATCGAGAAATGTGCTTTCGTTTGTGGTTTTTATGCCGAAAATGCTGAATCGTTTCTTCGTAATGAACCGATAAAAACGGAAGCTGCCGAATCATACATTTCCTATCAGCCTATTGGGACTGTTTTGGCCATTATGCCCTGGAATTTTCCGTTTTGGCAGGTATTCCGCTTTATGGCTCCGGCGCTCATGGCCGGAAATACAGGAATTTTGAAACACGCTTCCAATGTTTCGGGTTGTGCACTGGCTATTGAAAAGTTGGTCGGTGAAGCTGGATTTCCGGAGAATGTTTTCCGGAGCATTTTGGTGAGTTCAAAAGAAATAAAACGGGTAATCGGGAACCCGAAAATAAAAGCGGTTACGCTCACGGGAAGCACTCCGGCAGGACGATCGGTTGCTTCTATGGCAGGACAGACATTGAAGAAATCGGTTATCGAGTTGGGTGGGAGCGACCCGTACCTGATTCTGGAAGATGCCGATATTGAAATTGCCGCGCGTTTGTGTGTGGACAGTCGGCTCATCAATGCCGGCCAAAGCTGCATTGGTGCCAAACGGTTTATTGTGGCCGATAAGGTTTACGATCAGTTTCGGGATGAATTTGTTCGATTAATGTGCGAAGCGAAATATGGAGACCCGTTAGATACAGAAACGGGAATTGGTCCGTTGGCCCGGCTTGATTTACGCGATGAACTTCATCAGCAGGTAATGAAAAGCCGGGAAATGGGAGCGAAGGTTTTGCTTGGTGGTTTTATTCCTGATGCAAATATTCCCTTTTATCCGCCAACGGTTCTTAAAGATGTTGTTCCCGGAATGCCTGCTTATTCTGAAGAATTGTTTGGTCCGGTTGCTGTTTTATTCCGGGCTAAATCGGAAGAAGAGGCGATCGGTATTGCCAACGACACCGTGTTTGGTTTGGGGGCTGGCGTGTTTACTTCCGACATCGAAAAGGGGAAACTACTTGCTGAAAAGGGGCTGGAGGCTGGTTGTGTGTTTGTAAACGACTTTGTAAAATCTGATCCCCGGCTTCCATTTGGGGGAATTAAGGAAAGCGGCTACGGCCGTGAATTATCAGCAATTGGCATTCGCGAATTTGCCAATGTGAAGACGGTGGTAGTTAAGAAAGTTTAATTCCCTTGAGAAACTGGAAATCTTCATATGTCACAGATACTACCTCTATTTGCAAGGATTTCTGCATTTTACAGCTTTTGGAGAAAAACATTGATACAAAAAATCAAATTTTCTCACCCGCCCTTTCATAATCGGGCGCCAAGCCTCCATCTGGATTTGATTTTTCTTGCAAAATTGCAACAATTCAAGCGGAACCAACTCCGGATGAAACTTCACCTGGTTCATCATCGGTTTAATGCGTGAGTTTTCAATCAGTCGCTTCAGGTGTGGAATCATGAAATTACTGACTCCAATTGTCCGAATCTTCCCTTTTTCATACAATTCTTTCATCGCCCGCCAGATTTCGAAAGTCGTTCCGGGTTGTGGCCAGTGAATGAGGTATAAATCGAGGTAACTGGTTTGCAGTTTTTAGAGGCTCGACTCAAACACTTCGAAGGTCAAACGATAGCCCTGATCGGTGTTCCAAACCTTCGACGCCAGGAAAATTTCTTCCCGCGGAATACCACACTCCGCCACCACCTCCTCGTCCGAGCCAAGGCATTTCGACACCGTTATAAAGTGTTGTTGTTGGTATCTGCGTATCTGTCATTATTCCTGAAGTTTAGAATCCGATTACAACTTTCCGAATATACCTTTTATGGTACGGTGAAATTTGTGCACCGATTTAACCGGCGGGGCATACATCAGGATACATTTTTTGGAAACTACCGGCAACTCCAGCCGATCAATGGTTTGCTGAACTTCGGCCGACCAGGCGCCTTGCTGCAGCCAAATGTTTTTCAAACCAATGGCAGCGGCCTCTTCCAGTACAGGAGAAACCTGTTTGGGTGGAATCGAGATCCACACACCATCCACCTTTCCACTTAAACTTTTCAGATTTGGAGAGCAGGAAAAGCCGTCAATTTCGGCAGCCTCAGGATGAACCGGAAATATCTCATAACCTTTAGCTTTTAATTCCCTGGCAGCCATGTTGCCATATTTTTTCCCCGAACGCGACATACCAACCACGGCTATTCGTTTCGAGCTGACAAAATTATCAATCAACGGGTTCATATGGATTAGTTTTAAAGTTTGGTGAAATTATCGTTTTTTGGACAGCTTTTCAATGGACTTTGATTAATTCAATTTTCAAAATTAAGGTCCATCAAAAAATCAAACGACTCAAGGTTTTGATAGTCTTTCCTGAATTTCTTTCAGCACTTTTTCTGAAGCCAGGAAAACAGCCGGTTTACCCGACAATGGGTTGTTTTGGGTAACGACAACCGTTTTGTAAACATCTTCAATATTCTGGAAAGTCAGCACTTCTTCCGGAGTTCCCTGAGTGTGGATACGGCCCTGATTGACCAGAATCAGACGGTCGCAATATTCCGAGGCCAGGTTCAGGTCGTGAATAACCATCAATACCGAAAGACCCATATCCTGATTCAATTGCTGCAAAACATTCAGCACACGAACCTGGTGCGTAATGTCAAGGTGCGATGTGGGTTCGTCGAGCAAAAGCAATTCGGGCTGCTGAGTCAGAGCTCGGGCAATTCCGGCCAACTGCTGTTCTCCACCACTCAGTTCTGACATCAGTTGGTCCTTGAAACGCCAGGTGTCGGTCATTTCCATGTATTTGTGCGCAATCTCAAAATCGTCGTCGGTCTCGAAAAAATTGAACCGGCTGTGGTACGGAATTCGACCCATTAGCACGTAATCTTCCACGCTCATATCGCCCGCTTCGATAAACTGGCTGACAATGGCAATGTTTTGCGCCCGTTCGCGCAACGAAAATGCCTTCAGGTTTTTTCCTGAAAGGGAAATTTGTCCCGATTTCAGCGGAAGGATTCCCGTAATTGCTCGGAAAAGTGTGGTTTTTCCTGAACCGTTTGGCCCAATAATTCCGGCGAAAGAACCTTTTGGAATCTCAAAATGGATGTCGGACAACTGAAATTTCGGGTATCCGCAGCTCAGGTTTTGTATGTTCAGGATATTGCTCATCGGCTGCGATTAATTGATCGTATAGATTTGCGGCTAATCATCAGCAGAAAAACAATTCCACCGGCAATACCGGTTATCACGCCAATAGGTAGCTCGTTGGGCGATATAATGGTACGGGCAATCACGTCGGAAACTACCAGGAATATGGCTCCTGAAAGAAACGAACTGACCAGCAGAATACGGTAATCGGTCCCGAAAAGCAGGCGCATCAAATGCGGAATAATCAGGCCGACAAAACCGATCACTCCGGCAACAGCCACGCAAACGCCGGCCAGCAACGAAGCCATCAGAAACAAAAGCTTGATGGCCAGATCGGTGTTGATGCCCAAATATTTAGCTTTCTCTTCGCCCAACCGAAGTGCATTCAGAGGCTGAACAAACAGGTACGAAATGACCAGCGACACTAAAGAAACCACGAGCGTAATCACAATCAGCAACATATCGGGTTCATCCAATGATCCCATGATCCAGAAAATGATGCCATGCAAGTTTTCAGAACTGGTTACCGCCATCAGCAACATCATCGTGGACGACGCTATGAAACTGACCATCACCCCGGTAAGCAGCATGGTTTGTATGTTGATGCGACCACTGCGGGTGCTGATGGTATAAACCAGGAAAATAATCAGAAATGATCCGGCGAAACCAGCGGCGGGCAACACAAATGAGCCGATTAATTGATGCAACCCAAATACAATGACAAAAGCCACACCCAGCGATGCCCCTCCCGAAATGCCCAAAGTATAAGGCTCAACTAGCGGATTACGGTAAACACCCTGTAAAAGTACACCTGAAAGACTGAGCGCGCCACCAACAGCAATGCCCAGCAGAACTCGCGGCAGACGGATTTGGCTCAGAATGGTGTATTCCATGCTTTCGTGGCCTTTCCGGAGAATGCTGAAAATGTCCATGAATCCGAGGTTCATTTCGCCAACCGACAGCGACAAAACCACAGAAACAACCAGCAGGACAAGCAATCCGGCCAGATAGAGCGACCATTGAAGGTATTTTTTGCGCATTTCACTCATAATTTCTGAGTCTTCCGATTAAAAACCGTCCAAAATTAGTTATTCAAAACCATTTCAGCACTTTCTTCTCCTGAATCTGCAAATAAATGCAACGTATCTGCCGATCAATATTCAATCCCTTCACGGCTGTATATTTTCCGGTCAAATGGATGTTTTATCTTCTGGATATCACTCACGTAATCGGCCGCTGCAATCAGTCCGTCACTGGCGCCACGACCAGTGAGTACCAGTTCGAGCTGAGCTGGTTTTTGGGCAATAAATTTGAGCAATTCGTCTTCGTCCAGCACGCCGTCGCGCACCGAAATCAAAATCTCATCGAGAATAAGCAAATCCAGATTTTCAGCCTGAATGTATTTTTCGAGTTCAGCCAGCCCGACCAGAATATCTTTTCGGCTGCTTTCTTTGGTAACCGAAGCATTAAACGACCCGTGACCATCGGTAAACCCCAGAACAACAGCTCCCAGTTTCCGAAGGCTTTGAATTTCGTTGTAGCCGTACAAATCGGGCTGCTTGTTGAAATGCACGTAGCAAACCTTCAAACCGTGCCCCAGCGCTCTTACTGCCAGGCCAACAGCGGCGGTGGTTTTGCCTTTTCCATCGCCGGTATAAATGTGTATTAATCCGCTCATTAAGTTCCAAGTTTAAAGTTCCAGGTTCCAAGTTCCAGACTAACTGCATTTTTGCTTTCGTTTGTGTATTGGATGTTGTTTATTCATCATTGGAAATTTTCGTTTACCGATTCTGGTAACTGTGACTGATCACTGACCACTTTCTTTCATTACCCGATAAACGTATTCCATATCGCAGCTTTCGCGCAGCAGCGCAGCCAGCTTATCGTATTGCCCGTTTTTGTATTTCGGATAATCAAATTCCTGAATTTGTGCTTCTTTCCCGCAGGTTTTCAGAATGGACTGAATAACCGGTACATTATCGAAAATGCCATGCAGATAAGTTCCCCAGGTTTTGTCGTTCAGGAAACAGCCATCCGTTTGCGCTTCGCTAAGTTGCGCCAGTGGAGCTCCGCCCTTCAGTTCGGTTTGTCCCATGTGAATTTCGTAGCCTTTGCACAACCCCGCTTCATTTCTGAAGGTGAAGTCGCTTTGAACCGTGCGTTTTTCGTTGGTCAGCGTAGTTACCACCGGCAACAATCCGAGTCCGGGCATGAAAGTTCCCGAACCTTCAACTTGCTCCGGATCATGAATTTCGAGCCCCATCATCTGGTAGCCACCACAAATACCATAAACAGCATTCCCTTTTTCATGACTGTTCAGAATCGCTTTTGCCAGTCCGGTTTTTCGGAGGTTGTCAAGATCAGCAATGGTATTTTTCGATCCGGGTAGAATAACCACATCCGCTTTTTCAATTTCTTCGGGATTGGCCGTGTAAAACAGGTTGATTTCTGGAACCCGTTCCAGCACATTGAAATCGGTAAAATTCGACATGTGCCGAAGCAAAACAACCGCCACATTTACGCGGTTGTCCTGTGTTTTTCCTGATTTGTGGTCGATTACCACCGAATCCTCGTCGTCGATGTGGATGTCGCGAAAATACGGGACAACGCCGACCACAGGCACACCAGTCAGTTTTTCCATCATTTGTTTTCCTTGTGAAAACAGGTCGATATCGCCACGGAATTTGTTGATCAGGATGCCTTTCACCAATGCCCGTTCTTCGGGCGGAAGTAGTTGAAGTGTGCCGTAAACACTGCCAAACACGCCGCCCCGGTCGATGTCGGCCACCAAAATTACAGCCGCATTCACCTCCAACGCTACCCGCATGTTGGTGATGTCCTTGTCGCGCAGGTTGATTTCGGAAATGCTTCCGGCACCTTCAATCACCATCGGGTTGTACTGCTCCGCCAACCAGTGATAAGCGTTCATGGCCTCAGCAAAAAGCGCATCGCGGTTGGTTCCCAGAAAATATTCCTTTGCCGATTGGTTGCCAATGGGTTTTCCGTTCAGCACCACCTGGGCATTTTGGTTACTGGTGGGCTTCAGTAAAATGGGGTTCATCTGGCTCAACGGCTCAATACCGCACGCTTCAGCCTGAACAGCCTGTGCACGACCAAGCTCCAGCCCGTCGATACTAGCAAACGAGTTGAGCGACATGTTCTGTGCTTTAAACGGGGCAGGCGAATAACCATCCTGCTTAAAAATCCGGCAAAACCCGGCGTTGATAATGCTTTTGCCTACATCAGAACCGGTTCCGACAAACATGATGGGGCGAAGCGATTGTTTTATTGATTTACTTTCCATTTAGGATTGAGATTAAACATGATGACCTGGCCATTGTCAACCGGAATTCGGAATGCCTCATCAGCCGTTTTGCCATGAAGCAGGCACATGAGCGCACGGATAACCCCGGCATGGGTGACAAGCAGCACCTTCGAAAATGGGTTCTGCTGCAAATCGGATAAAAACGATGCCGTCCGGACAATCTGGTCGGCAAACGATTCGCCGTTTGGACAAGCAGCGTTGGCATAATCAGTAAACCAGGTTTTCCCTTCAGGCGACTCAAAAACAGCATCCCAGGTACACATCTCCCAATCGCCAAAATCGAGTTCGGTTACCCGCGGATCGGTTATTACCCGGCGATTTCCGGCCAATTCAAAAGCCAGTTGGGTACACCGCTGCAACGGACTTGAAAAAATCATATCGAATTCTTCCTGATCCAGATTCTCCCTGATCGCTTCAAGTTCCTCCGGAAACGAAGGCGCCACTGGCACATCTGTAATTCCATAACAGATGCCTTTCGGAGCATCGACTGATGTATGCCGGATTGCTGTGATAATCATACCGTCAGATTTTGAAAGGCAATCCAGCCCAAGTAAAAAAGAACTTCGGAAATCTGCTGCAATGCACCCAGACAATCGCCCGTATAGCCGCCCAACTTTCCGGTAATGTATTTCCTGAAAACAACCGTTACCAGCAGAAGCGCCGGAACCATGATTGCCGAAAAGAGGATAGGCAGAAAAGCGAGCCAGGCCAATCCGAAGAAAATAGCCATCAGCAAATCTGTGGTTTTTCCTTTTTTGCCAATGGGTTTGCTTTTGCTTTCGAGGTCGGCCCGGGCATATTCCGAAGTGAAAATAACCAGCACCGGCATCAAGCGGCTCAACGCGTGACCGGCCACCAGAATAAACAGGATCAGTTTGACGTCGATGGATGAAAGGCTTAAAAATTTAATGGCCAGCATTCCAACCAGTCCGATGGAGCCATAAGTTCCGATTCGGCTGTCTTTCATGATGGAGAGGATTTTCTCTTTGGTGTATCCTCCGCCAAAACCATCGCAGAAATCGGCAAAACCGTCTTCGTGAAAAGCCCCGGTAACAAAAATGGTGGCAATCATACTCAGCAGAATGGCCAGATTGGCTGGAAAAACAAACTGCAGCCCGTAGAAAACAGCAGCGCCAATTCCGCCCACGATCCAGCCGATAAAAGGGAACCAGCGGGTTGAGCGATTCAAAATCTCATCGGAATACGGCAGATTTCGCGGAACCGGAATGCGTGTGTAAAACATCACGGCATTCAGCAATATGTGCAGTTGTTTTTTCATAAAAAAGTTAGCAGACCTAACAGGTTTTTAAAACCTGTTAGGTCTAATCTGTTACTCTTTGTTCGTTACTCCGGCAGCTTCGAAGCTGGCCATTTCGTTCAGAAAATTGACGGCAGCCTGCACCAAAGGTAATGCTAAAGCAGCTCCGGTACCTTCGCCCACACGTAAATCCAGGTGAAGCATTGGTTTTGCATCCAGTTTTTCGAGCATCAGTTTGTGCCCACGCTCGTTCGACGAATGGCAGAACACACAATTTGCACGTACTTCCGGATTGAGCTGGATTGCCGTTAAAACTGAAGCTGTGGCAATAAAACCATCGATCAGCAAAATCATACGTTGTTCGGAGGCTTCGAGCATGGCGCCAACCATCATGGCAATTTCCAGTCCGCCAAAGGTAGCCAAAGTTTCCTCCGGAGTTTTCGGATCGTATTTCTCCGAAACTTCTTTCAGAATTCGCATTTTTCGCGTCAGTTGTTCACCGTGAGAGCCAGTTCCCGCACCAATACAATCTTCAATGGGAATATTCAGGAAACGATGCATCAAAAGCGATGAGGCAGAAGTATTGCCAATGCCCATCTCACCAAATCCGATGATGTTACAGCTGTTGTCAGCCTCTGCCTGAACCAGTTCGCGGCCTTTTTGAATAGCAGCGGCACATTCTGTCGCAGTCATGGCCGGTTCATGGCGCATATTATGCGATCCGCGGGCAATTTTGGCATTGATAACCGGAGCATCTGCCGGAAAATCGAAATCAACACCGGCGTCAATCACTTTCAGGTTAATACTGTTTTGACGGCAAAAAACGTTGATAGCAGCGCCTCCGGCTACAAAATTCATTACCATTTGCCAGGTCACATCTTTGGGATAAGCGCTGACGCCTTCATCGGCCAAACCGTGATCGGCAGCAAAAACCAGCAGGGCCGGATTTTTCAGTTCAGGAGTCAGCGTGTTTTGGATTAAGCCGACTTGCAAAGCCAAGTCTTCAAGTAAGCCAAGTGCACCAAGGGGTTTGGTCTTGAAATCGATTTTGTGTTTGAGTTGTTCGTTGAGTGTCATTTTTTAAGATTTTAGACATTAGATTTTAGATGATAGAGAAAACAAGAGATTAAAGGGATTTCAGGTTTGATGTCTCTTATCTAAAATCTCTTATCTGGTTATTTTATCTTCACCGGAATTCCGGAGATCATTAGGAAAACTTCACTGGCCTGACTGGCGATGTGTTGGTTCATCCAGCCTTGCAGGTCGGCAAATTTTCGGGCCGATTCCTCCACCGGATGAACGCCCATTCCCAGTTCGTTGCTCACCACAATTAGGTTCATGTCTTTTTGAACAAAGCGGTCCCATTCGGCTTTGGCCTCAATAAGCGACTGGTCTGTATCGAACTGATTGTCGAAAAAGATGTTGGTCAGCCACAAGGTAATGCAATCGAGCAGGACTGTTTGCCCGTCAACTTTGCAACTTGAAAGGACCTTTTCTTCCTCGATGTTGATCCAGTGCGGACCGCGGTCGTTTTGGTGCCGTTCAATGCGAAGGCGAAAATCCTCGTCCCACACCCTAGCCGTTGCCAGGTAAACCGGATTTGCACTGGCTGCTTCGGCTATTTGCTGGGCGAAATTGCTTTTCCCCGAACGGGCGCCTCCTGTGATGAAAGTAATTTGAGCCATGATTATTTGTTGTTTCTAGTGGGTGGGTGGCTCGAAGTCACCCGCTCACTAAAATTATTTTTTATTTATTTGGTCCATCAACTGTTTTGGAACACACATCTTCCACGAATCGCCAGCTTATGGTGTCGCCCGGATTCACGATTTGCTCGATGGCTAATTTTTCAGGTTTCTTCTGATTGATTTTATAATACCAGGCCATTTTTCCGCGCTCAGCAGCAACGTTGTCAATTTCAGTTACAAAAACATATGAGCCAACCGGATGAATTCTTACATCAGCAGCTTTCTGGAGTGCTTCCAACGCTGTAATTGTTTTGTTGCAAGCTACTTCCACGTGCTTAACTTCCCGTCCTCCCCCAAAATCGATTTCCACCATAATGGGTTTTGACAGAGTCGTTTTTTTATCTTTTGCCTGTCCTACAAAAGAAAAGACAAAGATGATCAATGAAATAATAACTGTTCTTTTCATTTTACTTTATATTTTTAGAGAGCAGGTGGCTCGAAGTCACCCGCTCTCTAGTTTTTTTATTATCAAAATGTATAAGCCAGTTTGGCCACAATGCTTCTTCCGGGCATGTTGTAGCCGTCTTTTTCTGAATAGTTTTCATCCAGAAGGTTAGAAACAGTCACTCCAAAATTCACTTTTTCGGTGAATGCATAGCCAACAGAATAGTCGAACAGCAGGTACTCCGGATGTTGCAGAATTTTGTCGGAAGCTTTGTACCCGCCTTTTGAATAGTAGTTTACCGCAACAATTCCCGGCCGCTGAGTACCGAACGAATCTTTTTCGAGACGCGAACCGATGAACCGGCTATTCAGACGCATACTGATTTTATCGTGCCGATAATTCAGTCCGAAGTTCCCGTTAGCTTTCCGTACATATTGCATGTCGCGGGTCAGCATCTCGGTGCCAACCAATTGCGTAAAATCGTTTTTCAAAATCCAGGTAAAATTGACGTAAGTTTCCAGCTCCGGCTTTTCAGGCAGAAATTGTCCAAGGTTGAACGACGACATCAGCTCGATACCTTCCATTTTCGAGTCGTTGGCATTCACATAGGTGTATTCGCCCGACGCCAGTTTTTCTTCCACAATTTTATGGTCGTGCAAGGTCTGGAAGTACGAAACGTCAAACCGCAGACTGTTTTTGGCCGAAGAATAACCAAGTCCGAAATCGGTTGTGCGCGATTTCTCCGGATCAAGGTTAGAATTTCCGATATACGATTTTCCTGAAACGGTATATTTTCCGGCTACTTTAAATGCATCGGGAACCGAAAAAGCAGTTCCGAACGAAGCATGAGCCTTGAAATTTTTCAGAAATAGGTATTGCGCACCAATCGACGGATTCACCGTGTTGTAATTGGCATCGGCTTCGGGGGCTTTCAGTCCCTCGTTGGCATCGATGTGATAGGTGAAGTAATCGTAGCGCAAACCCGCATTCACATCCAGTTTATTGACGGAGTAAGCCAGTTGCGTGAACGCAGCCACATTGGTGAATTTGTTGTTGGGTTTATACGGGTCGGCTGGTATCCCAATGGCCGAGAAACGGTTCGAAACGTAATCGTAAACCTTCAAATCGTTGCCAACCAATACATTCAGCTTACCTAGATTATAATTATCCTGAAGCTGATACCCCGATTCCTTCACCGTACTTTTAAAGCTGATAAAACCCTTGTCGGTGTTGTCGGAGTAATTCGGATTCTGATCGTTGGTGTAATACGGGCTGAACCGAAAATGATTCTTCGCGCTGTTTTGCTCCAGCGTCACATACAGGTTCAGGCGGTTCACATCTTTTTTGCTTTGGCCGTAGGTTCCCCAATAGTTTCCAGCGGTTTCCACATCGTAGGCAAAAGTATAGCTTCCTTCCGCATCAATTTTCCACTGTTTGCTGATGTCGTAATTCACAAACGCGTTGGCCGAATTCAGTTCGTACTGCGAGTTGTCCATGGCATCGCCATACGAAGCCTTATCCAGAATGAGTTTATCGACATCCGAGATTTTTAGTAGGTTTTTCTGGCCAATCCGGTAATCTTTGGTTTGCTCCTGACGGCTGTAACCCATTCCGTACGACAGTTTTTTGCCGTGATTTCCGGTGAAATCGACCGATAATTTCCGGTAACCAAAACTTCCGGATTCAGCTGAAACATGTCCTTCCGGGACGGTACTATCGTGCCTGGTGATGATGTTGACCACGCCACCCATGGCATCCGACCCGTAAAGTACCGAATACGAACCTTTCACGATTTCGATTTGCTCGACATTGTCGAGGTTAATGGTTGCCAGGTTGGTGGTTCCTGCTGGTTTGCCGTCGATAAGCAGCAAGGTGTAGCTGCGGGCATGGGCACTTGGCGAAAAACCGCGCATGCCAATGGCCGCTGACAATCCGGGATATTGAATAATGTCGAGGTTGGTGGTGCGTTTGAGTACTTCGGCCAGGTTCTCGGCCGGTAGCGACTTGATCAGGTTCGAGGAAATAATTTCAACCTTCTGCGGAAGATTTTTCAATTTACGTTCCATGCGCGAAGCATGAACGGTAACTTCCTGAATTGGATACACTTTGGTCGAGTCGAGCATATCGGCTGAAGCCACCAAAGAGCAGAGCAATCCCATGAAAACAAAGGTCATTTGTTTAAAATTCATAACGCATTTTTTATGGTTAAACATTAAAAAATGTCGACCATAAACTTTCAGCATGTTCCCCGAAGCATCCCGGGCTGACAAAACAGGAACAAATGGATAAATTAGATGAAAATGATCACCCCATTGCTTTTATCCCGAAAGCTATGATTAACGATAAAGGAATTGGCAGGTCTTCTGGCTCGCCTTCTTTTTGAAGCCTTCCCATCTTGCTTTAGGCGAGACAGTGGCAGGAGTTTCAAAAAGTTTGTATTAAGGCTTACAGCTGCGGGTACAGCTCCGGTTTTACACCGGATTCCCTATTAGTCCGTGTTGGCGCAAACCAACGTTGGAACCACTTCCGGAGGCAAAAGTAAAGTTTTTTACCACAGATTAAACCGATAAGCACAGATTTAAAATCAGACCTATTCATATACCGGTGAAAATCTGTGTTATCTGTGGTGAAAAAATATCACAGAAACACAAATCAATTCCACAAAAACCAGGCAGGTGAAAAAATTCAGAAGGCAGGTTTTCCGGAAATCGGTATTGGTAAGTTGTCGCGGGTTTTTCCCGATAAATGGTTTTTCGACAGATTGACCGTGATAGACGTTCGGGCCGCCAAACCGGCAATTCAGGATTCCGGCCAAAGCCGCTTCGGGATAACCGGCATTGGGGCTGCTGTGCCGATGCCCAAACCTGAAAATATAGGCCAGTCCACGCCGACTGAGGGAAAGAACGACCATCAACAAAGCGGTGATCCGGGCCGGAATAAAGTTGATCACATCGTCGAACCTTGCAGCAAACCAGCCAAACTCTCGGAATTTCTCATTTTTGTAACCAATCATCGAATCGAGTGTGTTGGCCATTTTGTAGGCCATCATCGCCGGAACTCCGCCCAGGGCATAGAAAAACAGCGGAGCAATAACTCCGTCGCTCAGGTTTTCGGCCAGCGTTTCGAGCACGGCTGTCCGGATTTGCTGCTCGTTCAGAGTTCGGGTTTCGCGGCCAACAATGTAACTTAATTGTTTTCGCCCGGCTTCCAGTCCTTTCTTTTTCAGCGCCTTCATTACTTTGTACGATTCGTGAATCAGGCTGCGGTTCGCCAATCCGTAGAAAACACCCACTGAACCTAATACCAGAGAAAACCATTCATTCGTTTTGAAAAGTCCAAAAACCATTTCGAGTACGCCGAATGTTACAGCAATCAATACAAAAGCCATCGCCGCCCCTTTCCATTTCCGGTTGTTGCCCCGGTTCAGCTTTTCCGTAAAAAATGCAATGCTGTTACCGAAAAGCCTGATGGGATGTGGCAGCCAGAGCGGATCGCCCAACAGACAGTCGAGGGTGAATCCGATTAAAAGAACATAAATAAACAGTGAATCAGGTTTCATTGTATCATTTTTACCACAGAGAGAACAGATTTATTTATTCCTTTTTTCTCATTTTTCTCTGTGGTTAATTGTTTTTGAATAGCTTTTCAAACCTTCGATCAGTAATTGATTCTCAGTTTTGTTTCGTGTGCAAACCCTGAAGTGCCGTTCATTCAATCCCCGGAAATTGGCTGCATTGCGGATCAGAATGCCGTGTTTCTGAACCAAAAAATCTTTTAGTTCGGCGGAAGTTCCGGTTTGCATTTCAACCAGGAAGAATGGCGCTTCTGACGAAATTACCTGAAACCCATCAATCTGGGCGATACTCTCCTGAAGATTTTTGGAAAGCTTGTTAATAGCCAATGGATCAACCAAATCAGGGATACGATTTTCCAGCAAAAACTTTCCGGCCAGTTGAGCCAAAGCATTTACCGACCAGGGTTGCTGAAAATTTCGTAGCTGTTCGGCCAGTTTTGCTGAAGTGACCACATACCCCAACCGAAGCCCGGGAATGGCGCAGCATTTGGTGAGCGAACGCACCACAATCAGGTTATCAAACTTTTCAGTCAGCTCAATTGCAGAGCGGAATTCAGGGATAAAACCGGCATACGCTTCATCAACAATCAGGACAGTTTGCGGATGTTTCTCCAGAAACTCTTCGATTTCAGGAAGCTGAAAAATATGTCCATCCGGATTATTCGGATTGCCGATCCAGCATAAATCAGCAGCTTGCATATTCTTATCCGAAGTAAAAAAACTGATTCGGTGATTGTGCATCCGGCAGGCATCTTCGTATTCGGCAAAAGCCGGCGATAAAATGGCCGAATGCTTCTCCCGAAAAGCAAGAGCAATGGTGTAAAACGCCTCAACCGAACCGTTGAAAGCCAGTACCTGCGCCTGAGCAACCGAATGCTCGCGGGCTGCAATCCGGCAAAACGAAGCCGCATCGGGTTCGGGATAGTTGCCAATCTGGTGAATATTTTGCTGCAAATACCTGATCAATGCGGGCGAAGGACCTCCATACCAGACATTCGAGCTAAAGTCAGCTTTTATAGTCATTTTCAGGCGAAAACTGTCGTCGCCATGTCCGTCAATCATTTCAGAAAAAGCTACTTGTACGACAAATTGACAATTTCTTCCAGTGCATCGACGAAAAGAACCGGCGTAGGGCTACAGGTTTTATCGGAATCGAGAATGAAAATATGCTTGTTTTTTGCTGCCGAAAGCGATGGATATTTCAGCCAGGTTTCGCGTTCTTCTTCGGCTACAATTCCCATGGTAACGATAAAAATAATGTCGGGATTTAGATTCAGCACAAATTCGCGTGTTACACTGCCAATTGTAAGCCCGGCTGCAATGTTTGTTCCTCCTGAAAACGTGACAAAATCATCCATAAATGTTTGAGGTACAGCGCAGAATAAAGGCTTCGCACCAATTTGCATGAACATTTTCGGGTGTTTTCCGGCGGGTATCTTTGCTTTGATTTTTGCTATCCGTTCGCGTTGTTGCGCCACAATGGTTTTTGACTTTTCGGTTTGCCCTACTAACTGTCCGATGCGCATAAAATCGGTACAAATTTCGTCGAACGATTTTGGATAAGGCATGTATTCAATCTTGATGCCCAGCCTTTTGATATTATCTAAAATCTCAGGCTTAATGAGCGACGAGGCAAAAACCAGATCGGGCTTGAGCATCAACACTTTTTCGATGTTCACATTTACCGCCGTAGCCACTACCGCAATTTTGTCGGTTGCCTCCACAGGACAATAATTGGTACAGCCCACCAAACGGCTTTGCTCACCCATCAGGTAAAGGCTTTTAGTCATCCACGGAACCAGCGAAACAATGCGTTTGGCTTCCTGCGCCTGGGCAAAAAGGCAAACAATCAATAAAATGCTGAGGAAAAATATCTTTTTCATTCTCGAAACTTTGAATGTTAAACGTTGAACTATTTGATCTCCAAAAACCAGTGATTATCCCTGAAACTAACTTCTCCTTTTTGGAATGCCACAGGATATTTGAAATTTGGCCCGTCGAACACAAACGAGTGGAACTCGCCCATCTCGGCACAAACATCAACCCCATCGATTTTCGACAACTCATCCACTAAATCCTGATCGTAAATCCGGCCAATGAAATTTTCAGTCAACTGTTTGGCATTTACCGAAACCACAATGGTTCGGAAGCCCGACATTATGATCTCAACAGCCAATTCCTGAACCGGATTGTCCCACAAAGGGAATAAGGCCTCAACACCACACTCGTTACACACCCGCTCGATCCAGTGACGGTGCTCCCAAAGATAAATGTCGCCAAACACGCCTCCGTCGATGCCTTGTTCTTTTAACTTCAGCAAAGCGGTTTTAAAATTGTACTCGTAATTGGCCCGGTCTGTTTTAGGCTGCAGCAATTCAATCCCAAGAGCTTCGGCTTGCCGAACAATCAACCGACTGTGAATCCCATGCGAACGCGAAAAATCGGAGTCCACATCGCACATATTCAACAATGTTCTAACCTCATGTTCATCCGATTTTTGGATGCGGTAAAGCGCCAACATGCAGTCTTTGCCACCACTCCATGATGAAAATAACTTCATTTCATTAAAAATTATTCCGGAATAAATAGAATGAAAATGCGATAGAATGCTTTTCACCGATCTTTTTTCCCGAAGATTCGACTAAAATCAGTTTGAACTGGCAGGTCTTCTGGCTCACCTCACTTTTTACAGCCTTCCCGTCGCGATGAATCGAAACAGTGGCGGGGGTTGTTAAAAAGAAACAAAGGCGTACAGCTGCGGGGGAAACCTCGGGGATGGCCCGGGGTTCCCTTTTCTC
>Ga0183100_1000515_pt1 | contig 29649 bp, 34 predicted proteins | sample Biomet2_FD_127789 | JGI IMG/M metagenome (GOLD analysis project Ga0183100, IMG submission 127789) | Microbial communities from bioreactor (seeded with anoxic lake sediment) at LBNL, California, USA - Biofuel metagenome 2 | ecosystem: Engineered > Bioreactor > Anaerobic > Unclassified ...
TGGGTGGCGCGGAACTTGCTCTCGGCGAAGAGCAGCGAGAAGTAGCCGGTCTTGTGGTTGGTGCTCCTCAGCTTGATGCACCGGATGCGCCTCTGGATGTCGGTCTCCCCGATCTCTTGGAGCTTCAGCGAGATGACCCCGTCGGCCAGGTAGCCCTCGTCGAACCGGTTCTCGAACATGTTGTCCGGGGTGGTCTCGGAGATGAGGAAGGAGGTGACGTTCAGGTTCCTCAGCCACTCGAAGAGGTAGAACAGCTCGGAACGGCGGCTGTCCTCCATCTGGGCGGCCATCTCCAGCACGTCCAAAGAGTCGACGACCAGTATGTCGTAGTTGAAGCTCTGCTTGAGGTTGTCAGCGTACATCTTGAACACCTGGAGCCAGGTGCCCTTGGCGCTGAGCTGGGTGAGGTTCTTGCGGATCAAACCGAGGTCGAGGATCTGGATGTACTCCTCGGCCCGCTTGTCGTCCATCCCCAGCGACTCCATCTGCTGCATGAGATTCTCCCTGGACTGCTCCAGGGTCATGTACACCGATCGGACGCCCTTCTCCAGGGCGTTGTAGTAGAGGATGCTGTAGGCGACCGAGGACTTCATCGTACCCGGGGTCCCGGTAAGGAGGACCACCTGATTCTGGGGGATCCCTCCCTGAAGGTTCTCATCAAAGTTCTGGATATAGGTCCTCACACGCTCGATCTGCACGTAGCTAGCCTCCGCTGGCTAAATTATGCTATCTATATTTAATTCCTCCTTGGACAATCCTCGTTCCGCTCACTGGGCGCATCCCCGGTTCATGGGGACGCTGAGTATGAACGAGCCTCCAGCATACATCATGCAGTAGAACCGGGAGTCGATGTTCGCTCCCCTCATCTTCACGCAGCGCAGCCACCTCTGCATGTGGCAGCCCCCCATCTCCTTCATGGACAGCTCCAGCGCGCCGTCGGCGACGTACAGCTCCATCCGGGTGTCGCTCTCCAGCTTGCTCAGGGGCGTCTCCGAGATGATGAAGGTGGTGAGACCGAGCGAACGGAACTGATCGAAGAGGTCCTGGATGTCCGACCTGGTCATCTCGGTCTCCGACATTGCGGTGAAAGACTCCAGGGAATCGAAGGCCAGGAGCTTTAGCCCGTTCTTGGTCACGGTCTCCTCGATGTAGCGGGCGATGATGCTGCGCCAGTCCCCGCTCTGCCCCTCCATGCTCCGGCGGAGGTCGACGAGGTCTACGACCATGAGGCGGTCCAGCGATTCGTCCCTCTTCATGTCCAGGCGGGCCATCTGCCTCAGCAGGGAGGCGCTGTCCTGCTCCAGGGAGAGGAACATCCCCTTCATCGAGCCCTTGACCGCGGCGTTGTGCATGATGCTGTAGGTCAGGGAGGTCTTCATGCTCCCGGGGGGACCGTTGACCAGGACCACGCTGCCCTCCGGCACCCCGCCCGCCAGGATCTGGTCGAGCTTCTCCACGTTCGTGCGCACGGTGCCGCTCTCGCTCCCTGGGGGCAGCCCGGCCCCGATCTGGGAGCGCATCTCGGCGCTCACCTCGGACAGGACCTTGGTGATGTCCACCGGAACGACGGGCTCCTCGGCCTTCTCCATCTGGGACCTGGCCACCCTCAGCTCGGCCTCCAGCTGACGGATCCGGGTGAGCTGCTCGGCCATCTCCCGCTCGATCTCCCTGCGGATGCGCTCCCGCTCCTCGCCCAGCACCGAGCCGAGCTCGGTCCTGGCGGTCTGGAGCACCTCCTTGTCGTCCTTGGAGAGCGTTGCCGGGGCCTCCTTCTTGATGTCCTGGGACACGGTCAGGACGTCCTCGAGGAGGATGGCCTTGGCGTCCAGCTCCTCCTCCCGCTTGGCGATGCGGTCCCTGGCCGCCTTGAGCGCCTGGCGCTCCTTCTCCATTTCCAGAGCGGCGGCCTCCATCTCCTTGGACTCCGCCTCCAGGGCGGCCTCCATCTCCTTGACATCCTTCTCCCGGTCCTCCAGCTCTCTCTCGCGGCCGTTGTAGGGCTCGAGGATGGGGCGTACCGCCGGCTCGATCTTGGGGACCTGCTTGTTCGCGGACGTACGGAGGTCCCGGATGCCCGGACCGGGCGCCTTGCCCATGGAGAGCGCGCTGAGCCTGGCCCCGCCCTCCCCCTTCACCGGTTCGCCGCACCGCCAGCACTGGGTATCGTTATGGCTGATGCCCGCGCCGCACCTCGAGCATTCCAGAACCCGTGGCATCGCTCGTCCCTCACTCGCTGATCGCCTTGGTCACCTGGAACTTGCCGCCGGAGAAGATCAGGGAGAAGTACGACGGGTCGTGGTTGGTCTCCCTCATCTTCACGCAGCGGATCCTTCTCTGGGTCTCCACCTCGCGGACCACCTGCATCTTGAGGGTGATGATCCCGTCGGCCAGGTAGCCCTCGTCGTAGGAGCCGTCGAACAGCCGGTCGGGGGACGCTTCGGAGATGAGCATGGTGGTGCAATTGAGGTCCCTCAGCCACTCGAACAGATAGAACAGGTCGGTGCGCCGGTTGGTCATCGAGGATATCGTCTCCAGGACCCCCAGCGAGTCGATCGCCAGTATGTCGAAGTTCAGGTCGTTCTTGAGCGACGTCAGGTAGCCCTTGAACACCTGCATCCAGGATTCCGCCCCGTTGGTGTGCTTCAAGTTCTTCCTTATGATGCCGAGGTCCAGGATGTGGAGGGTCTGCTTCACGTCCTCGGTGCACATCCCCATCTTCTCCATCTGCCTCAGCAGGGAGGTGCGGGACTGCTCGAGGGTGACGTAGACGCAGGTGGTGTTGTTCTCCTTGGCCTGGTTGTACAGGGTGTAATAGGTCAGCGAGGACTTCATCGTACCCGGGGTGCCGGCCATCAGCACGATATGCCCCTGGGGGATGCCTCCCTCCAGCGCCCGGTCGAAGCCTTCGATGTACGTCTTCAGTCGCGCGGTCTGGTCCAAGCTACTGTCCTCCAAACAATGATAGAATATTGAAAAAAACATAAAAGCAAAGCTGATAAAACTTCTCGGCCCGATACTGTTATTGATAACTGTTCTGCTTACACGTCGCCCCGGATGACCACCTTGCGGACGTACTGCTTGGCGCACTCCGCCATGCTCAGCACGGTGCCCTTCGGGTACGGCTTCACGACCGCGAGATTGGGGTCCAGGGTGGTGCCGGGACGGAACTGCTGGATGGCATACTTGCCGGCCCCCCCGATGTACGCCGCGATCCTCTCCACGTCCCCGGGGGTCAGGAGGATGGGCACGACCGTGGTGCGGAACTCGTGCTCCACGCCGGAGCTGCGGAGGAGCTCGATGGAGCGCTTCACCTTGTCCAGGGGGACCGCCACCCCGGTCAGCTCGTCGTACTTCTCGTCAAGGGGGGCCTTGAGGTCCATGGCCACGTAGTCCACCAGCCCGGCCTCCAGGACGTCCTGGAGCATGTCGGGGTTCGTGCCATTGGTATCCAGCTTGACCTTGGTGCCCAGGGCCTTCAGCCGAGACAGGAGCTCGGGGAGGTCGCGGTGGATGGTGGGCTCTCCCCCGGTCACGACGATGCCGTCCAGGAACTCGGCGTTGGAGCGGATGTACTCCTCCACCTCCTCGAAGGGCACCTCCTCCATGGTCTCGGGGGACAGGACGATCTCCTTGTTGTGGCAGAAGGGGCAGCGGAAATTGCAGCCCGGCAGGTACACCACAGCAGCGACCCGACCGTCCCAGTCGAGCAGGGAGGTCTTGATGAAGCCGATGATCCTCATCGCCCGCGATGACGAGCTGGAGCGACTTAACCTTTGCCCCGGCCGGTCCGAAAGGCCCGAAGGTGCCACATGGTAGGTGATGGTTATAAACCGCGGAGCCGTTCAGAGGGCGTTGACGCCCGAAACGGACTGGCAGCCCACGGTGGTGGCCTTCTGCTGCAACTGGTGTTCCTATGCCGGCGCGGACCTGGCGGGGGTGATGAGGAGACAGTACGACCCTGCGGTCCGCATCGTCCGGGTCATGTGCTCCAGCCGGATCGACGCCGGGCTCGTCCTGGAGTGCTTCGAGCGCGGCGCGGACGGGGTCATGGTGCTCGGCTGTCACCCCGGGGACTGCCACTACATCTCCGGGAACATCAAGGAGGAGGCGAGGGTGCAGGACGCCTGGGAGCTCCTTGATCTCCTGGGCCTCGGCAGGGAGCGGCTCGCCCTCGAGTGGATCTCCGCCTCCGAGGGAGAGCGGTTCGGCCGTACCATCGACGAGTTCTGCGCCCGGGTGCGGACGCTCGGTCCGGCGGGGAGGCGGTCCGATGGATGATTTGCTGAGCAAGTACGGTGCCGAGGCCTGCTTCGGCTGCGGAAGGTGCACCTACGCCTGCGTGGCCGCCCAGCGGAGCGAGACCTTCTCCCCTAGGAGGGTGGTGGAGGACGCGCTTGCCGGCCAGAAGGAGGTCGGCGGGCTGTGGGCCTGCACCGCCTGCGGCGCTTGCTCCGCGGTCTGCAACGCTGGGGTCGATTTCCCCGGACTGGTGAGAGAGCTGAGGCGCCGATCGGCTCGATGCTCGCTCCCCACCGCGGCGCACCACGGCGTCCTGAACCGGGCCGCGAGGCTGACCTCCGCCCCGGGCCTGGAGCCAAGGTCGGCGAGCTGGGTCACCCCGGACCTGGAGATCGACCCCGGCTCCGAGGTCCTGTTGTTCGTGGGCTGCGTCCCGTACATGGACGTGGCGCTCAGGTACGTCCGGGACGACCTGCTGGAGATCCCCCGGGCCGCGGTCCGCCTGCTGAACGCCTTGGAGGTGCGACCCAGGCTGCTGCGCTCCGAGCGGTGCTGCGGCCATGATGCCTACTGGGCAGGGGACGACGCGCTGTTCGCCAAGCTAGCAAGGGAGAACGTGGAGGCGGTCAGGAGCGGGGGAGTGAGGGAGATCGTGACCTTCTGCCCGGAGTGCGCCTCGGCGTGGAGGGACCTGTACCCCAAGGTCGTGGGCGAGACCGGTTTGAGAATTAGGACGCTGGCCGAGGTCCTGGCGGAGGCCATATCATCCGGAAGGCTGCGTCTGGAGGGAGGGGACGAATCGATCACCTTCCAGGACCCCTGCCGCCTGGGCAAGGGGGCAGGGGTGGTGGAGCAGCCCAGGACCATCTTGAGGAGAACGGGAACGGTCGTGGAGATGCCCCGCAGCGGGACCATGAGCGCGTGCTGTGGGACCGCCGGCTGGGTCGACTGCGACCACACCGCCAAGCGGGTGCAGCTCGAGAGGCTCGGCGAGGCCTCGGCCACCGGCGCGAGCACGCTGGTCACCGCCTGCCCCAAGTGCCTCGTGCACCTTTCCTGTGCCGATCGGCATCACGGCGAGGAGCTGGACCGCCGGGTGAGGATCGAGGACCTCTACGTACGGGCGGCCAAGGCGCTGGTGCGATGATTATTTATCAGGCGCTCCAAACGTGCATCGATGAACCTGTGGACCATCAGCTACGACGGCCGGTCGATGAGATGGTGCAGAAGCTGCGGGAGAACGGGATCGAAAGGGTCGTCCACCTCGGCTCGGTCGCCCAGGACCTCGACGGAAGCTCGCTGGAGGATAGACTGGCCGAAGAGCTGAAAGCGGCGGGGATCGAGTTCGTGCTCCTTGAGGGCGTGGGGGAGCCTGCCGAGTTCAGGGGCATCGCCGCTGACCGGGGAAGGGAGAACTGACCGCGGCCTTCGACAGCTACCTGAGCAGGCGGTCATCGGAGATGGACCGGCTGCGCGAGATAGCGGAGGAGAGGCCGACGGCCATCCTGTGCTTCCTCAGGGGAGACCAGGCGTGCAAGGGCTCGGTGATCGTCCAGCTCCTGCAGCGCCAGGGCACGCCGATCAAGAACCTGTGATCACTTCTTCTGCTTGAGTGCCTCGGCCTCACGCTTGGCCTTGATGTGCCCGGCCGGGCCGCCCCGCTCGCGCATGGCCTGCTCCACGCACTCGTCCCGATCGCACACGAACATGGCGAACTGGAAGTTCTTGGCCGGCCTTCCGCAGATCTGGCACTTCTCCTTTTCGATGTCCATGAACGGCGGACCGCACTGCCTGATAATAATTCCACCGAAGTTCGGGGGTCCGCTAACGGGGGAAAGAAAACAGTATATTTCCGGGAGCGATAGCTTCCGGCGTGAGAAGGACCGCCGCCGACCCCGGGATGGAGAGCTGGCTGGAGCGCGCCGCTCCCCTGGCCGCGCTCTGCCAGCAGTGCGGAGAATGTGCCGCGGTGTGCCCCAGCCAGAAGCACGGGGGCCTACGCCCGGCGGAGCTGATGGCCCGGGCCGCCGTGGGAGCTTGCCGGCCGGAGAGCGAGAACGCGCTGTGGCTCTGCGCCCGGTGCATGAGCTGCTCGGAGCGCTGCCCCTCCGACGCCGACCCCGGGGAGGTCATCGCCCTCCTCAGGGAGGAGGCGGCAGGACGGGGGAACGTGCCCTCGTACCTGCTGGACGAGGCCAACAGGTTCGTGAGGACCGGGCTGTGCTTCCCCCGCACCGGCATGACCAGGAAGATGAGGAAGGAGCTGGGCTTGCCGGACGGCGAGATCGACGAGCGGTCGCTGGACGAGTGCGCCGAGCTCGTCCGCCGGACCGAGCTGGGGAGGTTCGTCCATGAGTAGACCGTTCTACCTCTTCTCCGGCTGCCTGATCTCGACCCGGCTCCCCTTCCTGGAGGCGTCCTCCCGCTTCGTCCTCGATCGCTTGGGGATCGCCTACGAGGACCTTCCCGGGGCCACCTGCTGCGTCGAGCCCATCGGCCTGCGGACCATGGCCCACGACACCTGGCTGGCCTCCGCCGCCCGCTTGCTGGCCATCGCCGAGGAAGCGGACAGGAACATCCTGACCCTGTGCAACGGCTGCTACATGTCGCTGAGAGAAGCGTCCCACGCCCTGGAGGACCGCGCGCTACGCGCCAAGGTCAACGAGGTGCTGCGCTCCATCGGCCGGGAGTACCACGGCGGCACCGAGGTCCACCATCTGCCCGGGGTGCTGAGCGAGCGAGAGAAGGAGATCCGGGCCTCGGTCGTGAGACCGATGGACATCCCCTTGGTGTCCCACCCGGGGTGCCACATGCTCCGCCCCAGCGGCGTTCTGGAACTGGACACTTCGTTCCGCCCCGAGGTCGTGGACCGCATCGCCTCGTGGACGGGGGCCAGGATGGTGAGGGGAGAGGACTGGCCGAGCTGCTGCGGCGGGGGGCTGTCGGGCATCGACGAGGAGCTGTCGACGAGGCTGCTGTCCGGTCCGGCGAGGTCGTACCAGGCATCGGGGGCAAGGGCGGTCCTGACCCCCTGCCCGTTCTGCTTCGTGCAGTTCGACATCAAGCAGAGGGGAGGCCTGCCCGTGCTCTTCCTGGCCGAGCTCGTGGCACTGTCCATGGGCGCCGCTCCCGAACGGATCGGGATGCAGTACCACCGCAGCAAGCTCAGTCTCTGACCACGATGATGTCCAGGGAGAGGTCCGCCGCCCGGACCGAGTGCGTCAGCCACCCCAGGGATATGACGTCCACCGCGGCCGCGTAGTCAGGAGCGTTCTCCGGGGTGATCCCCCCGGATGCTTCCACCACCACGCGCCGGTCGATCGCCTTGATCGCCTGGCTGCACCGGGCCGCCTCCTTGGGCAGCATGTTGTCCAAAAGTATGATGTCCGCCCCGGCGCGGGCCGCTTCCTCCGCCCCGTCCAGGGTCGTCACCTCGACCTCCACCTTCTTGGTGAAGGACACCTTCCTCCCGGCATTGACGGCCGCGGTGATGCTGCCGACCACCGCCAGGTGGTTGTCCTTGATAAGCACGGCGTCGTCCAGGCCGAATCGGTGAGGGTCCCCGCCCCCCAGCATTACCGCCTTCTTCTCGTAGCGGCGGAAGCCGGGGGTGGTCTTCCTGGTGGCGGCGATGATGATATCTGGGTTCCTGGCGCGGCAGGAGGCCAGGACGTCGCTTGTCGTGGTGGCGATCCCCGACATGCGCATCAGCAGGTTCAGCGCGACCCTCTCCCCGGTGAGCACCGCGCGAAGGCTACCCTCCACCGCGAGCACCGCGGCGCCGGCCGGCACCCTCTGGCCGTCCTTCACCAGGGGGGTGGCCACGAGGCCGAGGAGGGTAAACGCCTCGGCCGCCTCCTCGAGGCCGGCGACGACGCACTCCTGCCGGGCGATGATCCGGGCCGAACCCTTCTGGTCGCCGATCAGCGCCTGGGAGGTGATGTCTCCCTGACCGATGTCCTCGCGGAGGAAGTCCTCGATGCTGCTCATGACCAGGGAAACGGAGGACGGGCTAATGAAGCTTTTACCGCCTCACAGCTCGACTTCCTCGTCCGGCATGGGCAACAGGACCTTGATGCCTTCCTGCCTGACCGCCGCGGCCAGGGGCTCGCGGTCGTCGGAGTGCATGATGATGACCTTCTCCGGCTTGCAAGCCTTGATGAAGGCGAGCAGCTCTCCCTGGTCGGCGTGGGCGCTGAGGTCGTACTTCTTGACCTCGCACTTGATCCTGACCGGGTGGGGGATCTCCTCCTTGGTGGCCTGCACCTTGATCACGCCCTCGCTCATCAGCGTGCTGCCGTTGGAGCCTTCCACCTGGTAGCCGCTGAGCAGGACCGCGCTCTTGGGGTCGTTCTTCACGTCGTCGAGGTAGCTGAGCACGGGGCCCCCGTCCAGCATCCCGCCGGTGGTGACGATGACCTGGGCCTCCCGGCGCGCCTTGTGGCGGTCCTGAGGCGTCCTGACCTCGTTGAAGCGGCGCTTGGCCGCCTTGAGCGCCTTCTCGTTGCGGACGTACTCCGGGCGGCCAAGGTACAGCCGGCTGATGGTCTTGCCCATCCCGTCGACCCACATGTTGTACTTCAGGTCCTTGAGGAGGAGCATGACCTCTTGGGTCCTTCCTACGGCGAAGCACGGCAGGATGGCCTTCCCGCCCCGCTCCACGACCTCCTTGACCTTCTCGAGGAGATCGTGCTCGGTCTTCATCCGGTCGGGATGGAAGCGCCCGGAGTAGGTCCCTTCGATGATCAGGTTGTCGCACTTCACGGGGTGAGCACCCCATACCAGACGCATGTTGTAGGTGTGCAGGTCGCCGGTGAAGACGGTCGTCTGCTCTCCCTTCAGCTCGTACATGGCCGCCCCGGGCAGGTGTCCTGCGGGGTGCAGGGATACCTCGAAGCCTCCCACGTCCATGATCTCCCCGTAGGTCATGGGGGTGAAGTTGCGCATCATGGCCTTGATGTCCGATTCGTCGTACGGCTTGGGGTACCCTTCGATCCCGGCGATCTTCAGCGAGTCGCGCACCAGGAGCTCGGCGACGTCCACGGTGGTGGGCGTGGCCACGACCTCGGTGTCGTACTTCCCGCACAACCAGGGCATCATGCCGCAGTGGTCCAGGTGACTGTGGGTCAGAAAGGCCATGTCCACGGGGGGCGCGGCCAGCGGATAGGTTGGTGGCTTGGATGCGGTCATCCCGTACTCGAAGAGGAGGGTGGCGCCCTTGTTCTGAACTAGCATTCCCATGCGGCCGACGACGTCCGCGCCTCCTAGGAACTTGATCTTCATCTTCTTATCTCCTTTTTATTCTCCTATGATCTGTATAATGACTCTCCTGTCCCGTCCATGGTTGTCCAGTTCCATGAGCACAACCTGCTGCCAGGTGCCCAGGTCGGGGACCCCCTCGTGGAATGGGACGGTCAATGATGTGCCAAGGAACGCGGAGCGGATGTGGGAGTGACCGTTCCCGTCTCCCCACCGCCGGTGATGCTCGTATTCGATCTCCTTGGGGAACAGGCGCTGGAGCCCCTCCCGCATGTCACTGCGGAGACCGTCCTCGTTCTCGATGGTGAACAGGGCGGCGGTGGAGTGGCTGATGAATACGCAGGCCAGGCCGTCCTTGAGCCCGCACGCCTGTACTGTGGAACTGAGTTCCTCGGTGAGGTCGACGATGTCGCCTTCCGCTGAGGTCCTCACCACGAGGACCTTCCTAAAGCTTCCCATGACTCTCTCTTTATCAGGGCTAGCCATGGAAGAGTATATTAATTTGGTGCTTGAGAAATATCACCTCTCCCGGACCATTGACTGGAAGGCCAGACATCCCGGGGAACGGGCAATGGCAGGAAGTGGGTTCGAATGGTTCGTAAGAAGCAAGCAAAGCTATTTCTATGACTGTAGTTTGTGAGAATTTTCGTGTCCGAGACACTTGATCTGAACCCGGTCTACATGCGATCGCACGAGGACGATAGGGTCTGGCTGTCCTCCAACTTCCGGGTCAAACTCATCAAGGAAGGCATCGAGAAGGCCGGGAGCATTAACCAGCTCGGCAGAATGCTGGGATACCGCTCCCGGGTCCACCCCGGATGGAGCGTCCGTCAGATCCTGGTCGGCAAGCAGCCATTCCCCCTGGAGCGCCTGAGGGCGTTCTCCGAGTTCCTTGAATACCCCTTGGAGGACATCATGCGCCACCGCACCCAGCATGGAGCGGTGACCTCTGACAGCACCAGGCGGGCCCTCGACGCATGCGGTATGCATTATTACATCCCTCGGTGAGGGGGATGTTTACATTTTCTCTATTATATCTCGGTAATGATTTATAGTCTCAGGGAGTTGTATCTCTGTCGGACATCCGTCCGACTGCAGGGATGGGAGTGCTTTTAAGGAAAGGGTCCAGGATCAGGGACGAGACCACCAGCTCGCTCGTTCACAATGGGGTCTATCATCTAGCGGACACCTATGATGACGAGGAGGCCAAGAAGTTCGAGGGTCCCGTTGCCTACAGCTTCTGGAGCGCCGTCAAGTACACCTTCACCCTCTCTCTTATCCTGTGGTGGCTCCCCATCTTCGGCCAGATGATCGCCGGATACGTGGGCGGCCGCCGGGCCGGGGCGCCCTTCAAGGGCATGATGGCGGCGCTGGTACCGGTGGCGTTCATCTTCGCTATCAGCATGCTGGTGAAGGCGGGGATCATACCCACGGTGATCTTCGGGGTGGACCTCACGCCGGAAGCGGTGGTGGCGACGATAACCGCGCACGTCCCGGTGATGCAGCCCTATGTCGCCTTCGTCAACATGTACCTGACGTCCTTCTTCACCTCCCTGCACTCGACGGCCAGCCTGGGCCTTGACAGCTACGTGACCACGGTGGCGTTCTCATATATTGGCGGGGTGCTCTCCCAGCAGACCCACCGGGAGATGCTGCTGCTCTCCAGGATGAGCCGGGGGGACCAGACCACGGTGGTCCTGGAGGGCAACACCTTCACCTCCGCGCTGCGCGAGCCTGTGGGCCGCAGGAGGGAGCTGGGGTTCGAGGACCTCGAGGTCGTGACCGCCGAGCACGCCGACCCCGATAACATGCCGAGGACGATGCGCTCCGCCAGGAAGGCGATCTACGAGGAGGAGGACGCTCTTCCCCTGCCGCCCAAGGAGCGCAAGGCGCTGAGGGACAGGGCACAGAGCATGGCCCGGGAGCAGAGGGGGGTCGAGAAGCGCGTGGCCAGGAAGGCGGCCGAGGAGGGGCTCGTGGAGCGCCGGCCGATGGGGGACAGGAAGGACTGGGAGTTCATCTGAGACCCCGCCCCGCCATCACGTGCTTCTCCCAGAACCCTTTTATACAAGCATAATTTTTCGACGTAAGGCGAGTCAAAATGTTCTGTCCAAAGTGTGGTGGCCTGCTGAGGGTCAAGGAAGGCAGCAGGACCGAGTTTGAATGTCCCAATCCCAAGTGCCAGTTCGAACAGCAGGCCAAGGACCTCTCCAAGGAGGGCGTGTCCAGGCTCAAGATCGAGAGGAACAAGAGCGAGGTGGAGGACTGCCCGGTCATGGAAGCGATCGAGGGGACCATGCCCAAGGCCGCCGTGCCCTGCCCCAAGTGCGGCCACAATGAAGCGTATTGGTATCTTCGTCAGACGAGAAAGTCGGATGAGGCGGAGACCACATTCTATAGTTGCTGCAAGTGCGGTCACAGGTGGCGCGTATACTAATCCAGCTTGCTCCTAAGCAAGATTTATCAGGGCTAACATGTTTACCTTGAAGGATTTAAGGAGTACATTAGGAGGAAATTCATGTTTCACGCCAAGATCAAGTCCGAGACCCTCAAGGGCGTCGTCGATGTGGTCTCGACCCTCGTGGACGAGGCGAAGTTCAACATCGACGCCGACGGTATGGAGCTGAAAGCGGTCGACCCGGCCCACGTGGCCATGGTGGACCTGAAGATCCAGAAGGCGGCGTTCGAGGAGTTCTCGGCCGACGAGACCGAGTTGGGCATCGACCTCGACAAGATCAAGGAAGTCCTCCGCCTGGCCCGCGCTGGCGACGTCATCGAGATGGAGCAGGACGAGAACAAGAACCGCCTGGTGCTCAACGTTGGCAACGTCACCAGGAGGATGAACCTCGTGGACACCGCGGGCATGAACGACCCCAAGGTCCCGAACCTCAACCTGCCGGCCAAGATCACGGTGTCCTCCGACGAGCTGCAGAAGGGCATCCGGGCCGCCGAGTCCGTGTCCGACCACATCGCCCTGAACGCCTCGCCCGACGGCTTCGAGATGTACTCCGAAGGGGACACCGACTCGGTGAGCCTCCGGCTGCCGAAGGACCTCCTTATTTCCCTGGACGTCTCGGAGAAGGTCAAGAGCCTGTTCCCGCTGGACTACTTCTCCAACATGGTGCGCTCCATCCCCGCCGGGTCGGTCGTCACCATCAACCTGGGAAGCGACTTCCCGGTGAAGCTGGAGTTCGAGATCGCCGACAAGCAGGGCAACGTGGACTACCTGCTCGCGCCCCGGATCGAGAGCGACTGAGCTTTTCCCCAAAACCCCTTATCTCATATTCCTTTCCTCCCATTCTCATTAAGCTTGGAATCAAGTGGGCATATGGGTCTGGCCCTGAACTCATCAAAAATAAAAACTTATTTAACATGGCCCCATTATTGACCATCTTCCTCCCCCGAGGTGCTTAATTTGACTTTGTACGATGACCAAACCATACAGATGCTGGAATCCAAGGCTAACTTGCTCCGGCGACACATCATCAAGATGACCTTTGCCGCCCAGTCCGGTCATCCTGGCGGCTCACTCTCCTATGCTGACATCGTTACCGCCCTGTTCTTCAAGGTGATGAGACACCGTCCCAGCGAGCCCAACTGGGAGGACCGCGACAAGTTCGTCCTCTCCAAGGGGCACGCCGCTCCGGTGTACTATGCCGCCCTGGCCGAATCTGGATACTTCCCGGTCGAGGACCTGCTGTCCCTGCGCAAGCTGGGATCGCACCTGCAGGGTCATCCCTGCCGGAAGAAGACCCCTGGGGTGGAGATGTCCACCGGGTCCCTGGGCCAGGGATTGAGCGTCGCCAACGGCATGGCCCTGGCCGCCAAGCTGGACCGCCGCATGACGCGGATCTTCTGCCTGATGGGGGACGGGGAGCTGCAGGAGGGGCAGAACTGGGAGGCGGCCATGCTCTCGTCCCATTACAAGCTCGACAACATCACCGCCTTTGTGGACCGCAACAAGATGCAGATCGACGGCCCCACCGAGCAGATCATGTCCCTGGAGCCGCTGGTGGACAAGTGGAAGGCCTTCGGCTGGAACGTCCTGGAGATCAACGGGCATGACATGAGGCAGATCCTCGATGCCTGCGACGCGGCGGTCCACGTCACGGGAAAGCCGACGATGATCATCGCTCATACTATCAAGGGCAAGGGGGTGTCGTTCATGGAGGGCGCCATCGCCTTCCATGGCAAGGCGCCCAACGCCGACGAGTATCGCATCGCCCTGAAGGAGCTGGGGGAAAGCATATGAAGTGGGTCTATACCAGCCAGCGCAAGGAGTACGCCAACGCCCTGGTGGAGATCGGGATGGCCCGCACCGACGTGGTCGTCCTGGACGCCGACCTGTCCTCCTCCACCCGCACCGGAGAGTTCGCCAAGAAGTTCCCCGAGAGGTTCTTCAACGTGGGCATCGCGGAGCAGAACCTCATGGGCACCTCGGCCGGGCTGGCCGTCTCGGGAAAGATCGTGTTCGCCTCCACCTTCGCGGTGTTCGCCACCGGGCGGTGCTGGGACCAGATACGACAGTCCATCGCCTACCCCAACATCAACGTGAAGATCGTCGCGACCCACGCCGGCATCACCGTCGGCGGGGACGGGGCGTCCCACCAAGCCCTCGAGGACATCGGCCTCATGAGCATCCTGCCCAACATGTGCGTCATCGTGCCCTCCGACGGCATCGAGGCGTACAAGGCGGTCAAGGCCGTGGTGGACCACCCCGGACCTTGCTACGTGCGGCTGGGCCGCGCCGACGTCCCCATGGTCACGACCATGGACTCACCGTTCACCATCGGAAAGGCCACCGTCCTCCGGGAGGGCACCGACGTCACCCTGGTGGGCTGCGGGCAGATGGTCGCGGTGTGCATGGACGCCGCGGAGGAGCTCAAGAAGGCGGGTATTTCCGCCGAGGTGATCAACATGTCCACCATCAAGCCACTGGACGTCAACACCCTGGTGCGCTCGGCCAAGAAGACCGGGTGCGTGGTGACGGCGGAGGAGCACTCCGTCCGGTCCGGCCTGGGCAGCACGGTCGCCTGCGCGCTCTCAGAGAGCTATCCCGTCCCGCTGAGAAGGGTGGGGACCCCCGACTGCTTCGGTGAGTCCGGGGAGAGCTCCTTGCTGATGAGCCGCTACGGGCTCACCGCCGAGCACATCATCGCCTCTGCTGAAGAGGTCATCAAGAGGAAGAGAACATGAAGATCTTCATCGACACCGCAAACCTGGACAAGATCAAGGAGATCAACAGCTGGGGAGTATTGGACGGCGTGACCACCAACCCCAGCCTGGTGGCCAAGGAGAACACCGACTTCGAGACCCTGGTCCAGAACATATGCAAGATCGTGGACGGGCCGATCAGCGCCGAGGTCATGAGCACCAAGGCCGCTGACATGGTGGAGGAGGGCCGCAAGTTGGCGAAGCTCCACCCCAACGTCATCGTCAAGGTGCCCATGACCGAGGAGGGGCTGAAGGCGACCAAGGCCTTGGCCTCCGAGAACATCCAGGTCAACATGACCCTGATCTTCTCCTCGGCACAGGCGCTCCTGGCGGCAAAGGCCGGGGCGCGCTACGTCTCGCCGTTCGTCGGCCGCCTGGACGATGTCGGGCAGGACGGCATGAAGCTCATCGCCGAGATCATGAACGTCCTGGACAACTACGACCTGGACACCGAGGTCATCGTCGCCTCGATCCGCGACCCCATCCACGTGGTGCAGGCCGCCCAGCTCGGCGCCCATGTCGCCACCATTCCCTATGACGTGCTGAAGAAGATGATCCACCATCCTCTTACCGACATAGGGATCAAGAGGTTCCAGGACGATTGGGCCAAGGTCCCCAAGAAGTAGAACCAAACCCCTTTTTTAGTTCTTTCAAAAAGGATTTTTATAAGTTGCCAGCGTTGTGAGGTCCGTGGACGCCGAGGTCGTGATCATCGGAGGAGGTCCGGTCGGCAGCTCCTTCGCCGCACAGACCGCTACCTTCACCACGGTGGTGGTGGAAGAGCATTCTGAGATCGGTTCGCCGGTGCAGTGCACCGGGCTGGTGCATCCCCGGGTGGTGGAGATGGCCAAGGCCGAGGATACCATCCTCAACGATATCACCGGCCTCCGGCTGGTGCCCCCGGGAGGCAGGTCCGTGGAGGTGCGCACCAAGGAGACCAAGGCGGTGATCATCGACCGCGGCAGGTTCGACCGCAGGTGCAGCGAGCGGGCGGAGGTGGAGGGAGCGGATATTCTCACCGGCCACGAGTTCATCGGCTTCGAGCGGGAAGGCAAGAAGCTGTCGGTGAAGGTCCGCGGCCCCGACGGCCCGCTGAGCATCGAGGCCGACCTGCTGGTCGGCGCCGACGGCTACAAGTCCAGGGTCGGAAAGCTCGCCGGGATCGGCCCGGCCAGGGACTATGTGAGAGGGATCCAGGCCGACCTGGAGATGCGTCTGGAGGACCAGTCGGTCGCCGAGGTCCACATCGGCCAGAAGGTCGCTCCGGGCTTCTTCGCGTGGGTCCTGCCGTGCGGGGACTTCACCCGGGTCGGGGTGGGGGTCTCGGACGGTGCCGGTACCCCCAGCAGTTACCTCACCGCCATGATCGATAAGTGCGGGTTCGAGAGCGCGAAGCGCCTGAGGACCATGTCCGGTGTCATCCCCATCGGGCCGCCCAAGAAGACGTGCGCCGATAACGTCCTCATCGTGGGGGATGCCGCGGCCCAGACCAAGCCCCTGTCCGGGGGAGGCCTTTACACCGGCCTCCGGGCAGCACGGTGGGGAGCGATGACCGCGGTGGACGCCCTGCGGGACGAGGACCTGAGCTCCAAGCGCCTCCTGGAGTACGATGTCAAGTGGCGCGCCGACATCGGCAAGGAGGTGGACCGCGGATTGCTCATCCGCAAGGTCTTCGTCAACCTCACCGACCGCAAGATGGACGACGTGTGCCGCATGCTGGACCGCCCCGACGCCAAGGAAGTGCTGGCGACCGGGGACATCGACTTCCCCTCCAAGCTCGCCTCGCCCCTTCTGAAGGCGGTCCCGTCGCTCGTGAAGTTCTCCCCCCAGCTCATCGGCTCCCTCATCCGGCGGGAGCAAAGGTGAAATAGCGGCCCCGGGCTCGGATGGTCGTGCTCCTCGCCAAGGTCCCCCGGGAGCGGGCCGAGAAGGTCCGCAAGCAGCTCTTCAAGCGGAGGCTAGGGGCCAAGGACCGGCGGATCCTGAGAAATGAAGACAGCGTTCTCATACCCCTGCGGACGACCCCGCCCCCCGGCCTCGCCGAGGAGCTGGGGTTCGAGCTCACGGAAGGCGAGACCAAGGTGAAGACGTGCTACCGCCCGCCGTTCGACCTCGTGCTCGAGGCAGCGAGGGTGCCCGAGGATGTGAAGTCCATGCTCCCCCGTCACTGGGAGATGCTCGGCGACGTCCTCATCCTCCGCCTTCCGGACGATATATCAGCCTACCACAGAGAGGTGGCGCGGGCCTACGCCTCGGTCCTCGGGGCCAGGACGGTCCTTAGGGAGCGGGCCCACATCGACGGGGTCTTCCGCACCCCGGACATGGAGTTCCTCCTGGGGGACGACGCGGTGACGGTACACCTGGAGAACGGCATCCTGTACAAGCTCGACGCCTCCCGCCTCATGTTCTCGTCCGGGAACATCGACGAGAAGATGCGCATGGCCGCGCTGGACTGTCACGGAGAGACGGTGGTGGACATGTTCGCGGGGATAGGCTACTTCACCCTGCCCCTGGCGCTGCATGCCCGGGCTTCCAGGGTCATCGCCTGCGAGATCAACCCTCTGGCCTTCCGCTACCTTCAGGAGAACGTCGCCCTGAACCACCTGGATGCGGTCGTGGAGCCGGTGCTGGGCGACAACCGGGACCTCCCGGGGGAGGGGATCGCCGACCGCGTGGTGATGGGATACGTGCGCACCACCGCAGAGCATCTCAGGGACGCCTTCCGGCTGGTGCGGAAGGGCGGGGTGATCCACTACCAGGACACCTTCCCCCTGGAGATCTTCCCCCGGAAGGCGCTGGACAACCTGGCCGCGGCGGCCGGGGGGCGAGGCTACGAGGTCAGGCTGATGCGCGAGGTCAAGTCCTACTCCCCGGGGGTCTCCCACATGGTGCTGGACGTCGAGGTGCTGGACTAGGCCTTCTCGGCTCGCTCGTTGGAGCCGGAGGCCTCCAGCAGCAGCTTCAGCCCCTCGGCGTATTCGTCGCCCTGGGACTCGATGAGCCGCTGGGCGAAGGGGGCGAGGTAAGCGCCATAGTCCATCTCCTCCCGGGTGAACTGCCAGCCCTTGGTCTGGCCCTCTCCCAGGGCGGAGATGAAGGCGAAGGAGACCGAGCGAAGGCGGTGGTCGGTGACCTTGGTCTTCTCGATCAGCCTGAGCGAGGCGTCCTTGCCCTCGGTCTTGACGGTGCGGGCGATGCGATCGGCATAGCTTCCCACCGGCCCCAGCGACCGGAAGGTGGGCAGGGTGCTCTCGATCCCCCGGTACGCCTCCATGCGCCCTGCCTCCACCACCATCTGGGAGGGGGTGAGCTCGGAGCGCTCGACCAGGACCCGCTTCACGATGTCCGGGGCGGCCACCGCCGCGAGCAGCGCGTCGTGGTGCTCCGGCCACAGGTCGGAGATGAGGTTGGCGGCCTGGTCGGTCCGGGAAAGGACGCACATCTTGCCCGAGGATATCAGCGCGGAGATGGCCTTCTTCTCGACCTCCGAGCCCCTGAGGGCGGTGAGGAAGCGCTCTTTGTCCCGGCCGTAGCACATCTCCCCGACCATGTACACCTCGTCCTGCTTCTGCCGGATGGCCTCGGCCCGGGACCTGGCGTGGGCATCGAGCAGAGCGGCGTCGTTGAGCTCGGCCTTGAGGTACCTGTCGACCAGGTCCCGGGGCAGGCTGTAGGCCTCCTTGACCCGGCAGTCCGGGCACTCGCCGTCGCACTTCAGCTCACTGATGACCTCGACCTCGAAGTCGTCGGTGGGGTCCTTGGCGGCGATGCGGCCGGCGAGGGCATGGACGGTGTTGACGTCGCCGGAGCAGGAGGGACAGACCTTGATGGTGGTGCCGGCGCCCTTCCAGCGGACCTTCAGCCCCCGTCCGTCCTTGATATGGGGGCAATCGCCATTGTCGTCCAGGTCATAGGGCAGAAGGGAGATGGCCTCGTCCACGTACTCCGCGGGCGGCTGGGGGCCGTCCGGCGAGCAGACGGCGCACTTCTCCGTGGAGTAGATGTGAAGGCCGCGCTTCCCGGCGGTGTCCCATAGCGCCAGGAGGCGCAGCTCCGGATGATCGTAATGCTGGACGCCGATGAGCTTGTCCTTCTCCACCTTCCCCCTGACGGCATAGGAGACCTCGCCCATGGGGGTCTTGGTGGAGGCGAGATAGGGGACCTTCCCGGCCTCGTGCAGGGAGATTGTCGCCGCGTACGCCCGGACCAGATGGTCCCCCCAGTTCATGGCATGCTCCAGCTTCTTGGGATCGGAGCGTTTCTGGGAGACCTTCTCCATCTTGGAGACCGCCTTCCTGAAGTCGCACCGGCGGCAGTCCTTGGTGCACTGGGGCATGAGCAGCTGGGGCTTCCCGGCGAGCAGCCGGGACTTCTCCAGAAGGTCCCTCTCCAGCGTCTTCGGGGTGGCCTTTGCCCCCCGGAACCTAGCGCGGCGTCCCATGGCCTCCCCTACGCCGCCGGCGTTCTTAAGGGTTGGGGACGTGTCGTTCGAGGAGCGGCCGGAAAACATCCAGATGCTCGGTCACCTGGCGCGAGCACTTTGCGTATGGATATTCTTGGAACAAGATATTTATCCGCGAAGCCATTATTGTTACACCGGGATGCATTGTCAGCACGGGAAGACTTTTACCGAGGTTACGTCAAGGGCTACGAGGAAGGCCTGAACAAGGCCTGGGACGAGCTCATTGGCTTGACGACCAAGGGTTTCAGCTCCAGGGAGATCCAAGTGATGGCCAAGAGCAAGCGCCAATCGATCGGCGAATCCGTAAGGGACGTCAGGACCGGCATCAGGGACGAGACCGGCATCGACCTCACCCCCCGGTGCCCCGCCAAGGGGCCGAGGGTGGAGGTGGAGGCCGGCAACACTTACCTGATCGAGAGCATGTACGCCACCAAGGCGCTGACCGTGGTCAACGAGCTCACCTCCGACGGGAGGAAGGCGATGTGCATACTGAGGAGCTTCCCGGGCAACTATCAGGATGGCTTAGGACCCAACGTCACCGCGTTCTGGCTGACCAAGCACGAGAGCGGCGGCCAGTATGGAGAGTACAACGTCCTGTCCCCTTCGGACATGGGCCGCATCCTGACCGAGACGCGCAACTTCATGAAGGAGGAGGAGGGAAGGATCGTCCTCCTGGAGGGGGTCGAGTACCTCATCGTCCAGAACGAGGTGGTCCCCGTGCTGAAGTTCCTCCAGATGCTGTCCGACCAGGCCATCACCATGAGGGGCATCCTCCTGTTCTCGGTGTACCCCCCGGCGCTGGACGAGAGGGTCATCAGCAACCTGAAGTGCAACACCTGCGGCACGCTGTGATCCTACCTCGCCAGGACGATCTCGATGGACGAAACGTTGGTGGTGCCGCCCTCGTCCTCGACCTGCTCCGTGCCGATGCGCACGTCCTTGACCGAGGCGTCCCTGACGAAGCGGTGCCGGACGATCTCCGCCACGTCCACCGCCCTGCTGATCGCCTTCCCCCGGGCCTTGATGACCACCTCGTCGGAGCCGCTCCTGAATTGGGTCACCACGGCCCGCACGTACTCCATCACCCCCTTCCTGCCGATGTAGATAATGTTGTCCTCGGACATCCGTTCCACCGCGACCGAGGCCTCAGTACTGGCGGTGCTCGCTGAAGTAGCGCATCATGATGCGCCTCTGCCCCTTGCGCAGGATCTCCGACAGCGTGGAGGTCGACACGTTGAACATGGTGGCCAGCTCCTTGAGCCCGACGCGCCGGGGGAAGTCGAAGTAGCCGCGCTCGAACGCCATCCTGGTCACCTGCTCCTGCCTCTTGGTCAGCTCATCGGTGTCGCTGAGCTCGGTGAGCTTTACCAGCTTGGGCCCGGCATTGATCTTGGCCAGGTTGTCGATCAGCTCCTGGAGCGCCTTCTTCTGGGTCACCAGCATGGTCCACTTGAGGCGGCCCTCCTTGGTGGTGGTCGATCCGGTGAGGAAGCACTCGCTGCCCGCCAGCAGGCGGCAGGCCACGCACTGGTTGGTGGAGAAGGCCGCCAACGCCCTGCCCCTGTCGATCGTGCTGATGTCCACGTTGAAGATGTTGGGGTTCTTGCGCACCTGCTCGATGACCTTGGGGAGGTCCTCCTCGTTCTCCACGTCGATCTGGACGAGGTCCCTGACCCCCTCCTTCATCTCCTTCGTGTCGATGATCCTGATCACCGAGGGGTACATCTCCACGACATCGGTGATCCAATTGTCCGGCATCGCCAATGACACGACCGCTTCCATCATTGATATCGGGGACCATGATGCGTTCTAAGGATAAATCCCCCTCATCTCGATGGCGTTCACCACCTCGCGGACCGCCAGCAGGTACGCCCCGGTCCTCATGTCCACCTTCTTCTCCGCGGAGTGGGAGTGCACCCGGTTGAACGCCGTGGTCATGATGCGGTTGAGCCGTTCGTTGACCTCGGTGATCGACCAGAAGTAGAACTGCAGGTCCTGGACCCACTCGAAGTAGGACGCGGTCACCCCGCCGGCATTGGCCAGGATGTCGGGGATGAGCATGGTCCCCTTCTCGTACAGTATCCTGTCCGCCTCCGGCAGGGTCGGCCCGTTGGCCCCCTCGGCCACGATGGAGGCCCTGATGCGGTCGGCGTTGCTCTTGTCGATCGCCCCCTCCAGCGCCGCCGGGACCAGGACGTCGCATTCCAGCTCCAGCAGCTCCCGGTTGGTGATATCGGTCGCTCCCGGGAGGCCTCTCACCGAGCCGGTGGCCCGCTTGTGCTCGTCCACCTTCCGAATGTCCAGCCCGGCGGGGTCGTAGATGCCCCCGGAGGAGTCGGACACCGCCAGGACCTTCAGCCCCAGCTCGTCGCGCAGCAGCCTGGCGGCGTTGCCTCCGACGTTGCCGAAGCCTTGCACGACGGCCGTGGACTCGGCCGGCTCCATCTTCCTGGCGTGCATGGCCTCGCGCACGCAGTACATGAGCCCCCGGGAGGTCGCCTCCTCCCGGCCCTGGGAGCCGCCCAGCGGGATCGGCTTGCCGGTAACGCTGGCCGGGGAGACCCTTCCGGCCTTGTAGGAGTAGGTGTCCATGATCCAGGCCATAATCTGGGAGTCGGTGTAGACGTCCGGCGCGGGAATATCCTCGTACGGTCCGATGATGGGCTCGATCTCGGTGGCGAACCTCCGGGTCAGCCTCTCGATCTCTCCCCGGCTCAGCTCCTTGGTGTTGCACACCACCCCGCCCTTGGCCCCGCCGAAGGGTATGCCCACCGTCGCGCACTTCCAGGTCATCCACATGGCCAGCGCCCTGACCTCGTCCAGGGACACGTTGGGATGGTACCTTATGCCCCCCTTGCACGGTCCCCGGGCATTGGAATGCTGGACCCGGTATCCGGTGAACATCCTGAACGAGCCGTCGTCCATCCTCACCGGGAAGTTCACTGCGAGCTCCCTCTTGGGCTTGGTCAGGAAGTCGACTATGCCCGTGCTCAGCCCCAAGGTCTCCCCCACGCTCCTAACCTGGCTCACCGCCATCTCGTACGGATTTCTCGCATCCATGCTCCGCCCCTCCGGCCCTCGCCCCGATCGACGAGGCGAACTTCCATTATCATCCCGGCGTATATTATTTCGACCTGAACCTACGGTTGCTCCACGATGAACAACGCCGAGATCGCCGCCATGCTGTACGAGCTCTCCGCGCTCATGGACCTCAAGGGGGACGTGTACAAGCGCAACGCCTACCGCAAGGCCGCCCAGAGCATCGAAGCCCTCGACAAGGAGGTGAGCGAGTACCGGGCCCAGGGAAAGCTGGAGACCATCCCCGGGGTGGGCAAGGCGATCGCCCAGAAGATCACGGAGATGCTTGACACCGGCCGGCTCCACAAGCTGGAGGAGCTTCGGGCGGAGTTCCCGCCGGGCCTCCTGGAGCTGACGAGGGTCCCCGAGATCGGGCCGAGGACCATGGTCACGCTGTACCGTGAGCTCGGGGTCAAGGACCTTGACGACCTCCGCAAGGCGGCCGAGCAGCACCGCATCCGGAAGGTGAAGGGCTTCGGCGAGAGGTCGGAGGAGAACATCCTGAATGGCATCGAGCTGGTGACGGGGCAGGGAGGCCGCATGTTGCTGGGAGACGCGCTCCCCGTGGCCGAGGGAGTGGCCGACCACCTGCGGGCCCGTGGGTTCCCCGAGGTCAGCGTGGCCGGCTCCCTCCGCCGATGGAGGGAGACCATCGGGGACATCGACCTGCTGGTGGGGAGCGACGAGCCGGCCGGGGCGATGGACGCCTTCACCTCCTACCCCAAGGTGCTCTCGGTGGTGTCGAAGGGGCCGACCCGCTCCACCGTGCGCCTGGCCGACGGCACGCAGGTCGACCTCAGGGTGGTGCCCCGCTCCAGCTACGGGGCGGCGCTGCAGTACTTCACCGGATCGAAGGACCATAACGTGGCGATGAGGCGGCTGGCCATCCGCCAGGGGTTCAGGCTGAACGAGTACGGCCTGTTCCGCAGGGACGGCGAGGAGAGGGTGTCAGGGGAGGACGAGGATGCCATCTACCGCACGCTGGGTCTCGATCCCATACCGCCGGAGCTGCGGGAGGGGCGGGGGGAGATCGAGGCGGCGGAGCGGCACCGCCTCCCGGACCTGGTGCGGCAGGAGGACGTTCTGGGGGACCTTCACGTGCACACGGTGATGAGCGACGGCAGGGGGACCATGAGGGAGCTCGCCGCCGAGGCCCGCCGGATGGGCTACCAGTACATCGGCCTTACCGACCATTCCCAATCCCTCAGGGTGGCGAACGGGCTGTCCGTCGAGGACCTGCTGGCATCGGTGGAGGAGGCCCGCCAGTTGTCCGGGGAGATGGGCATCGAGGTCCTGCGGGGAGCGGAGGTGGACATCCTAGAGGACGGTTCCCTCGACTATCCGGAGGAGGTCCTTTCCCAGCTGGACTACGTGATAGGCTCGGTGCACTCCGGGTTCAAGATGACCCGGGAGAGGATGACCGAGCGCTTGCTGACGGCGCTGTCGTGCCCCGAGCTGAACATCCTGGGGCATCCGTCCGGACGGCTGATCGGACGGAGGGAAGGATACCAGGCGGACATGGAGGCGGTCATGAAGGAGGCCGCCCGGACCGGGGCGGTCATGGAGGTGAACGGCCTCCCCGAGCGCCTGGACCTGAACGACCTGAACTGCCGCAAGGCCAAGGAGCTGGGGGTCAGGGTGGCGCTGGGGACCGACGCCCACAGCGTCGAGCAGCTGCACGGCATGCGCTACGCGGTCCACACCGCCCGCAGGGGATGGCTGGAGAAGGGGGACGTCATCAACGCCCTTCCCCTCGAGGGGCTCAGGGAGCTCTTCGGCGGACTGCGCACGTGAACTACCCCACTTCCGAGCGTGGCTTCTTGCTTCATCCCGGCAACATGCTGCACCTGCGCGGAGGCCAGTAGTGGTCGCCTGTCCACAAGCGTGAGTTCCGGTCGTTCCGACCGTACCTTCCGTAATCCTCGTTCGAGGATCACGAGGGAAGAGGCATGATCACGAGTCAGTGTGCATCCGCACAAGCACTCATGAGTTCGTTGGCTAAGCGATTTCTTCTCTACTCGACCGCACCAAGGACATGCCTGGCTCGTTCCTCTAGCATCCACCTGAACGAACAGCTTACCGGCGCTCTCAGCCTTGTAAGCCAGCTTCTGGTTGAACGAGCTCCACGAAGCGTCGGATATTGACCTCGATAGTCTGCGATTCTTGACCATGTCACCGATGACTAGCTTCTCGGTGACGATGAGGTCGTAGTTGTCAACGTAATGGCGAGACAACTTGTGCTGGAAATCGTCCGTTGGTTCTCGACGCGCTCGTAGGTACGAGCAATGATGATTCGCTGCTTCTCGTAGTTCTTGGACCCTTTCTGCTTTTTGGAGAGACGCCGCTGCTCACGGCGGAGCTTCTTCAGCTCGTGCTTGAGGTGACGAGGATTCTCCACCTCGTTACCGTCACTGTCGACGGCGTAGTGTTCGAGACCGACGTCGATACCCACCGCTTTGTCGATGACCATTAGCTCTCTTGAGCCTCGATCGTAGTCGACTAACAGGCAGGCGAACCACTTGCCGGACGGCATGTGCTTGATAGTGACCCCTTGATGACTCCATCGACGGCACAATGCATCCGTATCGGAATGTCGCCGATCTTGCTCAGGTGTAGGAAGCCGAACTTATCATTCTTGGGCAGTACCTTGAAGCCAGATTGATTGTATATTATGGTTCTAAAACGCTGTGAGAGCTTGAATCTAAGCTTGCCGACCCTGCGGCCACGCTTCTCCATCTCGCGGAGCGCGGCGAGGTTGGCATAGAGCTTGTCCCGCTCAGGCTGGATGCATTTGGAGTAGACCTCGTTCAGCTCAGGCCACTCCTTCTTTAGCCGTGTGAGGAATCGACCCATCTCGTTTGACGACAGGTGATTTACATTGTACTCCTCCAGCATTCGGTTGTACGCTCGGCGGCACAGTTCCAGCGTCCACAGTAGCTTTCGCTCGTCCTCATGATTCGGATAGAGACGGAACTTGTAGGCGAGCATCGAAGGTCTTGAGAGATTCGGTATTAAAACGTCTTGAGGGGAGAGGTGGCTGAAAGTGAGCGGCTGTCCATATAAGGAAGAGCGAAGGTTCCCTGATATCGTCCCCCGCTCACGCAGGGGGCTTCCCACTCGCTGGAGCTAAATTATATGTCGTCCGACCTGTTTAGCTGCTCTGAGGAGTCCACATGGGTCTGATCGAGGTCGCCGGTTCCATCAAGAGCATGGAGATAAGGGGTGCCGGGCTCATCGCCCGGAGCGCCGCGGAGGCGCTGAAGCAGCAAGCTTTGGAGTACCAGGGGAGCGATCTCGCCGAACTGCGCCGCCGGCTGGACGAGGGTCGGAAGGCGCTCATCGATTCCCGGCCCACGGCCATCTCCCTGTGGAACGCGGTGCAGGCGACCATGAGGGGGGCCTCGGCAGCGAGGAGCGCGGAGGAGCTGCGCTCGCTGGTGGCCGCGAACGCCGACGCCTTCGTGGCGAGGTCCAGCAAGGCCGTGGACATCATCGGGCGGATCGGCTCCCGGAGGCTGCGGAGCGGGATGACCGTCCTCACCCATTGCAACAGCAAGGCCGCCATCGGGGTCATCAAGGCGGCCCACGCCGACGGCAAGGACATCAAGGCCTACGCCACCGAGTCCCGGCCGTGGAGGCAGGGGCTGCTCACGGTGAAGGACCTGTCCGCGGCCGGGGTGCCCACCACCCTCATCATCGACAGCGCGGTGCGCTGGGTCATGAAGGAGGTGGACGTCGTGCTGGTGGGCGCCGACACCATCTGCTCCAACGGGGCGCTGATCAACAAGATCGGCACGTCCCAGGTCGCCCTGGCGGCCAACGAGGCCAGGGTGCCGTTCATCGTGTGCGCTGAAACGTACAAGTTCTCCCCCAAGACCGTCCACGGCGAGATGGTGGAGATCGAGGAGCGGGACGCCAGCGAGGTGGTGGACCCCCGTTTGCTTCCTCCTAACGTCAGCGTCCGCAACCCGGTGTTCGACGCCACCCCCGCGGAGTTCATCGACTCCATCGTCACCGAGGTCGGGCTGATCTCGCCATACGCCGCCTACGAGGTCATAGTCAAGGAGCTGGGACAGGAGTCCATATTCGAGGCCAACGAGGAATGAACATGGAGTATTCGGAGAAGTACCTGCATCTCGGGGAATCCGTCGACCCCGACGCCTATGTCATCTGCAAATACAAGATCGTGACCGACCTGGACATCAAGCTGGCGGCCGCAGCGGTGGCGACCGAGCAGTCGACCGGGACGTGGACGGGGGTCTCCACGCTCAACGACGAGATCTTCGAGCGATACCACGGGAGGGTCACCGACATCACCGGCAACGTCGCCACCATCGCCTACCCCGAGGACGACTTCAGCCTCGACATCGGCGGGGTGCCCCAGATCCTCAGCGTGATCGCCGGCAACCTCTTCGGCCTCGAGGTGCTGAAAGGAGTGCGCCTGGAGGACGTGCAGTTCCCCAAGGGCATGCTCCGCGAGTTCAGGGGCCCCAAGTACGGCATTCCTGGCATGAGGGAGCGCCTGAAGAGGCCGAGCAAGCCGCTGGTGGGGACCATCGTGAAGCCGAAGATCGGGCTGCCGCCCAAGGGCATGGCCGATTACATCTACGAGGCCGGGATGGGCGGGCTGACCAACGGGAAGGACGACGAGACCCTCTCTAACCAGAAGTTCTGCCCTCTCGAGGACCGTGTCGTGGCCATCGCCGAGGCCATCGACCGGGTCAAGCAGGAGACCGGGCACGTCATGATGCATGCCATCAACGTCTCGACCAACGGGGACAAGATCGTGGAGGTGGCGGAGCGGGCCCAGGAGCTGGGGGCGTCGGAGCTCATGGTCGATGTCATCACCTGCGGGTTCGCCGCGGTGCAGGCGCTGGCCGAGGACCGCTCCATCAAGCTGCCCATCCACGTCCACCGCACCATGCACGGGGCCATCACCCGCAACAAGGACCTGGGGGTGTCCATGCAGGTGTTCGCCAAGCTGGTCCGCATGTGCGGCGGCGACGCCCTGCACGTCGGCACCTTCGGGGTGGGCAAGATGAAGGGCAGCCCGGAGGAGGACCTCAAGAACCAGAGGGCGTGCGTCGGTCCAGAGCTGCCGTACAAGCCGGTGATGCCGGTCGCCTCCGGCGGCATGCACCCGGCGCTCATCGAGCCGCTGGTCAAGATCACCGGCCCCAATGTCCAGATCCAGGCCGGAGGAGGGGTCGCCGGGCACCCTGGCGGGGTACGGGGCGGCGCCCGGGCCATGGCCCAGGCCGTCGACGCGGCGTACGAGGGCATCGCCTTCTCGGAATACGCCAAGACTCATCCCGAGCTTCGGGAAGCGATAGTCAAGTGGGGATAGACATGCAGCTGAAGGCCAAGTACATCGACATGGAATCGGCGGAGTACACCGCCGTGCTGAACCGCGAGGACGCGCTGGAGATCGGAGTCAGGGAGCAGGACCGGGTCAGGGTCAAGCACGAGCGCAGCTCCATCGTGGCGGTGGTGCAGACCACCGTGACCGTGGTGAAGAAGGGAGAGGTGGGCATTCTGGGTCGGGGATATGCCGACCTGGGGCCCGAGCCGGACGAGCTCATCGAGGTGGTGGCGACGTCCAAGCCGGAGTCGATCGAGTTCATCAAGCGGAAGATGGGGGGGAAGGAGCTCACCACCGAGGAGATACGCACCATCATCAACGACATCGCCGCGCACAACCTGAGCAACATCGAGCTGACCGCTTACGTCACCTCGCTGTACATGAACGGCATGAACCTCAGGGAGACCGCGGACCTGACCCAGGCGATGGTGGAGACCGGGGAGATCATCAAGTTCGACCGCTCCCCGGTGTTCGACTTCCACTCCATCGGGGGGTGCCCGGGGAACAAGATCACCCTCATCGTGGTGCCCATCGTGGCCGCGGCCGGCCTGCTCATCCCCAAGACCTCGTCCCGGGCCATCAGCTCGGCCGCCGGGACCTCGGACATCGTGGAGGTGTTCACCGGCGTCGACTTCGATGCCAACAAGCTCCGCAACATCGCTGAGACCACCGGCGGGGCGCTGGCCTGGGGCGGGTCGGTCAACCTCGCTCCCGCCGACGACCTCATCATAAGGGTCGAGTACCCGCTGGGCATCGACCCCCACGCTCAACTGCTCGCCTCGGTCATGAGCAAGAAGAAGGCGGTGGGCGCGGACTTCCTGGCCATTGACATCCCGGTCGGCGCCGGCACCAAGGTGCCCTCCATGGAGCAGGCCCAGGCCTACGCCAAGGACTTCGTTGACCTCGGGGAGAGGCTGGGGATGCACGTGGAGTGCGCCATCACCTACGGCGAGCAACCGGTCGGCCGGGCCATCGGCCCCGCGCTGGAGGCCCGGGAGGCCATCCGCATCCTGGAGGGCGAGCTGCACCCCAGCAGCGTGATCGAGAAGGCCTGCGGCATGGCCGGGATGCTCCTGGAGATGGGGGGCATCAAGCGGGGCGAGGCCAAGGCGCGGGAGATCCTGATGTCCGGCAAGGCGCTGGGGAAGTTCCGCGAGATCGTGGCCGCCCAGGGCGGCAGCGCGGACATCAAGTCCACCGACATCCAGATCGGGGAGTACACCCACGACATCAACGCCAAGATGTGCGGCTACGTCAACGGGATAAAGAACAAGGAGCTGGTGGCCCTGGCCCGCGCGGCCGGAGCGCCCAGGGACAAGGGCGCGGGCATCCTGCTGCACAAGAAGCGGGGGAACCGCGTCGATGACGGGGAGGCCGTGCTCACCATCTACGCGGACAGCCAGGCCAAGCTGGACCAGGCGATCGAGCTGTCCCGCAAGTTCAACCCGGTGACCATCGAGGGCATGATCCTGCAGAAGCTCCCGTACATCTCGCGGACCACGGTCATTGAGAGGACTTTCTGCCCTGCGCCCTCAGCGCCTCAGGGAGACTGAGCTCCCCCTTGGCCACCGACTCGGCGAGGTCCGAGGAGATCGTCCCCCGCCCCCCGCTCTCGATGCGGCTCAGGCGCTGGATGTCCCTGACCTCGCCGGGAGTGGGCTTCACCTCGGGCGGGAAGGGTATGCGGTAGCCGCTGCCCAGGGCGATGGACACCGCGGCATCGGCGTCCGGCTCCTCGGTCCGCCGGGTGGTGTTGGTCTCGTCCACCACCTCCACGTCGTCCACCGAGTTCCAGATGGACCGGATGACCCGGTTTCGGTTGGTGCGGTCGCCGTGGCCCACCCTGGCGATCAGCCGCTCGTGACGGAAGCACCGTCGGTAGCGGTCGATCTCGTCGGCCACCCGCTCCGGCGATCCCACCGTCTCGGCGACCAGCACCCGGCCGTCCCCGATGATGGCCAGCCCCCGGCCGCTGCCCGGCTCGGCCCCCCCCACCCGGGGGCCGCAGCTCTCCCGCGCCCCGCGGCGGGTACTG
>Ga0183100_1000516_pt1 | contig 29636 bp, 20 predicted proteins | sample Biomet2_FD_127789 | JGI IMG/M metagenome (GOLD analysis project Ga0183100, IMG submission 127789) | Microbial communities from bioreactor (seeded with anoxic lake sediment) at LBNL, California, USA - Biofuel metagenome 2 | ecosystem: Engineered > Bioreactor > Anaerobic > Unclassified ...
GTTTCCGCCGCGATGAACGTGGAGAACAACCGCGTGGTTTCCGAGGTGCGCAGCCCGCGCGGCTATTATCTGCTGCTCGACAACTACATGGAGCGGCACGACGTGGACCTCTCCAACAACTACGACCTGCTGGGCGCGGGCGGGCCGCCCCCGGCCCTGGGCCTGTACCGCGACGGCGAACGCCTTGCCGCGCTGCCTCGCGCCGAGGCCTACGACACCGGCTACCTCAAGGCCGCGCTGGACAGCCTGCCCTATCTGCTGCGCAAGCCGGGCCGGGTGCTGCTGGCGGGCACGCGCGGGGGCTTCCGCCTGCGCGAGGCCCTGGAGCTGGGCGCGCGGCGGGTGGACAGCGTGGAGAGCGATCCCGTGCTGCTGAACCTGCTGCTCACCTATCCGCCCAGCGCGCCGCCCACGGGCTACGCCATGCGCCTGCCCCTGGCCGAAACGCGGCCCGCGGAAAACGCCACGGCGAACGCCCCGGAGCAGGAAGCCGGCGCCCTGGAGAGCGCCGCGGGGCAGGGCCCGGCCCACGCCGCCGGGCACAACGCGCCCGCCGGTCACGCCGCCGCGCCGCGTCTGGCCTCGCCCCTGGCGGTGGCCCAGGAAGCGCCCAGGCCCTACGGCATCATCGACATCTCCCCGGAGTTCCTCGACCAGGGCCAAGCCAACAAGTACGTGCTCACCGCCGAGGGCATAGCCAGCCTTGTGCGCGCGCTGGACGCCCGCGGCGTTCTCTCCCTGCCCATGGGCATAAGCGAGCTGCCCGTGTATGCGCTCAAGGCCGCGGCCACCGTGCGCGCCGGGCTGCTGCTGGCTGGCGTGACCGATCCGGCCCGGCACATGCTCGTGGTGCGCAGCGCCTTTACCGCGCGGATTCTGGCCTGCCGCGCGCCCTTCTCCAAGGCCGACATAAAGGCAGCCCGCGCCTTCGCCGCCGAGCGCAGCTTCGACACCGCCTATTTCCCCGGCATCGACCCCGCGCATGAAGAGATTTTCAACGACCTGCCCCCCGTGTCCTTCGAGAACGTCACCAGCGACGCCATCGCCGGAGACGATTCCGCCGCCGCCCGCGACGCCCTCATGGACGATCTTGTGGCCTTTTTGCGCGACGGCAGGACCGACTCCTCCAGCTTCCGCTTCTTCAACCTTGCGCCAAGCACCCAAGACCGCCCCTTTTTCCACGAGATCATCCGCCTGAACCGCATCCCCGAGGTGCTTGCACGCATAGAACTGCTGCCCCGGCAGGAAATCGGCTATCTCGTCAACATCGCCGTGCTGGCGCAGGCGGCCGTGTTCGCCCTCGTCGTGTTCCTGCTGCCCCTGGCCCGCAGGCGCGGGTTGGGCGGCATTTCCGCCCCGCGCGTGCTGCAGGGCTTCGGCTACTTCATGTGCCTCGGCCTCGGCTTCCTGTTCATCGAGATCGTGCTCATCGAACGCTGCACCTTCTTCCTCAACGACCCCTCGCGCGCCTTCGCCCTCGTCATGTCCTCCATGCTCATCGCCTCCGGCCTGGGCAGCGCCGCCTCCTCGCGCTTTCTCGCCCGGCCGCGCGCGGGCATACGCCTGGCCTGCGCCTGCGCCGCAACACTGGCCGCGCTGCTGCTGTTGTTGCTGCCCCACGTTCTCAACCACGCCCTGGCCTGGACGGAATACGGCAAGGCCGCGTTGGTCATCGCCATTGCCGCGCCGCTGGGCTTCTTCATGGGCATGCCCTTCCCGCTGGGCCTCTCCACCTATCGCGGCGCCACAAGCGCCTTCATCCCCTGGGCCTGGAGCGTCAACGGCGCGCTGTCCGTCGTCGCCACGCCGCTGGCCAACATCCTCGCCGTCAGCTTCGGCTACACCGCCGTGTTCGGGGGCTCCCTCGCCCTTTACGCCGCCGCCGCGCTGCTTGCGCCCAATCGGCCCGGCGAGGCGCAGGGGCAGGGTCCGGCGGCGTAAACGGAGCAAAAGAAGCAGGAACAGGAGCCTCCGGCGGCCAAAGGGCATGCGCCCTTTGGAATCCGCATGGGAAGGCGGGCGCTGCTCCGGCACCGGCAGGCACGGGCAGGCGGGGAGAAGCGAAAAGCCCCCGGTCCGGCAGGCGCCGGTATCCAGGGGCTTTGTGCGCGCCAGGGGGAAAGTTGCGGCCGGTCCGCGCTAGTAGTCTTCCTCTTCCCAGCCCTCGATGCTGATGCAGCGCTTGGGGCACAGGCTTATGGCCTCGCGCGCCTCGTCGTGCGTGGCGAACTGGCGCTTGAGGTACGGACGGCCCATGTCGTCATCCCAGCCGAAGATTTCCGGGCAAATCTCGGTGCAGCCGGAGCAGGCGTTGCAGCGCGAGAGGTCGAGAAGCACCTCGTGCAGGTTGCCATCGGCCATGGGGTGTCCTTCCCTCGCGGGGGGGGTTAGACGTTGAAGCGGAACTCGATGATGTCGGCGTCCTGCACGATGTAGTCCTTGCCCTCCAGGCGCGCCAGGCCCAGCTCCTTGGCCTTCTTGAAGTCTCCGGCCTTGAGGAAGTCCTGATAGCCTATGACCTCCGCGCGGATGAAGCCTTTTTGGAAGTCCGTGTGGATGACGCCCGCGGCCTCCGGGGCCGTGGCCCCCACGCGCACCGGCCAGGAGCGCACTTCCTTGTCGCCGGCGGTGAGGAAGCTCATGAGGCCGAGCAGCTTGTAGGTGCGGCTGATGACCTTGTCGAGCGCGGACTCCGTGAGGCCCAGGTCGGCCAGGAACATGGCGCGCTCCTCGGGGTCCTCAATGGCGGCCAGCTCGCGCTCAAGGCGGGCGGCCACCACCATGTGCATCTGCCCGTCGCCGTCGGCGGGAGCCTGAAAGGTGTCCATGGCCGTTTCGGCCACGTTCCACACATACAGGATGGGCTTGGCGGAAAGGAAGCGGAAGCCGCGCATGGAGGGCTCGGCGCACAGGGCCGGGTCCAGGCGCAGGGGCTTTTCATCCTCCAGCATGGCGCGGGCGCGGCCCAGGCACTCCTCCTCCTTCGCGTCCACGAGGTCCTTGTTCTTTTTCTTGTCGTTGGCCATGCGCTCCAGGCGTTTTTCCACCACGGCCAGGTCGCTGACGAGCAGGTCGGCCTCAACCGCGCCGTGCTGCTCCTTGGGATCGGAAAGACCGGTGAAGGCGTCGAGCATGCACAGGTGGCAGTCGTAGGGACGGATTTCGTTGAGCACGCGCTCGCCCAGGCCGCCGGACTTGCCGCCGCCGCCGGAAACGTCGAGGTATTCGATTTCGCTCAGCGTGATTTTTTTGGGATTGAAGAGCTTGATGAGCGGGTCCAGGCGCGGCTCGGGCACTTTGACCATGGCGCGGTTGCCAGCGGCGGCGGCCTTTTCGCCGGCCAGCGCGGCGAACATGTCGGTCTTGCCGGAGCCGGAGAATCCGAAAATGGCGGTTTTCATGAATCTTCCTTGCGTGTGGGATATGTCCGGCGGCTGCCGGGAGGATGGTATCGTAGTCGCAAGCGCGCCTGGATGCAAGGCCAGGGCGATTCCGCCCAAGGCCATCCGTCCAGGGCCATTCGGCCGCGCCCCCATGCGGGAAACGCTGCACGCGCAGAAAACGCCTGTTGCCGAATGCGGCTGTGCGCCGCGGCAGGGAGAGCCTATTTGCCTTTCGCCCCGCCCATGAGGCTTGGCGAAGGCCCCTCCTGGCTGAACTCCTCCACCTCGAAGCCGACGACCCTGTCCTTCTCGTACCAGATCACAACCTGTTGCAGCCGCGTGCGGTGGGTCGTGCTGGAATCCCAGCCCAGCTTGCGGTAGAGCGCCGGGGTGAGCCGCTCCCATTTTTTGCTTTCGATGCCGTCGCGCCAGGGGTCCGTCGCCATCGGTCGGCCCAGGATGACCCGCGCCTGCGCGCGGCTCATGCCCAGCTTGATCCCGCTCACGGTGGCCAGCCCGGCATGCACGCGCGGGGTGCGGGCGCACAGGCTGGGCTGGCGGATGTACCCCACGTCCGAGACCACGGCGATGGCGTCCACCAGCCCGTACACTCCATAGAGCAGAAGCACGGCGGTTTTGTCGCTGGGCGTGGCTGCGGTGTAGCACCAGCCTTCGACTCCGTGCATGTCCTCCAGGCCGGGCTCCGACACTGGAATTTTCCCGAAGAGGCCTGGAATGCGGTCACTTTTCATGTCTTCCGGCCGGAGATACAGACCGCCAGCACTGCGACCGTCCGTGGGGCCAAACGGTCCCACGGTCAGGTGCCGGGGATCGATGTCCTTGGGCGGCGCGCCCTGCGTGCCCAGGGGCGGAATGTTGCGGTCTGGGTTCTGGACTTTGAGGAACGCCTCCGCGGTGACGGCAATGCCTTTGTTCTCCGCTCTGGCCTCCCCGGCCAACAGGCCGAGGAGGAGGCAGGCGAAGAGAAACGGCAGGGCAAGCCTAAAGCGTAATGCGCAGGATGGAGCCCACGGGAATCCGCCTGCGTGTTGCTTCCTTCGTGAGGATGCAGCCTTGCGAGGCCGTTGGCCGCGAACCATTGTGCATCCAGAATCCGTCACGGTTCATCTCCTTGAGGCGTTGTCTTGTTTCCGCATCCGCGGGCTCCAGGCGCAGGATGTGCTGGCCCATGCGCTTGCGGCGTTCATCCGCCGTCGTATCCTCAATCATACCCGCGACCTTGTAGTTCCCGCGCGGAATGACGCCTTTGTCCTTCAGGTTCTCGAACTCCGGCTTGTCCCGGTAGTCCTCATGGCCGGAATGCCCTTTGTCCATGAGGCGTCCGTCGGCGTCGCGCAGTTCCCCGGACTTCTGGCTGTACGTCAGGTGCGGCTGTGTGGGCGCGGGCGGCGGCGGCGGGTATTTCGCCCTTTGCGGCGGCGAAACCTTGCCATGCACCTCGTTGCCGCCCGATATGCCGCCAGAGCTGTTGCCCGGGCCCAGGGTTCCGAGATACCGCCCGTCGCCGCCGTAAGGCTGCTTCTCGCCGCCCCCGCCAGGCTTCATGCCCACGGGTCCCAGGCTCATTCCGGCGGCGGCGTGCTTGCCGTCCTCGCTCGTCCATGTCCACATCCGCTTGTCCGCGCTGTTCATTTCCATATCCAACCTCCTTGGCGTTTTCAATGGAATTATAGGCCGGGCTTTATATCGCGGATGAAAATCACCCATGCTTGGCCGCAAAAAGGATGAAAGGACTCTGTTGACAGCGTATGCGTGGATCTAAATCCGGTCGCGGCGCGCACGTGGGCGCTGGCTCACGCCCACCAGGCCCCTTGTGATTTTGGGTTTCCCGCAATTAGGCCGCCAGAGGTATTCACCCGGGGGTATTCACCCGTTGAGCATTCACCCGTTGAGCATTCGCCCGTTGGGCATTCGCCCAGGGGGACGCCCGGCGGCATCCGCCAGGGGGGTATCCAGCCAGGCCAGGGCGCGATTCGGCGCGGAACACGGAAGCGGCGCGTTTGTCTCCCGCCGGGATTTGCCGTAGAGTGGGCGCACATCACGCAGAGGGGGAGGCGCATGTCGGGCGAGCGGAATATTTATCTCATCGGGGCGCGGGCCAGCGGCAAAACAACCCTTGGCAAGAAGCTCGCGGCGCGGCTTGCGCGGCCCTTTGTGGACACGGACCGGCGCGTGCGCCTGAACACCGGCAAGACCGTGGCCGAGCTGGTGGAGGAGGGCGGCTGGCCGGCCTTCCGCGAGGCCGAGGGCGTGGCTCTGGCCGAGGTGGCGGTGTTCTCCGGGCAGGTGGTGTCGTGCGGGGGGGGCATTGTGCTGGCGCAAGACAACTGCGAGCTGCTCCAGCGCGGCATTGTGCTGTATTTGAAGGCCCCGGCCGAGGTGCTGGCCGAGCGGCTCATGCGCAACCCCATCCAGGCGCAGCGGCCGTCGCTTACCGGCGGCGGCGTGGTGGACGAGATCACCCGCGTGCTGGACGAGCGCGAGGCGCTGTACCTTGCCTGCGCGCACGCCGTGCTGCCCGCGCACACTCCCCTGCCGGAGCTTTTGGAGCTGGCCCTGGCCGAGATTGCGCGCCGGGGCGGGGGCGGCCCCGCTCCCGCAAAAAACGCGGGCACCGGACGCGCTGTTGCCGGACGCGGGCGAATTTCGTAGCATGCGCGCAAGCGCCGGAGGAGCCTCTATGAGCGCCTGGAAGCTTGAGACCACCATTGCCGCGGCGGAGCTGCCGGGGCTGCTGCGCCACTTGGCCGAGGCCCTGGAAACGGGCGCGCCGGACGCCCAGGGCATGTTTTCCGGCTTCCCCGCCGCGCCGGGCGAAGTCACTTTGGAGGTCGAGCGCCAGGGCGGGGACTTTGAGCTGACGCTGACGGCCAAGCGGGCCACGGAAGCAAAGGCCGACAAGCGGGTGCCCGACGGGTGCATGTCCCCTGGACGGATGTCCCCTGGACGGATGTCCTCTGGACGAATGTCCTCTGGACGAATGTCCAACGGGCGTATGCCCCGCGAGACGGACGTGGCGGAACGCGCGCGGGAAAAGTACCGTCAGCTCAAAAAGCTCATGCAGGCGGACTACAAAATTTTGCGCCGCGCGGCGGAGGAGGGCCGTATGCCCGACCCCGAGGTGTTGGAATCCTTTCTGGCCCTGTGCGGATCCATGGCCGAAACGGCCCAGCCGGTGTTGCCCGAGCACGGGGCGGAGGCCCCGGAGCTGGCGCGCGCCAACCGGGCCTTTGTGGAAGACGCCCAGGGCCTGCGCCGGGCCGCCGCCGCGCGCGATCCCCGCGCCCTGGCCGAGAGCCTCGCGCGGCTGGAACGCCGCAAAACCGCCTGCCACGCCCAGTTCCGTTAGCAACGGCCCCCCCGGGCAACATTCCGCCTTGCCGCGCATGGCGGTGCAGGAAAACGAAGGAGCATGGATGAAACGCCAGCATCAGCATGAGGGCTGCCCCGCCCCGACCGGCAAGCCGTTGACCCCGGAGGTGACGGAATTTGACGAGCGGCTTTTCGCCCGGCTCATCGACACCACCCTCGACGCCGCTGCCGAGGCGCGCATTGTGACCCCCGCGGTGGTGCAGCCCGCGCAGGACTCCGTGTTGGCCGTGCATTGGCACCCGGAGCATGTGCCCCTGGGGCTGATCAAACGGCGCATCGAGGCCAGCTACCCGGCCATGCGCAAAAGCCTCATCATTCCCACCCAGCACAACGAGCTGCTGCAATACGGCCCGTATTCCGGGGTGGAGGTGGACTGCTACTCGCGCGGGTTCAATCAGAAGGTGCAGCTGCTGCTGCACTTCAGCACCCGGCGCATGGGCGAGGCCCACGTTTTGCGCAGCATGCTGGCGCACACCCACGCCTACCGCCAAAGCCAGCTTTTCGACTATCTGACGACCATAACCAGACCCGACGGAGCCCGGCTGGACCGCGCCGCGCGCGAGACCGGCACCGACCCGGAGCTGGTGGATTTGGCGCGCACCTGCTGCCTGAAGCTGGAAAAACTCATGGACAGCCACGCGGGCGACATGCCCGTGGACGCCATAAAGAACAAGCTGGTGCGCAACTTTGTGGACGGCCTGCGGCCGCTTTTGGGCGAGGCGGCGGCCAACCGCGTGCAGGTGTTTCTGAAGGAAGTGAAGGCCGTGGTGAAGGAGCAGTTCCCCCTCACCTATTTTTACCGCACCTCGGAGTTCATCGAGGAAGCCCGCAGCCTTGGCGGCGGCGTGGTCATCCCCCACCCGGAGCAGTTCTGGCCTATTTTGCTGGCCGATTACGACGTGGACGGCTATGAGGTGTGGAACCCGCAGTCGCAGCGCTACACGGAGTTTCTCATCTCCGTCTTGTACGAGAAGAACCGCAGGCGCGGCAACGGCGAACGCCGCATGCTGGTGTTCATGGGCGACGACACGCACATGGGCGAGAAAACCCTGCCCGTCTCCGGCGGGGATCCTTCCAAGGCCGCCCGCGAAATCGGCCTGCAGCCCGCCTGGGACGATCTGTCCATCGGCAAAAAGCTCATCGTGGCGGACATGGACCGCGCGCGCGTCATCGAGGAATACTCCGCCCGCCTGGATGGGCCGGGCGAGGCAACCGGACCGGAAGGCCCGGCGGCGGCATAAGGGGGGCACATGGGCAACGACCAGAAATTCGTGTTTGAATCCATGCAAGACGCGGAGAGCATCCGCAAATATTTGCAGGCCGTCATGGAAGGGCTGGGCAAGGGGCGGCTGGTGGTGGCCGCGGGACGCGAGGAATTCGTGCTCCAGCCCACGGAGCTTTTGACCTTCACCGTGAAGGCGCGGCGGCGCGGCGGCTCCGGCCGGCTTTCGCTGGCCATCTCCTGGCGCTGCCCGGAGGAGGACGCGCCCAAGGCCGGCGAAACCCTTAAAATCGAGGCCTAGCCATGAGCGGACTGGAGGGGTTGGAAGAGAATTTCCGCTTCCTCGTGCTTGAGGTGACCAGCCAAATGGCCGAAACGCGGGCCTTTGTCACCACGCCCAGCCACCAGGGGTATGACAAGGTCGTCTCGCGCGACGACTACATCGACAACCTCAAAAACATCGTCGAGGACGCCTGCTACTCGCGCATCCACAGCGCGCGCGGGCTCTCCAAACGCGATATCGACCGCATCCGGGGCCTGCAAATCATTTCCGCCAACCTGGAACGCATCGCCGACTACTGCGTGAACATCGCCGGGCAGATGCGCTACCTGAAGGACACCAGCGTCCTCGCCCGGCACGCCCCCGGGCCGCTGTTCGATGTCATCGACGAGGGGCTGGCGCGCATTTTGGAGGTGCGCTCCCGCGCGGACGTGAACGGGGCGCTCGGCATCTGCCGGGCGGAGTTCGACCTGGACCGCCTGTACAAGGACGCCTTCGACGCGCTGATGGACGAGCTGCGCCAGGGGCGCGACGTGCAGAACAGCATCACCGCCATCTTCATCTTCCGCTACCTGGAGCGCATCGGCGACTCCATGCTCAACATCGGCGAGGCGCTCATTTTTTCCGTCATCGGCGAAAAGATCAAAATCGAGCAGTTCCAGGCCCTGCAGCAAACGCTTTCCACGGCGGGCTTCGAGGGCGACGTGGAGGACATCGACTTCCGGTCCATCTGGGGCACGCGCTCCGGCTGCCGCATAGGCCGGGTGAGCCACAAGGACGCCGCCCCCGCCGACCCAGCCCAGGGCGGCGTGTTCAAGGAAGGCAACGCCAAGAAGATCCGCCGCGAGCGCGAGAATTTGGAGTTGTGGGCCAAGGTTTCGCCGGGCACGGGCCCGCGCATCTTCAGCTACCACGAGGAGGGCGACAGCGCCTCCATGCTTGTGGAGTTTCTGCCCGGCTGCACCTGGACCGAGGTGGTGCTCACCGCCGCCCCGGATGTGCTGGATGACGCCATCTTTGTTTTTGAGCAGACTGTGGGCGACATTTGGCGCAGCACCCTGGAAATGGGCGAGGCCGCCACCGACACCATGAGCCAGATGGAGGAGCGCATGGCCGCCGTGCGCCACGTGCACCCGGACTTCTTCCGCCCGTGCAAGCGGTTGGGGCCGGTGGCGATCCCCTCCACCGAGGAGCTCATCGCCCAGTGCCGCGCGGTGGAGGCCACCCTGCGCGCGCCCATGACCGTGCTGCTGCACGGCGATTTCAACGCCAACAACATCGTGTTCGACCAGGGCGCGCCGCGCGTGCATTACGTGGACCTGCACCGCACCCACCGGGGCGACTTCGTGCAGGACGCCTCGGTGTTCCTGGTGTCCTTCTTCCGCATGCCGATCTTCGAGCCTTCGCTGCGGCGGCGCATCAACCACATGATCGCCTCGTTCTACGAGCATTCGCGCGACTTCGCCGACGACATCGGCGACACGGCCTGGCAGGCCCGGCTGGCCCTTGGGCTGGCCCGGTCGCTTATGACCAGCACGCGCTTCGAACTCAATTACGATTTCGCCCGCGAAATGTTCCTGCGCGGCCACTACCTCATGGAAGGCCTGCTGGCCCATGCGGGCAAACCCTGGGAAGACTACCGCCTGCCCAGGCCCATTCTGTTCTACTAGAGGGAGAGAGCCGTGCGCATAGCCGTTGTGGGAATCGCCGGGGGCTGGTCGAGCGAGGCGCTTGCCGACGCCGTGGGCCGCGCCACGGGCGAGCGTGTTCTGGTGGACCTGGACCGCGTCCGGTTGGATCTTGCCCATACCAGGCCTTCCGCCGGGCGGACGGGCGCGCGCCTGCTGTGCCCGGACCAGGATGGCCGTGTTGTGGACCTTTGCGAGTTCGACGCCCTGTGCGTCAAGAAGGTCGCGGGGGGCTACTCCCCGCACATGATCGACCGGTTGGAAATGCTGCGCGTGGCCACCGCGCGCGGGGTGCGCGCCTTTTCCGATCCCGCGCGCATACTGCGCCTGGTGGACCGCCTGGCCTGCACCGTCACCCTGGCCAATGTCGGCGCGCCCCTGCCTCCCACCACCGTCACCGAGGACTTGGACGAGGCGCTGGACGCGGTGCGCGCATACGGCAGGGCCGTGCTCAAGCCGCTGTTCACCTCCAAGGCGCGCGGCATGGCGCTCATCAACGCCGAGGCGCTGGACGCGGGCGAGGTGGCCGCCGCCCTGGCAGGGTTTCGCGCCGCCAATCCGGTCATGTACATCCAGCAGGCCATAGACCTGCACGGCCAGGATCTGGGCGTGTGCTTTTTGGGCGGGCAGTATTTGGGCACTTACGCCCGGCGCAAGGCGTCCGAACCGGGCGCGGCGGGAGCGGCCGCCTGGAGCACCAGCACAGCCAGCGGCGGCCGCTACGCCGCCTTTGATCCCCCGGCGGAGATCATCGAGCTGGCGCGGCGCGCGGGCGAACCCTTCGGGCTGGACTTCACCTGCGTGGACGTGGCTCTCACCGAAGCCGGGCCGTACATCTTCGAGGTCTCGGCCTTTGGCGGGTTCCGCGGGCTGCTCGCCGCGCGCGGCATCAACGTGGCGGAGTTGTTCACGGCGCACGTGCTCAAGGAGCTTGCGCGGTGACGGGCCCGGACGACCGGCCGCGCACCCCGGCCCCTCTCAACCATGAAGCCCTCGTGCGGTCGCTGACGGCGGGCGTGGAAGCGCCGCACGGCCTGCGCCTGCGGCTGGAGGAGCTTTGCGTGCGCGTGCGCTCCAACTCCGGGGCGGTCGTCGCGGATTTGCGCCGGTACTTCGCGCCGTTCCTTGAATCGGTGGAAGCGGCTGATCCGCCGGACGCCTTTCCCTTGAGCGCCAATCCGTCGGCCGCCATCGCGGCGGACATCGACATCCTGCTCCTGGACGGCCCTGTGGCGGAGTCGCCGGTGGAGTTGACCACGCGCCCGCACCTGCCGGGAAAGCGGCCGGACAAGGAGCGCGCGGCCGATTTGCCCGGCGAGAACGGCGGCGTGGGCGGACGAGTGGTGCGCAAGCAGGCCACGGGCATGCTGTTCGTCTTTGGCGCGGGGCATGGGCCGGACATCGCCCTTGGCCCCTGCGCGCGCAATCGCAACCAGTTGGTGAATTTCATCTGCGCGCGCTACATGGAGCGCCGTGTGGCCGTGGGCTGGGCGTTGGGGCACGCCGCCGGCGTGGTGGGAAGCAATGGCCGCGCGCTGGCTCTGTGCGGTTTTGCGGGCATGGGCAAAAGCACGCTGGCCCTGCACTTGCTGGCGCGCGGCTGTGACTTTGTGAGCAACGACCGCGTGCTCATCGAACCGGGCGCCGCTGGCGGAGCGTGCGTGCTGCACGGCATTCCCAAGCATCCGCGTTTGAACCCCGGCACGGCGCTGGGCAACCCGGAGCTAACCCCGCACCTCGCCCGCGCCCTGCCGGAGGCCCTGCGGCAAGCCTATGCGGGCCTTTCCGCGGGCGAACTCTACGCCGTGGAGGACAAGTACGACGCCATCATCGACGAGTGCTTCGCCCCGGCGGCGACGCCTATCGGCGGGGAACGAGGCTCGCGCTTCCGCCTGGCCGCGCCCCTCGCGGGCGTGGTGGCGCTCAACTGGCGGCACGGCGGCGGGGCTTTTTCCGCGCGGCGCGTGGAGCTGGCCGCCCGGCCGGACCTGCTGGAGACGCTGCGCAAGGCGCCCGGCGCCTTTTATTTGCCCTCGGCCCTGACGCGGGCGCGCCTCACCCCCGGGCAATACCTGGAGGCGCTTGGCGGCACGCCCGCGCTGGAGCTGTGCGGCGGATCGGACTTTTCCGCGGCGGCCACGGCCTGCCTGGATTTTTTGGGCTAACGCAAGCAACAAGGACGGCGGAACATGAGCGGCAACACCTTCGGCACCCTCTTCAAACTCACCACATTCGGAGAATCGCACGGCGTGGGCCTTGGTGGCGTGGTGGACGGCTGCCCGCCGGGCGTGGCCATCAGCGAGGAGGTCATCCAGGCCGAATTGGACCGGCGCAAGCCAGGCCAGGGCGGCCCCGCCGCCACCGCGCGCAAGGAGTCGGACACGGTGCGCCTGCTTTCCGGGGTGTTCGAGGGGCTGACCACCGGCACGCCCATCGGCTTCATCGTCATGAACGAGGACCAGCGCTCGCGCGACTACTCGGCCATCATGGACGTGTACCGTCCGGGCCATGCGGATTTCGGCTACCAGGCCAAGTTCGGCGTGCGCGACTACCGCGGCGGCGGGCGCTCCTCCGGCCGGGAGACGGTCTCCCGCGTGGCGGGCGGAGCCGTGGCCCAGCAGTTTCTGCGCGGGCTGGGCATCACGGTCCAGGCGGCCACAGTGGAGCTGGGCGGCATCGCCGCGGCCGGGCGCGACTTCGACGGCGCGCAGGACCGGCCGTTTTTCAGCGCGGATGCGGGCGCGGCCACGGCCTGGGACGAGCGCGTGCGGTTGGTGAAGGCCGAGGGCGACACCCTGGGCGGCGTGGTGGAGCTGCGCGCCAGCGGGCTGCCCGCTGGCCTGGGCGAACCGGTGTTCGACAAGCTGGACGCCCGCCTGGCCTACGCGCTTATGGGCGTTGGCGCGGTGAAGGGCGTGGAGGTGGGCGCGGGCTTTGGCGCGGCGCGCCTCACCGGCGGCAACAACAACGATCCCCTGAGCCCGGAGGGGTTTCTCTCCAACAACGCGGGCGGTATCCTCGGCGGCATGTCCACCGGGCAGGAGCTCATCGTGCGCGCGGCGGTGAAGCCCATCCCGTCCATCGCCAAGCCGCAGCAGACCGTGGACAGCACGGGCTCGGCGCGCAGCATCACCATCGGCGGCAGGCACGACATCTGTGCCATTCCGCGCATTGTGCCGGTGCTCAAGGCCATGCTGCTGCTGGTGCTGGCCGACTTTGTGCTGCTGCAGCGCCGCGTGGGGCGCTAGCCGCCGCCGGATTTCAGCAAGGGGCACGCGCCCTTGGCCCCGGCCAACGAGCCGACGTCTCGTCGCATTCCGGTGCGTTCGTCCGGGAACAGGTGTGCGTGGGGGAAGCTGGCAACGAGCCGAAACAGGCTGAAAGGCGTTTCAAACGCGCCACGCTCTCATGAATGCCTTTGGAATGGGCCCGGGGGAGACCTCTTCCGGGGTGGAGCTCCCCGGCGGCGATGCCTCCACAAAAGCGGATGGCGAACGGATGGGGCCGCAAAGTCGCCCTTCTATAGGAAACTCAAAATTGTTTTGATTCAGATGGTTGCAGCAGAATGCGGCGAGAGTGGCGCCCATGCTGCGGACGCTCTGCCCCGGTGTTTAGTCGCACCCGTTGACCAGGATGGCGAAGCCGTCCACGCGGTCGTCCTCGCCGAAGTATATCACCACACTGCGCCAGACATCGGTGCAGAGGGTGTTGTCGGCGAACTCGCCCGGCCTCCCTGGCCGCGTGGACGAATATTTGATGAGCCTATGGCCCACGACCAAGTGCGGCGCCCCGAACATGACCAGCGTCTCCTGGCGGCTCATGCCTAGGCGCAGCCCCCCGGGCGTGCGCACGGCGGCGCTCACCATGTGCGGCTCCCTGGGCGCTGGAGGCGGGGGCGGATACTTTGGCCTCTGCGGCTGCGTGACTTTGCCGCGCACTTCGCTGCCGCCCGAGAGGCCACCCGGACCCGCGCAGTCCCGAGATACCCCGTCCATGCCCGTCGTAGGGTTGCTCCTCGCCGCCCCCGCCGGGTTTCGTGCCCACAGGCCCCAGGCTCATGCCTGCGGCGGCGTGTTTGCCGTCGTCGCTCACCCTGGTCCAAATCCGAGTGTCCGTGCTTCTTGTTTCCCTATATGACCGCCCAAGGTCTTTCAACGGAATAGAGCACGGCTTTTATGTGCCAGACAAAATGCCTATTTTTAGCCGCTAAAAGGACAAAAATACCCTTTTGTCAGGGGGGCGGGCGTTCTCTGGTCGCACGAAAGCAATCAGGTGGACGCCTTGCTGTAACCACATGTTTCGATTCGGTTTTGAGCTTCCTACATAAGACCGGCAAGATCGCAAAAAAGGGGAAGGAGCCGCAGGCCCCTCCCCCTTGCGGAAGCGGATGACGCGGCGCTAGCGGATGCCCTTGGCGTTCAGGAAGGGACCGTATTTTTTGTCGGTGCCCTTGATGTGTTTTTCCAGCCAGTCCTTCAAGAAGTGCATGATGTCCATGGTGACCTTGGCCTTGCCGCTTTTGAGGGCGGTTTCGAAGTCCAGCACCTGCTGCACCAGTTTGGTGTGGATCTCCTTGTGGGCCACGCGTTCCGGGTAGCCGTAGCGTTCAAAGAGCTCCTCCTCCTGGGCGAAGTGCTTCACCGTGTATTCCTTGAGGCGCTCCACCACGCCCGCGAGCACCGCGTCGGACTTGCGGGCGCGCATGCCAGCGTTGAGCTCGTTGATGAGCCCCAGAAGCACCTTGTGCTGTTCGTCGATGAGCCGCACGCCCACGGAAAGCTCGTCGGTCCAGGTCATGAGCTGCTCGCTGGAGGTGACGGCCGTGAGCTTGCCGCTGGCCATGGCCTGGATGATGGAGTCCAGCTCCTCGGCCAGACCGGATATTTGGACCACGACCTTGCTTGAGTTCTCCACGCTTTCCGCCGTCTCGCGGGCCACTTGGTTCACCTCGGCCACGCTGCGGTGGATTTCCTCGCTCGTGGCGGACTGCTCCTCGCTGGCGGTGGCGATGGAGGCGACCTCAAGGGCGGTCTGCTGCACGATATCCACGATTTCGTCCATGGCCTTGCCGGATTGTTCGGCCACGCTGGAGCTTTCCACAATGTCGCCGGCGGCTGCGTCCACGGCGAGAACGTTTTCTCTCGCGCGCTCCTGAATGGTATGCACGGAATCGCCCACCTGCTTGGTGGCGACCATGGTTTTTTCGGCGAGCTTGCGGACTTCATCGGCCACCACGGCGAAGCCGCGCCCGGCGTCGCCCGCGCGGGCGGCCTCGATGGCGGCGTTCAGCGCCAGCAGATTGGTCTGGTCGGCGATGTCGGAAATGACGCCGAGCACCTGACCAATGCCTTCAGCTTGGTTGCCCAGGGTGGTCATGGTCTCCTTGAGGGCGAGAATGCGTTCCTTCACGCGGCCGATGCTGGCCACGGCCTCGCGCACGCCGCTGGCTCCGACCTGGGCGTTGACCTTGGCGCGTTCGGCGCTTTCCGCCGCGCTGCCGGTGTTGCGCGCGATTTCAAGAATCGCCTCGTTCATTTGCCCCATGGCCGTGGTGGTGCTTTCCACGCGCTCGCGCTGCACCTTCACGTCGCGTCCCACGCGGTCCATGTTGTCGCTCAACTCGTGCACGGCCGAAAAAATGCTTGTGGCTGCGCCCTGTGCCTTTTGGGAGGCGGCGCTCATGTTCTCAAGCAAGTCGCGCACGCTGGCCTCGGCCACGCGGCTTTCGTTCAGCGCCTGTTCCGCCTCGGCGGAGCGGCGCTCGGCCTCGGCTTCCTTTTCGCGCGCGGCGGCCACGGCCCCGTCCAGGTGCTCCACCATCATACACATGGCGTCGTACAGGGTGGCGAACTCGGCGGGCATTTCCTGGAGCGCGCATGCGCTCTCTCCGCCGGAGGAAACCTGCCGGGCATATTCGCTCAGGGCGGCCAGCGGCCGCATCATCTGGCTGTGCACTGTCCATAGCAAAAAGCCGGCGCCAAGGCTGGCCACGCAAAACAGTACGCTATGCACAAAAAGCGAGGCATCCGTGCCGACGCCATAGGCGAAGGAGGCGGCGCCCGCGCAAAGCAAAACAAGCGCGGAGGTGACGATGCGTAATTTTATGCTGGAAGACTGGGCTTGGGGCATTCGGAAACTCCTTGGCGGATTGGAAAGCGGGGAGACTCTGCCAGCGCTGCCGGTGCGAAGTCCGTAATGGACGATTACCATTTCGACCCATGGACCACAACACATTAGAGTCCAGCCTTGCGGGGGCGGCAACGTTCGGATATACGTAACCGAAAAGATAATTCTATTCGCCGCGAGGATGCCCATGCGCCCAGCGCTCTCTATCCGCATCAAGCTGCTGTTGCTGGCATTGCTCGCCTCGCTGCCAGCCCTTGGGCTTGCGCTGTACTCGGGGTTTTCCGAGGAGCGCCTGGCCATGCGCGCCGCAGAAAACAGCGCAGCGCAGATCGTGCGCGACCTCACCATGCGCCAACAGCAGCTCATCGCCAGCACGCGGCAGTTTCAGGCCACGCTTGCCCTGCTGCCCTCGGTGCGCGGGCTTGATGGCGCGGCCTCGACTCCGCTGTTCAAGTCCTTGCTGGCCGCCAACCCAATTTACAGCGACATCATTCTAAGTGACGCCCAGGGCCGCATACTGGCCTCGGCCCGCACGCACCCGCCAGACGCCACCCTTTCCCACGTCCCCTATTTCGAGGAGGTCCTCAGCACCCGGGACTTCACCATCGGCGGCTACCGCAAAAGCATCACCACCGGGCTGGATATCCTGGTCTGCGCGCACCCCGTGCTCGGGCCGCGCGGGCAGGTGCTGGGAGTGGTCTCAACAGGACTGCGCCTGGGCATTTTCGGTGACATCGCCCAGGGCATCCAGCTGCCCGAGGGCTCCACCGTGGTCCTGGCCGATCAGAACGGCACCCGGCTCTTCAACCGCCATTTTCCGAACCCGCGCCCCGACCTTTACCCCGTGGGCGGCCCCATAAGCCTGAGCCAGCGGCAGAAGCTCAAGGGCGCGGCGGCGGCCAGCCCGTTTTTCGCGGACGACATGCGCGGCACGCGGCGGCTGTATGTGGTTGCAGAGTCGCGCTTGCGGCCGGAAAATCCCCCCTATATTTACGTGGCCGTCAGCCTGCCGGAGCGCACCATCATCGCCCAGGCGCGACGCGGCATGCTCTCCAGCCTGTCCATCCTGGCCGCGGCGGCGTTTTTCACCGCTTTGGCGGCCTGGCTGGTGGGGCGCAAGATTTTTGTCAGCCGCATTGAGCGGCTGGCGCGGGTGGCGGCGCGCTTCGCCTCTGGCGATCTTTCCGCCCGCACGGGAGCGCCCGTGCGCCAGACCGGTCGCGACGAGCTGGATCAACTGGCGCTGGCGATGGACCGCATAGGCGAGGAGCTTTCCACCAGGGAAGCCGAGCGCGAGGCCACCCTGAAGCGGCTGGCGCGCACGCAGTTCGCCGTGGACAACGCCGGCAACGAAATCTATTGGGCCGACGAGCAGGGACGCCTGGTCTACGTGAACCGCCGCGCAGCCGAGAGCCTGGGATATACCCCGGAGGAGCTCACCGGAAAAACGGTGTTTGACATCGACATGGGCTTTGGCCCCGGGAGCTGGCGGGCGTTTGTGGAGAGTCTGGCCCGGCTGGGCCCCGCCACTATCGAGACGCGCCAACGCGCGCGCAACGGCGTGGTGCGGCCCAAAGAGCTGAGCGTGAGCCTGGTGGACGGCGGAGAAACGCGGTTCATCTATGGCTCCGGGCACGATGTGAGCGACCGCAAACGCCAGGAGGCGGTGCTGCGCTCCCTGCTCGACGAAACCGCCTTCGTTACCGGCGAGGCGTTTTTCGCGGCCTTCACCGCGCGGCTGGCATCCATCCTCGGCGTCTCTGCCGCCTTCGTCGGCGAATATGTGGACGAACCGCCCACGCGCGTGCGCACCCTGTCCTTTTCCGGCTCAAAGGGCGAGAAGGATGTGGGCGAATTCTCCCTGGCCGATACTCCCGGCCGCCTGATTCCTGACAACGGCTTTCTGCTGGTGCGAGACGGCGCGAGCAACCGCTACCCTGAGTCCGCGCTCATTGTGCAAGGCGGCATAGAAAGCTACCTGGGCGTGCCCATGCAAAATGCCGCGGGCAAGCGCATCGGCTATTTGTCCATCATGGACCGCCGCCCAATGCCCGACGACCCCGGCCTGGTCTCCACCTTGCGGCTGTTCGCCCAGCGCGCCTCGACGGAGGTGATGCGCCTGCGCGCGGAGCGGGACATGCTCGCCTCGCTCAAGGAGAAGGAGGTGCTGCTCAAGGAGATTCACCACCGGGTGAAAAACAACATGCAGATCGTCTCCAGCCTGCTCAGCCTGCAGGCGCGCGACGTGACCGACCCGGCCTTGCTGGAGCTGCTTGCCGAAAGCCGCGCGCGCATTCTCTCCATGGCGCTGGTGCACGAGGACTTGTACCAGTCCGGGAATTTGGCCCGGGTGGACTTCCGCCGCTATCTGGAGCGGCTGGCGGAGCGCACGCGCACCAGCATGGCCGGGGTCTCCGGCGTCGCCATAGCCCTTGAGCTCGACGAAATCTCCCTGCCCATCGACCAGGCCATCCCCCTGGGGCTCATCTGCAACGAGCTGCTGACCAACGCCTTCAAGCACGCCTTCCGCGGCCGCGCAGGCGGCGCGGTGCGCATCATCCTGCGCGACGAGCGCGCTGGCGGCGCGGAGCATGATGGGCGCGGCGCAGGCTCGCTCACCGTGCGCGACGACGGCCATGGCCTGCCCGAAGGCTTCGTCCCCGACAAAGGCGGCACTCTGGGCTTGGAGCTGGTGTGGAGTCTGGCCGGCCAGCTGCGCGGCGCGGCCTCGGCCCACAACGACGGCGGCGCGGTGTTCACCGTGCGCTTTCCCGTCGGCTAGCGCTCCCGCCGCCCCCCGCCAGCCCTCGCGTTCCGGCAAGTTTGAACCAGCGTTGACGCCCCGCCACCCACCAACGTAGGATCAGGCCCATGAGCGAAACCACCCTCGGCGTTCAGGCCCAGGCCCTGCGCGAAAAACATTCCGCCGCACTCGCCTCCGTGCTGGCGGCCTTTGGCCTCACGGCCATGAAGCTTGCCGTGGGCGCGGCCTCCGGCAGCCTGGGCATATTGTCCGAGGCAGCCCACAGCGGGCTGGACCTCGTGGCCGCTGGCGTCACCTTCTACGCCGTGCGCATTTCCGCACAGCCGCCGGACCGCAAGCACCCCTACGGCCACGGCAAGGTGGAGAACCTTTCCGCCCTGGTGGAAACCGTGCTGCTGCTGGCCACCTGCGCCTGGATCGTCTACGAGGCCGTGGGCCGACTGCTGACGCCCAAGCCCGTGGAGGCCACCTGGCTGGCCGCGGGCGTCATGGCCGCCTCCGTCGTGGTGGACTTCACCCGCTCGCGCATGTTGCTGGCCGCCGCCAAAAAGCACAACAGCCAGGCGCTGGAGGCGGACGGTCTGCACTTCGCCACGGACATCTGGTCCTCGCTGGTGGTGCTGGCGGGCCTGGGCGCGCTGGCCCTGGCCGACGCCCTGGACCCGGCCTCTCCGCTGGCGCACTGGCTGCGTCGGGCCGACTCGCTGGCGGCCCTGGCGGTCTCCGGCATCGTGCTCTGGGTAAGCATCCGCCTGGGCAGGCAGGCCGTGGACGTGCTGCTGGACGCAGGCGTGCAAGAGGCCCAGGAAAACATCGAGCGCGCCGTGGCGGAGCTGCCGGGCGTGCTTGCGGCGCGGCGGGTGCGCGTGCGCCAAAGCGGTCCTGTCAGCTTTGTGGACATGCTGCTGGCCGTGCGCGCGGGCCTGGGGCTCACGGACGGGCACGATGTGGTGCGCCAGGCCAGGGCGGCGGCCCAGGCGGTGCTGCCCGGGGCGGATGTGCTGGTGGAGCTGCGGCCCGAGGAAGACGGCGCGGGGCGTCTTTTGGAGCGCGCCCGCGAGGTGGCCGACCGTTTCGACTTGGGCGTGCACGACCTGGACCTGCGGCAAGCCGATGGCGTGCTGCTGCTCAACCTCCACGCCGAGGTGCCGGAATCGCTCAGCCTTGAGGAAGCGCACCGGCGCATCAACGAAATGGAGGCCACCCTGCGGCGCGAGCTGGGCTCCGGCTGCCGGGTGGTGACGCACATTGAGCCGGAGGGGGCGCACCCCGAACCCGCCATCGACGACCCGGAGAGCGCCGAGGCCCTGCGCCTGGCCATCAACGAGGTGGTGGACGAGACCCCCGGCGTGTGCGATTTGCACGGGCTGGTGCTGCTGCGCTCCGGCGCGCGCGTCTCCGCCTCGTTCCACTGCCGCATGCGCCCGGAAACGCCCATCACCCTGGCGCACGACCGCACGGTCGCCCTGGAGGCCGCCCTGCGCGCGCGGCTGCCGCAGCTCATCCGCGTCACCATCCATGTGGAGCCGGACAAGAGCGGCGCGGCGCCAAGCCCCGCTTGACACGCCGCGCCCGCGCGGGCTAGCCAGAAGATGTTCAGAATTCGCCAGACGCCATCGGGTAACGGAAGACGGTGCAAATCCGTCGCAGACGCGCTGCTGTAACCGGGAAAAACGCCGGCCGCGGCCACTGGGCTTACCGCCCGGGAAGGACGCGGCCACAGGCCGGGGGATGTGCCCCCGCCCGGAAGCCAGAAGACGACCCGACAAGACGACGACGGCCCCCGCGTTCCGGGTCCGGGATTGGACGGAATTGACTGGAGAGACGCCCCCCCCACGCGAGTGGCGCGTTTTGTCGGTTTTGCGCCGACCTCTTTTCCCGCCCCCACGCCTCGCCGCGCGCCGCCTTTTGGTCCTGGCACAAACCGGATGACCGGAGGTTAGCACATGCTGACGCACACTTTGGGCTTTCCCCGCATGGGGGCTGCCCGCGAACTCAAAAAGGCGTTGGAGACATTCTGGGCGGACGCGACCGCCCCTGGGCAAAACCGTGAGCAGGCCCGCGCGGCCCTGCTGGAAACCGCTCGCGCCCTGCGCCTGCGCCACTGGACCCAGCAGGTCCAGGCGGGTGTGGACATCGTGCCCGTGGGCGACTTTTCGCTGTACGACCACATGCTCGACACGGCCTGCCGCCTGGGAGCCGCACCGGCGCGCTTCGGCGCCGGTGCGCCCGACGATCCTCTCGACCTGTACTTCCGCATGGCGCGCGGCGGCGATGGGCCAGACCAGGCCGCCATGGAAATGACCAAGTGGTTCGACACCAACTACCACTACCTGGTGCCGGAGTTGCGCCGTGGCCAACTCTTCGCCCCGGACGCCGGCGATCTGTTGGCGCAGCTGGACGAGGCCGAGACCGCGGGCTTTCGCGCCAAGGTGGTGTTGCCCGGGCCTTGCACCTTCCTGCACCTTTCCAAAAGCCTGGAGGCGGACTTCGACCGCTTTGAACTGCTGCCCGCCCTCACGGAGGCCTACGCCAAGCTGCTGACCCAGCTGGCGGGGCGGGTGGAGTGGATACAGCTCGACGAGCCGGTGCTTGCGCTGGATTTGCCGCAGGCCCTGCCCAAGCGCTTCCGCGCGGCGCTGGCCAAGTGCCTCCAGGCGGCGCGGCCCGCCAAGGTCATCCTCGCCACGTACTTCGGCGGCATAGGCCAAAACGCGGATGTGTTCTCCGCCCTGCCGCTGGGGGCGCTGCACCTGGACCTTGTGCGCGCCCCCGGGCAGTTGGCCGGGATTTACGGCCACCTTGCGCCGGAAACCGCGCTTTCGCTCGGCGTGGTGGACGGACGGAACATTTGGCGGGTGGATGCCGACCGCGCCCTGGCGTTGCTTGGCCAAGCGGTGGAGCGTCTGGGCGTGGAGCGCGTCATGGCGGCGCCCTCATGCTCACTGCTGCACTGCCCTGTGGATGTGCAGGGCGAAACCAGGCTGGACGCCGAATTGCGCGGCTGGATGGCCTTTGCCCTGCAGAAGTGCGACGAGCTGCGCCGTTTGGCCGACTGCGCCGGGGGGCTGGACCGCAGCCGCGGCCTTTCCTGCGCGGACTGGCTGGCCGAGAACCGCCGCATGACCGAGGCCAGGGCAAAAAGTCCGCGTCGCAACAACGCGGCCGTGCGCGCGCGCCTTGCCGCCGCCACGCCGGAGATGCTGACCCGAGCCTTGCCTTACGCCCAGCGGGCCAGGCAGCAGCGCAAGGCGCTTGCTTTGCCGCCGCTGCCCACCACGACCATCGGCTCCTTCCCCCAGACGGCCGAGGTGCGCGCCGCCCGCGCCAGATTCAAAAAAGGCGAGCTGGCCGCAGAGGGCTACAAAGGCTTTCTCGAGGACACCATCCGCGACACGGTTGCCATTCAGGAGCGCCTCGGCCTCGACGTTCTGGTGCATGGCGAGCCGGAGCGCAACGACATGGTGGAGCACTTCGGGGAAAAGCTGGACGGCTTCTGCTTCACCCAGAACGGCTGGGTGCAAAGCTACGGCTCGCGCTGCGTCAAACCCCCGGTCATCTACGGCGACGTGTGCCGCCCCGCGCCCATGACGGTTGCCTGGAGCCGATTTGCCCAGTCGCTGACGTCCAAACCCATGAAGGGCATGCTCACCGGTCCGGTGACGATACTCTGCTGGAGCTTTGTGCGCGACGACCAGCCCCGCGCCGAGACATGCCGGCAGATAGCCATGGCCCTGCGCGACGAGGTGGCCGACTTGCAGGCCGCTGGAATCAAAATCATCCAGATCGACGAGCCCGCCCTGCGCGAGGGGCTGCCCCTGCGACGGGCCGATTGGGACGGCTACCTGCGCCAGGCCGTGGACGCCTTCCGCCTGGCCGTGGGCGCGGCCGCGCCGCAAACGCAGATCCACACCCACATGTGCTACTGCGAGTTCAACGAGATCGTGGAGTGGATCGCCGCGCTGGACGCCGATGTCATCAGCATCGAAGCCAGCCGCAGCCGCATGGAGCTCTTGTCCGCCTTCCGGCGCTTCCGCTACCCCAACGAGATGGGCCCCGGCGTGTACGACATCCACAGCCCCCGCGTGCCAGAGGCCGCGGAGATGCTGGACCTCATCCGCCGGGCGGCCGCAGTCATTCCGGTCGAGCGGTTGTGGGTGAACCCGGACTGCGGGCTCAAAACACGCGCCTGGCCGGAAACCCTGGCCAGCCTGGCGAACATGGTCGAGGCGGCGCGCCTGGCCCGGCTTGAACTGACGTCCGAGTAAGCAAAAGCGAAGCATAGCCCGGCGCGGCGCTCTTTCTGGGGAGGGGGCCGCGCCGGGCTTTAGAATTTTCCCCGCGCCTGCGTGGTGCGCGTCGCCCTTCCCTGGCGGGGAATCGGGCGCGAAATGCGCGGGAGCTGCCCTGTGTGGAATTTTTGACCGGCGGAATGCGTCAGAAGCGCATTGCTATATCCGGTGAATCGCTATACGGGTCTGTATAGCTGGACGGCTCCCAACCGCCCGGGGCACCTGCTTCGCCACGCATTGCCGGAGGAAGACATGGCCCCTGAGGACTCCGAAAAGAAACCCCTCTGCGACGCCAGCGAGTTGGCGGAGCTCGCCCCGGTCTCCATCATGTGCTTTAACTGCCAAGGCGAAATAACCTTCGTCAATGATTGGCATTTGCACAACTTCGCCCGCGACAGGCGCACCCGCGAGGATTACCTCGGCAAGTCCATCTTCGACCTGCCGGGCATCCTCAGTTCCGGCCTTGCCGCAAAGGTGGAGGAGGTCTTCACCGGGCACACCGTCCAGGCGGAGAACATCTTCACCTCCGAGTTCAGCGGTGGGCAGCCCGGCTACCAGTCCATGCGCGCCATTCCGGTCATGAAGGAAGGCCGCTTCATCGGCGGCATCGTCATCCGCGAGGATGTCACCAAGTACGTGCTCGCCGAAAAGCGCGTGGTGGATTCCGAGCGCAAGATAAAGGCGCTGCTGAACGCCAGCCGCGACGCGGCGATTCTTGTGGACCCGAGGGGCCTGCTGCTGGCGTTGAACGATGAGGCGGCCCGAAGGCGGGGCAGCACGGTCGAGGCGCTTCTCGGCACCTCGTCCAGCGCCTTTCTGTCGCCGGATTCCGCGCGCCAGCGCGAGGTGAACATGGGCATCGCCCTGCGCGAAAAGAACCCCATTTGCTTTCAGGAGGAATCGGGCGAGCGCGCCAGCTCCGTGTGCATCTATCCCGTGGTGGACGACTCCGGCGAGGTGTACGCCCTGGCCGCATACTCCCAGGACATAACCGAGCAGCTGCGGCGCGAGACCGAATTGGTGCAGGCCAGAATCATGGCCGAAAGCGCCAACGTCATGAAGTCGCAGTTCCTGGCCAACATCAGCCACGAGCTGCGCACGCCGCTCAACGGCATTCTGGGCATGGCCCAGGTGGGCCTTTCGGAAAACCCCGACGAGGAAATGACCGACTGCCTGGAGGTCATCCGCGACTCCGCCGTGCGCCTCACCAACGCCATCAACAACCTGCTGGACCTCGCGGACATCGAGGCCGGGGCCATCGAACCCATCGTCAAGGAATTCGATCTCATCGAGTTGCTGCAGTCCATTTCGAACAATTTCGCGGTGCAGGCCAAGCTCAAGGGCCTGTCGCTGGAGCTTTCCATTCGTCCCGGCGTGCCCCGGCGCGTCTGCGGCGACGAGTTCCGCGTGCGCCAGGCGCTGGTGTGCCTCATGAGCAACGCGCTCAAGTGCACCGGAGCCGGCCGCATAGACCTCTCCGTGGCTCTGGCGGAGAACGTTGCGCAAGAGGCGGCCTGGGCCACGGTGTTCTTCTCCGTCGAGGACACGGGCGTGGGCATAGAGCCGGAGCGCATGCCCTGCATTTTCGACAGCTTCACCCTGGCCGAGGACGTGCTGACCAAGCGCCGCAGCGGCGTGGGCATCGGGCTTTGCATCGCGCGCAACCTGGTCACGCTCATGGGCGGGGAGATTGGCGCCAGCTCCGAACCGGGACATGGCAGCCGTTTCTTCTTCACCCTGCGCCTGGCCCTGCCCAGACCGGCGGCAATGCCCGAAAAACCCGGTGGGGACGACGCCCCCAAGGACAGCGCGCGGCGCATCCTGTTGGTGGAGGACGAGGTGATAAACCGGCTGATGACCACAACCCTCTTGCGGCGCATGGGCCACATCGTGTTCCAGGCGGAAAACGGCGTGGAGGCGCTGCGCTCGCTCAGCAAGGAAAGCGTTGACGCCATCCTCATGGATATTCAGATGCCGCTCATGGACGGCATTGAGGCCACGCACCATATCCGGCAGGGCGAGGTGCCCGGGTTGGACAAGACCGTGCCCATCATCGCGCTGACGGCCTACGCGCGTGAAAAGGACCGCAAGCGCTTTCTGGAGCTCGGCATGGACGACTTCGTGCCCAAGCCGCTGGTGGCCGAGGATCTTTTCCGGGCGCTGGAGCAAAGCCTCGCCGGACGTCCGCCCGTGGCCCCCGGTCCGCCCGCGGCCTGACGCGGTGACGCGCAGGAAAAAGCGCGCGGCGGCGCATCGCCAAGGCGAAGCGGGTGAAGACCTCTCCGGGTAAAGGCCCCCCTCCGAGCCCCCCCTTCCCCAAACTTTTCATGGCGGTTATGCCGCCGGGTGGCCCCAGGGGCCACGCCCGTTTTGCCCCCGCCTCGCCCCGCACGGGGATTCCGAAGGACGCCCGCCCTTGGCCGCTCCCCGGGCGCATCCGCCTGGGCGGCGCATCCGCCGCATGGCCGCAGGAATGAAGAACGCCCCGTCCGGCGGACCAACCGGGCGGGGCGTTTGCCTTGTTGCGTCGGGCGGTTTGCCTCAGCCCTGGCGGTTCATGTCGTTGATGATGCCGCGCAGCTCGCTGGCGAGCCGGGCGAGGTCGCCAACGGCCTTGCCCGATTGGACCATGGCCTCGGCGGTTTCGGTGGCGATGCGGTTGATCTCCTCGGTGGAGCGGCTGATTTGCTCGCTCGCGGCGGACTGCTCCTCACTCGCGGTGGCGATGCCGCGCACGTGGTCGGCCGTGGCGTCGACCATGCCGACGATTTCGTTGAGCACCGCGCCGGACGTATGGGCCAGCTCGGTGCTTTCCTCAATGGCCAGGGTGGTTGTTTCGGTGTTGTGGATGCTTTTGCGGACGCTTTCCTGCACGGAGCGGATGTGCCCGCCGACCTCGTTGGTGGCGTGCATGGTCTTTTCGGCCAGCTTGCGCACCTCGTCGGCCACCACGGCGAAGCCGCGTCCGGCGTCGCCCGCGCGGGCGGCCTCGATGGCGGCGTTGAGCGCCAGCAGGTTGGTTTGATCGGCAATGTCGGAAATGACGCCCATGATCTGGCCGATGCCCTCGGCCTGCTTGCCCAACTGGGTCATGTCTTCCTTGAGGGCCTCGGCCTGGTCCTTGACGCCGTTGATCGTGGTCACAAGGCGGCTGACCTGTGCCGCGCCGTTTTGGGCCTTCTGCTTGGCCTGCTCGGCGAGGTCGGCGGAAGTGCCCGCGCTTCTGGCCACCTCAAGCACGGTGGAGTTCATCTCCTCCATGGCGGTTGCGGCCTCGGTGGTGCGGGCGCGCTGTTCCTCGGACCCGCGGCTGGACTGCTCAATCTGCGCGGCGAGTTCCTCGGAGGCGCTCGCCACCTGGTCGGAAACGGTGTTTGCGGCTCCGGCGGCCTTGGCTATGCGTTCGTTTTGTTCTCTGATTTTCGTTTGCTGCGCGCGGATGTCGGTGAGCTCGAACCAGATGGCCAGCGCGCCCAGCACATTGCCGTCCATGTCGGTGAAGGGCGTGCTGGTGATTTGGAAAATCTTGCGCTTGCCGGAGGAGGTGACATATTCGGCCTCCTTCTCCAACATGCGGTTTTCGCGCATGGCCTGGAAGGACAGGGTGTCGCGGCCGGGCTCGCCATAAATCATCTGGCCGGAGGTTTGGCCGAGATAGTCTGCGGGCTTGCCGGGGCGCTCCAGGCTGGTGAGCATTTGCTGGTTGACGAAGGCGGTCTTGTTGTCCGGGGAGAACACGGCGCACGGCAGCACGATGCCGGAAAGCACGCCCTGGGCGAAGCCGAGGCGCTGCTTCAACTGGTCCACCATGTTGTGCAGGCTGCCGGCAAGGGCCGCAAGCTCATAGCGATAGTCGGCGTGGCGCGCTGCGGTGTAGTCGCCGCCGGCCACCGCGCCGGCATAGGCCCCCAGATGCGCCATGGGCGCCACAACCAGCCGCCGCACCAGGAAGGTTATGCCTCCGGCCAGGATGAGCACCACCGCCAAACCGATGCCGATCATGATGTTGCGCTGGCGTGTGGCGGCCTGTGTCAGATCGCTCTCGTAGGCGCTCATGCACACGAGAAAGCCGGTGGCGGGGTTGGTGGAGAAGCTCATGTACTTGCGCTCGCCCTTCCAATCATAGAAGAGCTGGCCGTTCTTCATGGCGAGGGCCTTTTTGATGAACGCCTCGCCGGATAAGTCCTTGAGCATGAGGGAGCTGTCCGTGCCGTGGGCAACAATCTTGCCCGTGCTGTCGAGGATGAAGGCATACCCGCGCGAGCCGAAGCGCAGCGGGGTGATGAACTGGTCGATGAACGCCGACCATTTGGTGAACACGCCGATGCCGCCCAAGGTTTTGCCCGCGGCGTCCTTGATGGCGCGCACGGAGCTGAAAATGTAGGCGTTGTCATCGCCGCTCTTGGCGGTGATGATCTCGCGGCAGACGTATTTGTCCTGTCCGGACAGGATGGCCTTGACGTAGTCGCGGTCGGCGCGGCTTTGCCCGGCCAGGCTTTTGCCGTCGGTGTTCACCCCGGAGGTGATGACGCCCGAGGCGTTGAACACGATGATGCTCCAAACGTTGGAGTCCGCCTTTACGGCGGCCAGCAGGCGGGCTTGAGCCTGTGGAGCCTCGCCGGAAAGGGAGGCGTTCACGGCCGGATCGGTGGCGAGCACGCCGCACAGGGTGTCGGCGTCGTGGTCGTAAGCGTCCAGGCCGCGCTGCACTGCGTCGCCCGCGTGGAGCAGGGCCTCCTGCTCCGTGGCCAGGGACAGGCTGTACGTGGATTTGGTGACATACAGCAGAATGCCCGCCACGCCGAGTATGACGACGAGGCTGACGGACAGGATGAGCAAGGTTCCTAGGCTTTTGATGCGCGACATGATGACCTCCGAGGGGTTCTGTCTGCCATGTTTATCTTTGCGTAATACGTACTTGTCAAGTCCGAATGCCGATAACCTATCGATATAACGGATTGATTTTCCCGGTTGTATTGCGCGACAATACAGGTCAGGCGTAGTGCGCGCACCGGTGGGCGTATGAAAATGTTTAAAAACAGGTTGTTGCAAGATCCGTGAAAAGCTGTGGGAATGTGGCAGGGAATAGGTAATCTCACATGGATGGCTGAAAAATCGGGAGTGGGGTCTTGGAGGCCCTCAGTCCTGTTGCGGATGGGCGCTGGTCCGCTCCACACGACACACGGGGAGCGACCACGATTTATACCACGCGTCCGCCTGGGGCCGGGCGGCCTCATGCGCCGGGTGGGCGCGCCAGGCCGTTATGGCTACGAGGGCTTCCCGGGAGGAGACGGTTATGCCCGTTCCGACGGGGTCGCGCACGCTCTGCGCGAGGTATCCGGGCATGCCCTCGGCCACGCGCGCAAGCCTTCCCGCCGCCTCGGCGCAGCCGCTGTCTCCGGCGGCGCGGCGCGAGGTGAAGATGACGGCGTCGGCGGGCGTTGCGGTCATGCGGTTCCCGCGCGCGGGCTCCACGGAGGCCAGGGTGCGCTGGAACAGCCGCGCGGCGGGTCTTTCCGCCTCCGGCAAGGCGGGGAACAGCGCCTCGGCCTGGGCCAGCCGCAGCGATTTTTCGCGGCCCTCGATGCAGGGCGTCTGCGTGGGCGAGGCCAGGACCTGGACGGCCGGATGCGCGCGCGTGAGGGCGGCCAGCGCGCCAATGTGGTCGTGGTGGGTGATGAAGACGCGGGTGAGCCTGCCCGGATCCGCGCCGACCGCGCGCAGGGACGCCTCCAGCAAGGGCAGCTGGCCCGCGCAGCCGCAGTCGACGAGGAGCATCTCCCGTTCGCCGCGCAGCAGCACGGGGTGGATGGGCGGCAGTTTGCCTTCGGGGTCTCGGGACAGGGGCAAAATGTCGATTTGGCTCATGGGGGGGGCTCCTCGGCAGCGGGTGGCGCTGGGGGCCGCGTCGGCCATGAGAAAATGTGCTGTTGCGCGCCCGGGAAGTCAACACGGAGTTGTTCCGCTCCGGCGGGCTACAGTTGTGGCGGGTTCACGCGGTCCATGGTGCGGAAGTTGATGGCCTCGGCCAGGTGGTCCACGCCGATGGTCTCCACGGCTTCCAAATCGGCGATGGTGCGGGCGATGCGCAAAACGCGCGTGTACGCCCGGGCCGAAAGGCCCAGCCGCCGCACCGCCTGCTCCATGAAGCGTTGTTCGCCCTCGCCAACGGCGCACCAGCGCTCCAGCGAGGCCCCTGTGAGGTCGGCGTTGAGGCGCACGCGCTTGCCCTTGTAGCGTGTGGCCTGCACGTCGCGCACGCGCAAAATGCCTTTGCGCATGGTGGCGGAATCGCGGCTGCCGCGCGGGGCCTTCAGATCCTCGTAGGGCACGGCGGGCACCTCCACCTGCAGGTCGATGCGGTCCATGAGCGGACCGGAAATGCGCGAGCGGTAGCGCTGTATGGCCAGCGGCTGGCAGGTGCACACGTGGCGGTCGTCGGTCAGGTAGCCGCAGGGGCAGGGGTTCATGGCCCCCACCAGCATGAA
>Ga0183100_1000517_pt1 | contig 29522 bp, 24 predicted proteins | sample Biomet2_FD_127789 | JGI IMG/M metagenome (GOLD analysis project Ga0183100, IMG submission 127789) | Microbial communities from bioreactor (seeded with anoxic lake sediment) at LBNL, California, USA - Biofuel metagenome 2 | ecosystem: Engineered > Bioreactor > Anaerobic > Unclassified ...
GGGCGGGGGGCGGCCGCGGCCCCGCCGCGCAGGCCGGGAGGGGGGGGCGGCGCGGGCGCCGCCTCTGCCCCGGGCGGCCTCGCCGCGTATGGAGGGGAGGACTGCGGAGATTTTGGCGGGAAGGTGGGCGGGAAATTTAGCAGCGCGTTCAACCGGCCTTTGCCAGAGAGAGGGCGAACCGCGCCTCCCCCAACGGGCCAGCGCCTGACTGCCGTACAGGGCCGCCCGCCGTGCCGCCCGCCGTGCCCCCCGCCGTGCCAGAGGCCGCGTCCAACAATGCGGGCAGCGCCGCGCGCAGCGAAAGCATGTCGCGCACGATGTCCGGGTCGAACATCCCGCCTGCTCCGCGGCGTATCTCGTCCACGGCCTCGGCAAGGGACATTCCCCGGCGATAGGGCCGGTCCTCTGTCATGGCGGAAAAGGCGTCGGCCACGGCCACTATGCGCGCCCCCAGCGGTATTTCCGCGCCGCGCAAGCCGTGGGGATAGCCGCCGCCGTCAAAATGCTCGTGGTGCGCCAGCACGATTTCGCACACGCCGGGCCTGCCGCAGAACACCCGCACCGGGCGCAGAATCTCCGCGCCAATGGCCGGGTGCCTCCGCATGATCTCCCATTCGGCCGCGCTCAACGGGCCTGGTTTGCGCAGAATATGGTCCGGTATGCCGATCTTGCCCACGTCGTGCAGGTGACCGGCCATGTGCACCATTTGCGCCTGCATGGGGGTAAGACCATGGGCCCGGGCGAGCATGCTGGAGAGGTCGGCCACCACCTCGGAATGCTGGAACAGGCGGCTGTCGCGCGCATCCACGGCCCGCCCCAGACTCTCGGCCAGCTCGTGCGCCGTGCTTGCAACGCATGCGCCTATGCCGCCGCATTTGCCCGTGCAGATCCCCGCCGCAGCCGCGCTGTCTTCGCGCAAGCTCTCGCACCGAGGCGTCCCTTCTCTCGTCTCCACGCGCATGCGGTCTTGCATTCTGGTCTCCCCCTGTCCTTTCTTCAACGGTCAAGCGCGCCGAGCGTCTGTGCGTCTTCTTGCCTGCGCAGACCTCTTTTGTGCCATTTGAAATTGAATGTCAACATCAAACATGACCAGCCTCAAAAATTCAACTCGCCGGAGCCATGCCTGCGCCTGGCCCCGGCACACGGGAGACAAATCGGAAGGATTCTACTTTACCGGCATGGGCACCAGCGCGGGATCAAGCTCGGTGGTCCAGGGCAGGGTCGCATTGCGCCAGCCGTTCTTGGTGCGCTTGCCGAAGTCCGGGCTGGCGCGGTCGGCGGCAGGGTCGCCCTCGAAGCCGTCGATGACGCTGTACACGTTGGTGAAGCCCGCCTCGGCCAGGGCGTTCACCGCTGGCGCGCTGCGGTGCCCTGACCGGCACATGAGCAGCAGCGTGTCGCCGGGCTTGAAGCGCCGGGCTGCCTCGGCCACGAAGCCGCGATTGGGCGTCAGCGGATACATGCGGCGCTGGTCGTCGAACACGCCGGTCCAGAGCATGAAGGGCAGATTGGCGGCCATGGCCGGATGGCCGAGCACGGCGTATTTCTCGGGCGTGCGCACGTCGATGATGTGCACGGCGGACGGATGAATGCGCCACATGGCATAGGCCTCCACGGAGGTGACATATTTGCCTGGCTTGGTCAGTTTGCGCGGGTCGGACGGCGGATCGGCGGCAAGGGCGGCGGTGGCGGCAACCAACAGCAGCAGAGACAGGGCGGCAAGCTTTACGGCGCGCATGGAGACTCCAGCGTTGAGGATGCGGGCAGTCAGCGTATACCCGGATGGGGTATTAGCCTAGCCGCGGCGCGCTGGCAATGCGGCGGCTTTGCTTACTGCATCCTGCTGAAATACAACACAACAAATACTGATTAAGGTTTGTGCCCGGCCGAGTCTAATCATGCGCGGGGCGCGCGCCGATAAGATGCCAGCAGCGACGCCGACCGACCGTCGTCGCTGCTGGCGGTTCAGGATAGGGACGGCCGACGGGCGAAAAGGACTTCGCCGAACCTGGGCAGGGGGGAAAGCATGCCCATCGCGGCCTTTCACCCCTGCCCGCCACCCGCGCGCACATGGCACGACCGAAAAACGCCACGCGCACGGCTTGAGGGTCAGGAAGGGAGGGACACATGACCGAGCACACGCAAGGAGCGGGCAATGCCTTGGAGGCCCCGCCACTGGCTAAAACGGATTGCGAACAAGCGGAAGAGGAACAGCGCGTGGCGTATTTGAACAGTCTGAAAACGCAAATTCGCAGCGGCGTGTATCGCCCGGATATCCGGGATCTGGCGCGATCATTGGCGAGCATGCTCGTGCGACAGGACTAGGGGATAGAAACTTCCGGGTGCAACGGCCCATTTTTCGCTTGCCAAGAGGCGCACACTTGGGTAGTTGACCTTTCTCACGCACGCCGAGGTAGCTCAGTTGGTAGAGCAGGGGACTGAAAATCCCCGTGTGGGGAGTTCAATTCTCTCCCTCGGCACCAGAAAGATCAGCCCCTTACGACGAAAGTCGCAAGGGGTTTTTCGTTGTGGCCTGATTTTGTCCATCCCCTGTCCATCCTTTTGGAGTGACGTCGGATGAACTTACGAGAAATTCTTAGACGCGTTTTCCAACGAAGAAAGGGGCCGAAGCCCCTTTCTTTTCGAAAAACATCAAAACTTTGCCAACCCTACCACCGTAGAGATTTAGAGTGCTCAACAATTTCTTGCGTAATTTTTTTGCGGAGTTGCTCGTCTCGGTCATTCGCGGCGATTGCCGCTGCCCTGGAAAAGCAAATCACGTTGCTCCGCTCGCGAGACTCTGGGGCATCCCCTATTGGCAACCGGAGTTGTTCACTAGCAGAGGTGCGCTTCTTCATTTTTTCCACCTCCTAGACGGGGTCAAACTGGCGCGTTGACCGAGTTTGTGCTTAAAATGAATTACACGCAACTATTTTTTGAGGGTGATGGCCTCGTCAATCATTTGGACCACGCGGGATTCGTAATCTATATATGGGTCGAGCATTTTTTTGATGGCGGGCCTAGCTGTCGTCAGGTCTATATCCAACCGGTGCCCATTCGCCTTTCTCTCAGTCGCTGCGAATAGCTCTAGGTATTTCTTAGGAGCAACACCTTCAAATGGGATTATCTGTAGCTTGGTAAGGTCATCTCCTATCTCAGGCGTCATTGAGTCTCCGTGCAACAAAAGCGCCAAACTCTTTTCGTATGGCTCAATGTAATATACCCTCTTAATTCCGACAGCGACAATATGCCGAGCGCAATGATGGCATGGAAACGTGGTGCAATAAAGCGATGCGCCGCATATCCCTGGGCCTCCATTTTTTGCAGCCGTTGTGATGGCATCCATTTCGGCGTGGACTGCACGTGAGAACTCTATCAATCCTTGGAGGCGTCCATATGATTCAATCGCTGAAAATATACCCTCAAAAATCTTTTCTTGAATTCCCGCAGGAACTTCGACGGTTATCGCTGGGGAAATTTTCTTTATGATTGCTTGCTTTATCTCTTTTTTAATTTCATCCTTTTCGAGATCACTCGCGCACACCCCTTTGTGTACACACCGATTGTCTTTAGCTCCGTCATCCTCAGTGTATATCCCTCCATTGTAGCGCGGGACGTCATTTCTTCCCGTTGCAATGATGTCACCTTTAGAGCTAATAATTGCAGCACCGACTTGACGAGAAAGACAGGCTGATCTCATCGCTGCCGACTGAGCGAGAAACATTCCATATTCATGTATTGTTGGGGAAAACTTATTGTCCCCAAGTATCAGCTTAACAAAGCGTTGAATCTTTGGCTCAATGACGTCTTCACGTTCGTGTGGATTGTTTATAAAAAAATCTGCATGTTGAATCGTCTTAATTAATTGTTGTCCATGCGTGAAGCTTTCCTGTTTGTCTCGCTCGATTAGACGTCGAGCATCAACTTTCTTCATTCTTTTGACAGTGACAAGGCGTTCAAGACGATAGCTTTCCGGACACAATACACCGAAGAGGTAAAACATTTCGCCGTAAACCGTTTGCAACAAGCGAAATTCTTCTGGATTTTTCAAGCTGTCGATAATGGTGATGTGTCGATAGTCGACAACGTCCCTCTCTTTAGCGTCTTTAGTATCATCTCTTTCGCTGAGCCAGCGTTTCCTATTTATAGAAATTTCCTTAATGGCGAGCTGTATCAGGATATCGCTTCCCTTATCTTCGCGCAACTTGTTGCCCGCTGTTTGCAAGAGGTCAATTCGCTCTGCTGGAGACAGCTTTCCAGAAGCAACTTCTTCCGAAATATTTGAATTGTCGATAATTATGTTGCTTAATTTGATGTAAGAAGTTTTGTAGTTGTAGGAACTAAAGCACTTACGGAGAACTTCTGCGACTTTTGTTGCCCCACTTCCGATTGGCCCGCAGAAGGCAACAACTAATTCTGATGTTTGCCTATCCATAATGTGCGCAATTAATGACTTTGTGACTTTCGCAACTCTAACTGTACTAGCTGAGGCACCGGATGCAGCAGGGGTAGCGACTTTGAGAGCTCTCCGTTGCATGGCGAGTTCCTCCTAATTTGTAATTATGAATAGAGACATTTTTGAAACCCTGAGAAGATGCCGCTGACCTGCTTCGGTTGCCCGGCCGCTGGAACGGCTTCGGCAATTCCCCCGTAGTATAGCTTCAGCAGCGCAGGCAGCTTCTCCAAATCCACCTCATCCACCTCATCCACGCCTTCCTCCACTACTGTTTGAGCACGAACTCAAGGAACGCCTGCTGCTTGTCTGTGTAGTGCGCCTAATCTCTGGCTTGGACTTGTCCACGAGGCCATCTAAGAGAGACTTGTGTATATCCGGCTGGCTTCATCTGCCCCATGCATTGGCCAGATGAAGGAGCCGTTAGGTGGATGCAGTCACACCTCTCTGCCGTAATGCCTCATACAGCTGCCCAGGGCCAAGCAGTACATCTTTGAGCCCCACCTGAACTTTTTCCGAATTGAGAGCCTGTGAACTCATGGTCGTGTGGGCTTCAAGGGCGTCCATGATGGCGTAGAGAATGGCTTTAGCCAAGTCCGGCGAGCTTGCGAACTGCTCCTTGGTGTTGCTCATGGCCTGCTGCACAAGCAGTTCCGACTCAAGCAGCTTTCCCTTAAGGACATTGTTCACGTATACAAGCCTGTCGTCGTCCGTGAGGTCGCCTTCGAAGAGGTCGTTCACCCTGGCGATGATCTCAGCAAGCAAAGCTTTCTCCTTCTCCTGCACCGAACCATCGCCGGACTCCGTCATGGGCTTGATCTTGGGAGTCTCCCCCTCGCTTAAGGGGAGCGCGACCTTGCCCTGGGATTTGAGGCTGTGGTGCGTCAAAACCACTTTGCTCAGGTCCACGCCTTCCCGCTCCCTGCCGAACTCCAGCAAGGGCAAAAGGCGTTTGTAAAAGATGGCTCGTTTCTCCACGTCGGTGTCGCCATAGTCGAAAATCTGGGACAGGAAGGCGTACATGCGCAGGTAGCTCATGAGGTCGCGCTTGAAGAGGACCAGCGCGTTCATGGCATCCCGGGCCTCGCCCACCTTCGTCTCGTCCTTCTCGGCCTGGCCAGCGGCAAGCGCCTCCTTGGCGGCCTTGAAGCGCCGCAGCAAGCGATCCGCCACAGGAGTGAGGGCGGCGATCAGGTCACTCTGCTTTGCCTTCGGGTTCAAGGCCACGGTAACAACGCGCTCCACTTCCGGCGTGTCGTAGTGTCCGGAAGCATCGAGCTTGGCCCGCAGGTTGAGCACTAGGTTCGGATCGGTGACATCCTCCAGTTCCGCCGTGGTGTGATACGTCTTGAAGGCCGCGAGGACTTCGGCGGGTTCGTTGCGGAAGTCCACGACGTAGACGTTGTCCTTGCCGGGATATGCCCTGTTCAGGCGCGAAAGCGTCTGGACTGCCTGGATGTTGGCGAGGCGCTTGTCCACGTACATGCCGCACAGCAAGGGCTGGTCAAAGCCCGTCTGGAACTTGTTGGCGGCGATCATGATGGAGAACTCGTCCGTGGCGAAGGCTTTACGGATATCTCTGCCCTTGAGCGCGGGGTTGAGCGTCTTGCTATTCTCCGTGAACGGCTCCGGGCCGGAGTCCTTGTCGTTCACCTCACCGGAGAAGGCCACAAGAGCCCCAAATTTGTAGCCCTGAGTCTTGAGATAGCTGTCCAGGGCGAGTTTCCAGCGCACGGCCTCAAGGCGGCTGCTCACCACGACCATCGCCTTGCCACGGCCCCCCAGGAGCGGCTGCACCAGCTTACGGAAGTGCTCCACCACCATCTGGACCTTCTGCGCGATATTGTACGGGTGTAGCTGTACCCAGCGCATGAGGCTCTTGAGTGCCTCACCCTGCTCGACCTGTGTTTCGTCATACTCCTTGCCTTCATAGGCCAGCCGGAAGGCTGTCTTGAAGGGCGTGTAGTTCTTGAGCACGTCGAGGATGAAGCCCTCTTCGATGGCCTGACGCATGGAATAGACATGGAAGGGCTCAGGAAGATTGTCCGGCCCGGCTGGCTGCTCCGGGTTTGGTCGCTGGCCGAAAAGCTCCAGGGTCTTGTGCTTGGGAGTGGCGGTGAAGGCCACGTAAGTGACACCCTTCTTGGCCGCGCGCGCCGACATCTCCGCCGCGAGCACATCCTCCGTGGAGACCTCGCCGCCGTCCTCCAGATCTTTCAGTTCGTCGGCGTTGAGCACGGCCTTAAGCTTTGCTGCGGCCTCTCCGGTCTGGGAGGAGTGGGCCTCGTCCGCGATGACGGCGAAACGTTTGCCTTCGGTGGCGGCGAGCCTCTGCACCATTTCCAGCGCAAAGGGGAAGGTCTGGATGGTGCAGACGACGATCTTTTTGTTGCCCGAGAGGGCTGTGGCGAGCGCCTTGCTTTTGCTGCTCGTCGCGCTGGTGATGGACGCCACCACGCCCGTGGTGCGCTCGAAGCTGAAGATAGCCTCTTGCAGCTGTTCGTCCAGCACGGTTCTGTCCGAAACGACAAGGACCGTGTCAAAGAGCTTCTTGTCCGAGGCGTCATGGAGATCGGACAGGAAATGGGCCGTCCAGGCGATGGAGTACGTCTTGCCAGAGCCTGCCGAGTGCTGGATGAGGTACTTGCCGCTGCCGTCCTCCGCGCCTTTGAGGATGGCGTCTTGGAGCTTCCGAGTGGCGTCCAGCTGGTGATAACGCGGGAAAATGTGGGCCTTGATCTGCTTCTTGCTGTCTCGCTCGGCCACGAGGTAGCGCCCGAGAATCTCAAGCCAGCTTTCGCGCTGCCAGACTTCTTCCCAAAGGTACGCCGTTGGGTGCCCTTTTGCCGGAGGGTTCCCCGCGCCGCCATTGTAGCCCTTGTTGAAAGGCAGGAAACGGGTCTTGGCTCCTTTGAGCTTGGTGGTCATGTACACTTCGCTATTGCTCACGGCGAAATGCACCAGCGCCCCGCTGGGGAAGCCGAGGAGCGGCTCCGCTGGCTTGCCTTTGGGCTGGGGATCGCGGTCAAAGCGGTACTGGTCCACGGCGTCCTGCACGGACTGCGTGAAATCGCTCTTGAGTTCCGCCGTGGCGACGGGGATGCCGTTCAGGAACAGGACGAGATCGAGGGAGTTCTCGTTTTGCAAGGAGTAATGGACTTGGCGCACAACGCGGAGCCGGTTGGCGGCATAGCGGGCCACTGTGTCAGGGTTCATGCTCATGGCGGGCTTGAACTGCGCCAAGGGGAGCATCTGCTTGAGTCCGACCATGTCCACGCCGTAACGCAAGGTGTCCAGGGTGCCGCGTTGGGCCAGAACCTGCCGGACGCGCTGGACCAGGGCATTCCCCGCGCTGGCTCCGAAGTTCTTGCTGAGGGCTTCCCACGCCTTGGGCTGTGTCTCCTGCACCCAGGCGAGGATATCCGCCGGATACAAGGCAAGCGCCCGATCATTCTCCAGGGCGTCGTCCTCGGCATAGAGCCAGCCGTTCGCGGCCAGGTGCTCGCAGATTTCCGTTTCGAGGTGAATTTCCTTGTGAAGGCTCATGCTCTGACTCCAGCGATATAAGTCGTTTTCATGCCGGGCAAGCGTTGGGGCGCACAATGTGATTAAACAACCTGCGGGCCAAGGGGCCTGCCAGTATCGGTCCGGTATCAAAGGATATTTCTCGGGACATCCGCTGATGAACACCTCAAGGGTTGTTTAATGGTCGTTTAATGGTCGTTTAATGGTCGTTTAATTCTCTTCTTGCTCGCACCTTCGTTAAACTAACCGCCAGCGGGCGGCTGGCCCCTTCCCCTCGCAAACGATTGAGCGATCGCGCGCGCGCATGTCCGTCAACAGGTTTGTGATCCTGTTCCGCTTCTGCTGGGGTGTGAGGCCCGCAGGCAGCATGTCTGTGAGGAGTTCGTCTAACTTCTCACGGCTGGTCGTCCCAAATTGAGACAAATGATCCAATACGAACTGCTTTTGTTTCGCCTTTTGGATTCCGATGTTGCGGGTGTAGGTAGCCTGGGTGCCGGTCGTCGCCGCCACATGGGCCGAGACAAAGTAAGCAGGCTTTCTGCCTTCGATGAGCTTCTTCCGGCGTAGATCGGTAGCGGCTGCATCTGAAATTGGCAGTTTCTTTTGCACCCGGTCCAACATGATGACGGTGTCGAAACCAAGGTCTTTCTTTTCAAGCAAGAGCATGGAGTAGTTCTCGTCAATGCTGTGCCCAAAAATTTCAAGCGTTACCTTGTCAGCCGTTGACTTCTCATAGTCGGGCAGCGGAAAGAACCTCTGGCGTTGCGTGATCGCCATGGTGTGAATGCCGTACCCCATGGTGTCGATCATGCCCAACTGCACCATGGCCTGCGCAAGCCACGGGTTTCGGTAGCACCTCGGCGTCTTGTTGCCGGGGAAGTAGTCCAAAGGTGAACCATCAATGAAGCCACCAGCGTTTTCAAAGATCAACCGGTCAACCTTTTCGGTGACAAGCACTCTCTCATTGCGGGTGTAGTCCTGATGGGCGAGGCAGTTGTGCAGAGCCTCCAAGATGACTCGGGTATCGTATTTCTGCACCTCGACCGCGAGAAGCTGATTTCGAGGAAAGAGTTTGAACTTCAAGTTGCGGATACGCTGGAGAAGTTGCGTGGTTGCAAGGAAGAAAGGCGGGGCAAAATGCTCGTAGGCCCTTTCTTCTGCTTCTAATTTCCAGGTGATCTGCACCGGGTTGGGGGACAGGTAGTGAGCCGCTGAGGCTTGCCCCAGCAAGAGCAACGCGGCGCGTGTCAGTGAGCCGTTGACCGCGAGCTTGGCCTTTTCGAGGAAGGTCAGGTCATCCCACGAGGCAATTTCAACATGAATCGGCGTAGAGACACGGTGCTCCGCGAACTTCTCCCTCGCCTTTGTCAGCGCCTCCGGATCAAGGTCGGCCACCGTTGCCCCGGAAACAAGCTGCGCTGTCCAGTCGATGGTCTCAATGGGTTCGCTGAGGATCGCATCAAGGCGCTCCGGGCGCATCTGTATCAGCGAGTCTCCCAGGCGTTGCCAGGCCTTGTTGTGGGCGTATACAGGGAGACGCGGCTTATGCTTGGGAATGTGAACCACCCAAACCGTGCGGCCTGTGTCTGACGTGGTGAAGCTCTCTACCCGAAGGTTCTCAGAGTCGAGGTTCCGGCAGTTCCCTACCAGTCGTGCTGAGATGTTTTCCAAGGTGTAGTCGTGGAAGTTCTGAATGCCTACGACCCGATGCGTACCGTCCTCAACCCCGAGCAAGAGTTGTCCGCCCTCCATATTGGCAAGGGCGGAAATATAGCTGACAATGTCCTCCCCTTGCTGCCCGCTCACCGCATTTTTGAGTTGCTTGAACTCCTTCCATTCGCAGGCGGCGTTCTCCACGGGGTACTGTGCCCGGAGGTAGGCTTGAAGCTCTCGCTCGGTCATATCTGCTCCTGCCCCGTTCCAACATTTGCAAGCCCGCGCACGTCAATCTTGCCCGTCACGGCGGCGGAGATGAGCGCGGCGCGGCGCTCTTTGAGCAGCTCAATGCCGCGCACGGCCTCCTTGGTGAGGGCGTCGAGGCGGGAGGTTTCGCTGTTGAGGTAAGCTGCGATGGCCTGTTGCTCTTCCAAGGGAGGAAATGTGAAATGGTATCGACGTAGCGCTTCAGCTGTTAAATGAGCTATCGTAGATTTCCCTTCCATTGCTGTGAAACGTCCACTTTTCGCTGATCCGTACAGGGCGTAGTAAAGGAAGTCCACAGCGTCTGACACGGCGCATGTCGGACGTAATCGGTGAAGGGCTTTCTGGTAATAGCACACGCGCAACTCCCCCCGCCAAATGGCAGCGCGGCCAACATCTCCGCCTTCACATACCAGCAAATCGCCTGGCTTGAGGGAATACCGCTCAATGTCGGCATTTTCGAAATCCATCTCAGGGAGATCGTCTGTTCTGATGTAACCCCACTGCACATCTGCATTTCTCAAATATGGCGCTAAATGCTCACCTGTAATCCGCTTTTCATCAAGCATTTTACCAAGCGCCACCTCATACCTATAGCTCAGCGCGGCAACGGCCCAATGCTCAGGCACCTCGCCCAGCCACTCGATGCCCGAGTCCTTCATGGGCGCGTCAGGGTTCAATCCCTTGGTGACGGCGTGGGAGATGATGGCTTGGCGCTTTTCCGCCAGCAGGGCGATGAGCCGCTCCTGCTCGGCCACGAGGGCGTCGATCTTGGCGGTTTCATGGTCGAGGAAGGCGGCTATGGCTCGCTGTTCTTGGACTTGAGGCAGCAGGAGCGGCATTCTAGAGTGATATTGTGGGTCGATATCCCACTGATTCACTCGAATGCCCTTTGAGAGAGACAAATATCCCGTTGTGTAGTGTTGGCAACGCATCAAATAATGAAGAAACTTGCTGTCGCCAGAATGCGTTGCAGTGTACACGAAATATGCCGGACTAACGATTCCTCGGAACTCTGAAATAGCGACGGAGCCTTGCCACGCTTTCATCTTGTTGAGGACAAGGTCTCCCTGCTCGACCAGTTGGTATGAGCCAAGGTCGTCTGACGGGTTGTTGAAGTTGTCATCACGACTGGCTTTCGGGATGACGCCGTAATCTCGATAGACAGAAAGCAGTTCTTCATCCGCAAAGCCGGTTCGCTTGACGCGACGGAAGTGGGTCCAAAGAGGCTTCATCCTCCAATGCTCCGGCACCTCGCCCAGCCACTCCACACCGGAGTCCTTGTACTTCTCGTAGGCCGGGAAGCTCATTTCGCCGCCTCAAGAATACGGCTTGGAGCCCAGATGCGCTCCACAAGCGCCATGACGAGCTCGCGCCGCTCCAACTGCTCGTTCTTGCCGAAGTAGGCATAGTGGTTGAACTGGCCGGGAGCCTGGAAGGTTTCTCTGAACGCCTCAAACTGTGGCTGGTGCTTGTATGTGACATCAGACAAGCTGGCGGCATAGAGGTTCTGGGTGGCGTAGTACGGAACCTTATCCTCATAGGGCTTGTCCTGGTAGCTTCTGTTCACGTCAGCCGGAAGGAGAAGGAGCCCGCCGATGTGATTGCGCCATGCTTGAAACTCATCCTGACTACTAAAGGCCTGCTGATACACCGTGTAGTCATCGGGCCAGATATGCTCAATGTCGCAAGCGTTTTTCCCGGTGCGGTCAACGTACTTGTCAAACAAGTTTGGCTTCCCGGAAGATGCTTCGACATAGCTCGTGATGCGCGCAAGCATGTGGTAGATATAGCGGCGGGTAAATTGGTTCAGGCGCAAATCTTTGATCCCGTAGCGCCCATTGCCATTTCCTTCGAATGTGACATCGTCCGCCGCAAGGCGCGAAGAAAGTATTTCTGCAAGTTCTTGCAAAGACTTCCTGCGAATCTCTTTGCAGAGAAGATACATGGCGTATGAGGTGCTTGAATACCCTACGCGGATATAGTTCGTCGCCCTGCGCATGATCCAGATATCGAGATACGCGGCGGTCATGTTGAGCTTCTTGCGCACCGTCTCCCGGTCGTCCGTGGGACAGAGTGGCGAGAGAAGAACTGTGTTTTGCCACGTCACCTCGTTGTGGGCGTTGTAGAATACTGACTCAAGGCCTGGCGTAAAGGTGAAACTGGCGTCAAGAATAACCTTGTACGCATTAATAAAGAACGGAATCTCTTTGTTAATGAGTTCGAGATTTTGCTCTTCGCTTCCCCACTCGAATCTGGCGTGGCTGTCGCGCACCCACCGGTGGAAGTTGTTGCCCACCAATTCCCAATCCTTGTCAGTGGACCCTGCCTTACGTTCACGAATGGTCTCAGCATATTGCGCTCTGAGCCATGCCTTGATGAAATGAGAATCTCGTTCCGTGTCTTGCCAGTCGCCCCAATTTATCAGGTCGAACACCCACTGCTTCCAAATCTGATTGGCCGCATGACGTTTGCCCGTGGATTCGATGGGCGCGAGGAGGTATGCTTTTAGCATGTCTACGGGACTGAGCGGCATACCGCGATCATTCATTGTCTCAAAGATGGCGTAGGCATAGTTGTCGTTGTCGGTCGAAATCTCAATGAGGCCGACCTTCGTAAGCAGCCAATAGATGAAATGCGGCAGTGCTTCTCCTAGACCTTCAACCAAATCTTCACTCTCGATATCCTGGTACCGCGAGAACATGTTTTGCGTGGACTCGTCCTTCCCGGTAGGGTCGAATGGCTTCTTGTAGAATAGAGCCTCGATTACTGGCAGGCGTTCCGGGATATCGAGGTTAAAGCATGGCTCGCCAAAGCTATCTGAATAGATGAGCCCAGGCAGGCTGCTTTCAACAGGTAAGCCTTGCTCTTTTGCCGCATGCAAAAGGTATATCAAAAGTAAAGTGAGAGATGTGACGCGCTGTTGTCCATCGATAAGGTAATTCTTGCCAGACCTTTTACTGACAATGATCGATCCGAGAAAATAATCCTCATACTTGCTGACTTGCTTTGTTGAGTCGCCGTGTTGGTAGCAGGACTGAAACTTCTCTCGGAAGTCAGAGATCAGTTCAACAATGTGCTCCCGTTCCCATTTGTACTCTCGCTGGTAGTCGTCGATTGCAAAGCTTTGGTTCTGGAGCAACTGCTGAATGGTGCGAAATGTGGGGGTAATCGTGCTCATGCGGAAAGTCCTCCAAGCATGGACATAATGCGATCTGCGACCGTTTTGAGTTCCGCGTCGATCTCTGCCAGCGGTCGTGGCGGCTCGAACACATAAAAATGCCGGTTGAAAGGAATCTCGTAGCCAGTCTTGGTCTTGTCGGGGTCGATCCAGGCGTCCGGCGCGTGGGGCAGCACTTCGCGCTTGAAGTACGCCTCCACCTCTTCCGCGAGGGGCACGTTTTCGGTGTCGCGCAGGCTGCTGTCCGGCTGCGGCTTGCTCTTCTGCTTGCCCTTCTGGCCCAGCACGATCTTCCCGGCCTCGTCGCGCAGGGGGCGCTCCACGGTGATGGTGCGAAAGCCGAAGTCTTGGGTCTTGAAAATGCGCGAGAGGGGCGCGAACTTCACCTTGCCCCCTGCCGGGGCTTCGGGGGACGCGTTGCCGGGCAAAAGAATGCGGCGGGCCGTCTCCTTGCCGCCCTCGTCGAGCACGGTGGCGAGCCGGGCCTCGGTGAAGTCGCGGAACAGGGCCGTGATGTCCTCGATGTGCTGGTCAGAAAGCTGCTTGCGCTTGCTCCCCAGGCTCTTGCGCATCTTCTCCCAGAAGTTGCTGGCGTCGATGAGCTGGACCTTGCCCTTGCGCGCGGCGACCTTGCGGTTGGAAAGAATCCAGACGTAGGTGGAGATGCCCGTGTTGTAGAACATGTCCGTGGGCAGGGCGATGATGGCTTCGAGCAGGTCGTTTTCCAACACGTAGCGCCGGATTTCGCTCTCTCCGCTGCCCGCGCCTCCTGTGAACAGGGGCGAGCCGTTGAGCACGATGCCGAAACGGCAACCGCCCTGGTCCGCATGGCGCATTTTGCTGATGAGGTGCAGCAGAAAGAGCAGGGAGCCGTCGGACACGCGGGGCAGGCCAGGGCCGAAGCGCCCGTTGTAGCCCTCCTGCTCGTGCTCCTTGCGCACCTCGCGCTCTATCTTCTTCCACTCCACGCCGAAGGGAGGGTTGGAGAGCATGTAGTCGAAAGTCTTGGCCGGGTGCCCGTCCTCGGAGAGGGTGTTGCCGGGCATGATGCTGCCGATGTCTTGGCCCTTGATGAGCATGTCAGCCTTACAGATGGCGTAGGACTCGTCGTTGAGTTCCTGGCCGAACATGGTGAGCCGGGCTTTGGGGTTGCGCTCGGCTAGATATTCCCCGGCCACGGAGAGCATGCCGCCTGTGCCAGCAGTTGGGTCGTAGATGGTGCGTACGGCGCTGGTGTTTGTGAGTTCCTGTTCGTCCTCTGCGAATAGCAGGGAGACCATGAGGCGGATGACCTCACGCGGCGTGAAGTGCTCTCCTGCGGTTTCGTTGGAGACTTCTGCGAACTTGCGGATAAGTTCCTCGAAGATCAGGCCCATCTGGGCGTTTGTGACTTCGTCCGGATGCAGGTCGATCTGAGCGAAGCGCTCGGTGACAAGAAAGAGTAAGTTGCACTTCGCCAGCCGGTCGATCTGGGAGAAGAAGTCGAAGCGCTCGAAGATGTCCCCGACCTCGGGGGAGAAGGACTGCACGTACTTGGTGAGGTTCTCGCGGATGTCGTCCGGTGCGCCAAGGAGCTTGGGCAGGTCCATGGGCGAGGCGTTGTAGAAATGCTGGCCGGACTTGCGGCGCAAATATTGATCCGGGTTCACGCCAGCCGCTTGCTTGCTCTCATACTCCGCGAGCACGGCGGGCTTGGTTTTTTCGAGGACACAGTCCAAGCGGCGGAGCACGGTGAAGGGCAGGATGACTCGGCCATACTCGGATTGCTTGTAGTCGCCACGGAGAAGGTCGGCGACGGACCAGATGAAGGCGGAAAGAGCTGGCTGGTTCATGGGCTAGGGGTTTCCTCATGCATGGGGTTTGGTCTGGAGCTGGCCCGAGGCGAATGGCCCCAGGTTGTCGATACGTTACAGAAAGGCGAGTCGCATGGCTAGAGGAATGGGCATGGCCAACCGCAAGGGATAAGACTTCAGCAAAACCAGTTCCTCATGCTTGTGCGTATAGCCGTGCCGCAACTACGTCAAATGCACATGTTCTAACTGATCGACGCAACAAGCCCCTGCCGCACTCTAATGCGAACGAACGAGCAACAGCACGTTCCAACGTTTGCTTGTCTTGCTGCGACGCTAAGGACTGACAAATGCTCTGTAACAGCCTTGCTTGCTAGCTTTCTATATCAGCTAGCCTTGCCGCCTTGTTCTTCGCAACCGCTCCCGCCTCGTAGTATCCATCGAACACGGCAGACGACTTGTGCCCGGTCAGCGCCATTGCGTCGTTCCGTGACACACCCTTACGGCCTGCTTCAGTCACAAACCCAGACCTGAGACTGTGCGCTGCGAACTTTTCAGCGTCGAGCCCTGCTAACTGCACGCGCTTCTTCACTATGCGTGCAACTGCCTTTTCCGAAATCTTTGCACTCATGCCGCCGCTTCGATCAACGGCTCGGAAGAGGTTTCCCGCAACAATCCCAGCAGCCTCAAGCCAGGCCTGAAGCGCCACGGCAGCACGGCCCAACACGGGCACCTCGCGCCCCACGCCCTGCTGGTCAGTCTTCGACCAGGGGATGCGATACAGGAACCCGCCCGGCACGGTGCTGAGGTTCTCCACCTTGGCAGCTGCCACCTCGGAACGGCGGCGACCGCCTGATGCGAAGGCGAAGAGCAGAAGCGCCCGGTCACGGACACCCCGCAGGTCGTCGCCACAGGTCTCCAACATAGCGTTCAGCACGTCCAGGGTGGCGGCACGCTTCTTCTGCGGGGTAAGGCCCTGCCGGGCTCTGCCGCGCCTAGCTGCGGAGAGCAGGGCACGCACCTGTGGGAGATGGACGGGGTTCTCCACGCCTTGCGCCTCGTGGGCAACGGAAAGGGCCGCAAGGCGGCGAGAGACTGTGGCGAGGGAATGCACGCCACGGCGGGCCTTGGCTCCTTCGGCCACCAGGGCGGCGTCCACGGCCTCAGGCAGGCCCTCAAGGTGGTCGGTGATGAAGCGGACGACGGCGGCGGGCTGGACGGGGTAGGCCTCAGCCAGGCCCAACGCCAGGCGAGCCCAGGCCCAGAAATAGCGGAGGTCGCCCGTGTAGGCGCGGCGTGTGTTGTCAGCAATACCAGCTTCAAGAATGGTGCGGACGCGTTCACGGGTTTCAGGGTCGAAAATGACGATGGATGCGGCTTCGGATGTGAGCAAATCAATCATGATGGAGGCTCCTGTGAGCGTCCGATAAGTGTTCGTTATCGGACGGCTGGGTGGTGCCGAACGCCAGAAACAACGAAGCCCCTCACGGTGGAGGGGCCTCGTCGTTCCGGTCGAAACGGATGGGGTTAGTCGTTGAAAGTGCGGGCGAGGATGAAATCGGATGCGCGTTGCGCTTGGGCGGCGGCGTGAACAACGACCTTGGGCGAGCCCTTGAGAATCTTCAGCCACCCGTCGATGTATGATGCTTGGTTGTTGATCACTGCCGGGGCAATGCCGGACTCGGCGCAAAGGAACGCTGCACCCATTTCAGCCACAAGCTCTTCTTGTGAGTACTCGCGGTCTCCAAAGTGTCGAAGCGCAGCGGAAGGGCGGCGATTGAGACGAGACTCATGCCCTGTGGCGTGCGTGAGTTCGTGGAAGGCCGTCGAGTAATACTCCTCAGGCTCCCCAAAGAGTTCGGGTCTGGGAAGGTTCACGGTGTCGGTCATGGAGCGGTAGTAAGCACGCGGCTCGCCGTGGACGATGAGAGGGCGCTTGGGCATAGCCTGGATGATGCGCTCAGCCTCATTGATGGGCATAAAGTCAGCGTTCACCGGTTCGGGTGCGTCCGGTGCCTCCAGTCCGTCGATCTGGTCGAGGTTGAACACGGTGTAGTAGCGTAGCACCGGCACTTCCTTGGCTTCACCGGTCTGCCTGTCCTCGGTCGCATAGCGCTTCCAGAAGATGACAGGCGTTCCCTTCTCGCCCTTGCGCACGCGTCCGCCCTTTTCTTGGGTCTGCTTGAAGGACAGCCAGTAGCGGCTGGAGAAGCCTACGCACATGAGCAGAAAGATGTTAATTCCTCGGTACTCGCGCTTGCTCGTGAAGTTCATGGGAAGGGTTTGCGCACATCCTCCGGTCCAGGGCTTGCGCCAGGGCACAGTGCCATGCTCAAGCAAGGTGATGATGCGCTCGGTGACCATCTCGTAGATGTTGTTCTGACCGGACATGGCTTTCTCCTTGGGTTTGAAACGCAAGAAGCCGCCAGGATTGCTCCGGGCGGCTTCTCGCGCTTGCGTTGTTGTTGGGCGTTAACTCATGCCTACGGCGTGACTCGCCGCATTCTTCATAGTTGGATTTTGCGAAGCTCCAGCACGTAAGGCCGGATTGTGGAGCCCAGCCATGCCCTCGGCGGGGGTAGGTAGATGGTCCAGCGGTCCTCGCCGTCTACTCTGGCAAGCCGCTCGCCCCAGTAGGAGCCAACGTGGCGTCGGGCCAGCGCGAAGGCCTTGGCGAGGGCCTCCGGGGCTGAGTCCGCCTCAAAGAAACCCACCACGGCAAGCCGCCGTACGTCAGAGCCACGGCGAAGCTCATAGCGCTCTCGCCACAAGCTCGCCCTGGCCGTCTGGGTCGCCGCAACCCGGCCTTGAACTATGACGGCGAGTCCGAGGTCCATGAGTCGCCTGTCGATCTTGGCAAAGCGCTGGGGGGCGCTCAGCAGGTTATGGACCCGTTCCAGTTCATCAACGCTCAGGAGCCGGGCCACGAAGGCCCGTGGCGTCCTGTGGGCACGATGCCCATGCCCCCAAGAATGACGAAGCCCCGATTCTTGCGAACCGGGGCTGTCTGTGGCGGGATGCCGCACATATGAAGTGTTCATTTCTGCGCACCCTCCGCGCTGGGGTTGAGGAAATAGCGCTCGTACACGTCAACGAATGCCGCCTTGTCGGAACGCAGTACGCCCCGGCGCTTGTGGAAGTAGCGCAGGACATCCTTAACCACGTGCGGGTACCACTGCTGGGCCAGGTACTCAACTTCAAGCTCCCAAACACACTGTGCAGCCATGTTGCCCTCCTACAGGTTGGGGTTGATGTTGTCGGCCACGGTGCCCGCGAAGCGCGTGGGCGTCGTGGCGAATGCGGGAAGGTGCGCCGGGCGAGGATCAAGAGCACGGAGCAGGGAAGCGACGATCTCAGTCGAACACCTCTCAAGCCCGTACTGATCAATGTAAAAGCGATGCTGAATTCGACCTTCGACGTAGACCAAACGACCTGTGACAAGGTAAGCGTTCGCGAACTCAGCCATGCCCCCCCAGCACACGACCCGATGCCATGTTGTTCGCTTCACCTCCATTCCGCTTCGATCGACGAACGCCTCATTCGTTGCGATGGCGAGGTTGCTGTAACACTGCCCATTGACCACGCCACCGTGCGGCTCTGCCCCAACACGTCCAATCAGTTGCGCTCTGTTCACTAATGACCTCCTCAATTTTCAAACAAGAAACAACTACACAAAGCACAGCACACGAAGAAGCCACATACAAACGCACCAGCACAACAGAAACATCAAACAGCACAGCAACATATACAAGGCACAAGACAGCATCAAGAACACAACAAAAGAACTAGCAAACGAAAACACAAAAGCAAAAAGCACCCCCCTAATGAAGAAGCAGGAGTCCCATATATTCAGCAACAAGGTGTTATGCTGCGGAGTGAGCATAAGGACACGCCACAAAAGGCCCTGAGGCCATCGGCCGTTTGACTTGTGGCCGAAATCTATTTATTGCTTGTACACACAACATATGGAGGCCCGCCATGACCAGCCCTAAGCCCGCTCAGCTCCTTTCCGCGCCCGCCAAGGTGGGTCGCCCGCCCAAGTTCAAGACGCCCGAGGAGATGCAGACGCTCATCGATGGTTACTTTTCGGCGTGCGACGAAACCAAACGGCCTTACACGGTGCCCGGCTTAGCGCTTGCGATGGGCTTCAGTTCGCGGTCTTCACTATTCGATTACGCCACGCGCAATGCTGGTCATGAAGAGTTTGCGGCCACGCTAAAAAGGGCCAAGCTACGCATCGAGGCTCAGCGAGTGGAAGCGCTTGTGTCATGCAGAGGGAACGCCGCTGGAATGATCTTTGATCTCAAAAACAATTTCGGCTGGCGCGACCAGCAGAACGTCGAGCTTACGGGTGCGGACGGCGGGCCGGTGCAGATTGCGGCGGGGCTTGTCGGGATGCCGCCTGCACCGAAGGACATGGCGGAGTGGACTGAGTGGTACAGCCGGATGCGGCCTGAGACAGAGAAGCCGCGCTCCATTGAGGTCATGACACCTGAGTGAAGCGGGTGCCGTGAGTTTGCCAACTAAATTACCGTGATTTCAGGCTTTTACGCCAGACTGCTCCTTCGGTTACCCGCATAGCGCGTTGTTGCGGGGTTTCGGGTGGGCTTGAAAAAGTGTGTTTAGGGTGTTTAGGGGGTTTGTTTTTCCCTACGCGAAATAATTGCAAGGTGCATTTCTCTCGTATGTAGGCTTTTTAAACCCCCTAAACCCCCTTAACACACTTGCCCCACGCCGTTTGTACTTATCACGCGCCAGGTGCAAACTCCATCGCGCTTCTTGCCACGCTCAAAGCGGAGACCATGCCTTTCTCTCCGCTCAACCTTGGTCAACCATTTCCCGAATCTTTTCGCGTTAATGCCACTCTGCTCACCTGCGGCGGCGTACAAGCTGTCAAAGAGTTCACGGCGCTGTTCTGCCCCTTGCGCGAGAGCGTGTTGGGCGACTTCTGCAACCGTTTTGGGCGCGTCCTGAAACGCTTCGTCCCAAACAAGCAAAAGCCGCTCCAGCATTGCCTGCTCATCGTCGAGAGCAAATGATGAGGAAAATGAATCCACAGGGTCCCCGACGTCGAACAGCCCCATCTCTTTGATCATCAAGACAGCAGACCGAACTGCATCGCTCCAGATTTCGAAACTCGCAGTCCGGTCCGAGGGCCTTTCTCCCTTCTGGATAGCCGCACGCAGCAAAGTCAGGCCCGCTGCGATCATTTTGAGCTTGTTCTCGCGGCAATATTCAGCCGGGTCGAAGGCAAAGCTCCTTCTCCAGGGCTCTTCCATCGCGGGGTCAATGGAGCATGTCAGCACCCTGCGACAAATATCGCCTCGAAGCTGGACGTTGTTACCCGTCAGCAACAGCATGCACTGCGTCGAAATCGTCACCATTTCCGAAAGCCCCAGCACACGATCGCTGAATTCTTCAGTGGTCAGCCAGGCGCACAGTGCGTCAGATTCGAATTCGCCGCTGATGTTGTCTAAGATCATGGTGGGGTGTCCAACCCTTCCGAAGGCCAAAAGGCGCTTGCGAACTTCCTCTTCACTGTTTGATGAGGGTAACATTGCAGCCCGCCCCAGCCCTGTCAGTGCGGCAATGCACCTTGCAAGCAAAGTCTTACCCGAACCCGGAACCGGGGAGGTGAAGAGAGTCCCCGGCGCGGTGGGGAGGCAAGCCCGAATCATCGCAGTCAACACGGTTGCGATGAGAACGCCCCAGCTCGTCGGATCACAGCACGGAAACTCTCTGAACGGGTGAAGCAACGCGTTGAAGGCGTCTCGCACCTGATCCTCAGTGGGGTTTGTCGGGACGCCAGGCCAGGCGTCCATCTCGTTGCAGACCACCAAGATTTCGGAAGAAGCGTCGTAGCCGTCCTGATCAATGATGCGCCCAGTTCTGGGGTCAAGGGTGGGAGCCGTCACCACGGCACGGATGTTGGGCAGTCCCCAATGTCCACGGCTGACATAGACGCCCTTGGCAAGTGAAGCCGGGCAGTCCGTGGGGACCCACTCGTTCCGTTTGTCGTACTTTTCGAACCGCGCTACCCCATCAAGATGGAGTTGGAGCCGGTCCTGATCCATGGGCAATATCTCAGCGTTTGGGCTCACCGAAGCGATTTCGCCGCCCCGTTCATAAAGTGCCCTCTCTATGCGCAGCACCTCAAGACACTTCTGCACAATCTGCTTCCGATCGCCGGTTACAATGCGGATTTCATGGCGGAGCCTTTGCAGCGAGAAGCGACGGCCACCATGGGCGTGCGAATAGATGTAAGGTCTCCCAGCCGCACGGAGGTTGGCCCAGGCGATGCGCCGATCGTTGCCGTAGTCAGGCTCAAGCGGATCTGCAAAGCGCCGCCCGTGCCACTTGTTCGAGGCATCCAGCACCTCGCCTACGCTGACGGTGGTGCCATCCTCGCAGAGCAGGTCGAAATCGCCGTACAGTACGCCGTGGCCTGCGGCCTGAGCATAGACTTCGTTCAGAGCTTTGGCCTCGTCAGGATGACTCTCAGGGGTCTTCCCCTTGCTACTGAGCTTACGGCCAACCTGCGTCTCGACCCACTCGGCACGAGCCTTTTCCGCTTGAGGCTGAACGCACCTCTTCGCCTCCTCCACAAGCTTCTGGTATTCGCTCTCATCGACCAGAGACAAGTTGGGCAAGGCCTGGCGCGTATCCAGCGGGACTCCATCAACTTGGCAGACCTTTGGGGCGGGCCGGTGCTGCTCCAACGGCGGCTCACAGTGGGCTCCGCCTGCGAAGTCCAGTCGTTCAGGCTGCCACACGCTGGCGTCGATCAGTCCGCGCACCAACATGGTTCCCGCTCGGCTCAATTCAATGCGGCCCTGCCCGGCAAGCCAAAGCTTTTTAAAGAGCACCCCGCCAGCACGCGGTATGTCGCGAGCGTCGGCAACCAACATGTACACGTGGGCACCGCGCCCGCCGACCAGTTCCTTGCCGTTATGGTAGATGTGGCTTGATGCGCTTGCAATTATGATGTGCGGTGCATCCCGCAACTCCGGGCACGCAGCGTACAGGAGTCCGAGCACTTCTTGGTCGGTCAAGGGCGCGGTGCCGTCCTTCGGAGCATCGACATCAAGCATCATGATACCAGGCGCGGCAGCGTAGCAGAAGTGCTCTCGCGTCCTGGCAATCACCGGCAGTTCGCTTCCCCTCGTTGACTGCACACTGCCTTGGCACACCACGCGTGCCAAGGCATGTGCATTGAGGCCGTATCCGAGGGCCGTATTGGGACTCAGCTTACCGAGCATGGCCGCAAACTCGTTCATGCTCTGGAAGGTCATCGTCTCAACTGTGCCATTGAGAAGTATGCCGCCCGGCGCTTTTTCAAGGTCGCCGTGCTCACCCAATCTGTAGGATTTGGACAGTGCCCCCAACGAAGTAAAGATGCTGACGGCGAACGCGCTCACTTCAAGCCCCTCAACGCGATGAGGAGTCGATCCATGTTCACCGGCCCACGGTGACATTCCAAGCCCGGAGCATGCTTTACAAACCAAAGCTCGTCTTTGGTCCGGGCCGCAGGGTAGGACATTGAATCCAGGTCGACCGCGACAGGGTTCTCATGGAACAGGAGGATGGGCTTCTTCAAGGCAATGGCAAAGCCCAGTTCCAGCATCGTGCCGGGGCAGTCGTCACGATCAACGTACGCCACCACGAGATCGGAGCTTTTCACCTGATCGAGACACCGTTCCACCACCTTGTGGGGAGGCATGGTTTCAGGCCCGACCTGCTCGTCGCCGATGAAGCCGGTGCAACACGCCTCCAACGATCCGTGGCGGGCATTCCGGTGGAAACACCCATGGTCGCACCCGACTGCGAATGGACCGGCATAAATGAAGATATTGCAATGACAGAATTCGCCACGCGACATGCTCCGATGCCCCAAAGCCTTGTCGCGCCAACCGTTTTTGTCCACCTTGCCCGCGAAGTAGATGCGCTTCATGCTACACCTCCTCGCCAGCTTGGCCAGCGCGTTCGCGCATCCAGGCGATGAAGTCGGCGCGAATGTAGCCCACTTTGCGGCCCAGGGTGATGCGCCGGGGCCCTTTCCCGAGGCAATCCAAATTGGCAAGGCGGCCTGCGGAAATCAGACCGCCGAGGAGGCGAGGAACCTCGGTGCGGGCGATAATCGGCGGGAGAGTCTGTTCAAGCTCAGCAAAGTGGTCCGACATGGAATCCCTTCCTTCGTTTAGGCTCACAAATGGAGTTCTGTGAACCTTTCCCAAAGGCGAGATTTGCGTAATTCGTGCGGCTAAAGACGTGCTGCGCCGATTTGACGCTGCTGCATCATGCCGAAATCGGAAGAAAAATTAATTCAAAAAAAGGTGATCAAAGTTCGTATTTGTTGCGGATTTATTCGTGCGTCCAATCTCGGTCACTCTCGTCGGCTATGAGGTCCAGCTTGGCAGGGTCCACAGAACACGCTCGTTTTATGCTGCGCGCCTCGGCGAGGAGCCCTTTATGCCCCTCATAGCCTTGGAGCCAGATCAGAAATGAATCCTTAAACGTTCGGCCTGGGTAGCCCTCCGGGGTCTTTTTTCCTTTCTCCCAATTCTGAATCGTTCTGGTGGATACTCCGCAAAGCTTCGCGGCGATATCTTGCGTAATCGCACCACGGGTATGTCTTCTAGGCTTCTTTGGCTTTTCCACACCGGCGATAGCAGTATTGTGCGGCTTGTCTGGAAGAGTCTCAGTTGGCTTCTCCAAACATCGGTTGTCACTTGGATAATTATACGTTTTGGGCTTTGGATATAGATACACGTTCGTCTGTGCTTCGTTGTCATTGAATATCTCGTTCGCTTTATCATTCGTACACGTCGGTTCTGTAATCGCACGTGCTATGACAAGTTCAACGCTTTCTTTACTGTCTTTCTTGACTTTCATAGATATGCTCCAATGCAACGATCACAACAAAGTGTTAGCTCGACAACCACTTATCGCCTTCCTCATAACGTGGATCATTAGCTTACCCTTGCCCTTATTTCGTCTGTCGGCTTTGACGATGGGCTAAAACGCCCCTTGGCTCTGCTTGATGTTCTTCCATCGTGGTTATCGCATCCTCAAGTGCTTGGTCGGAAACGTGTGAGTAACGCTGAGTCATCTGTGGTCCGGAATGGCCAAGCAAACGCTGCACACGATACAGGTCCACTCCGGCGGCGACAAGGTTGCTAGCGAACGTGTGCCGCAGGGCGTGGAAGGAGAAGCGTAGCTTGGGGTCATCGATGTCCGTATTCAGGCCCAACTCGTTAACCACCGCGTCAAAGGTCTTGGTGAGCTTGCCAACGCGCCCGCCCGTGGTGCTCTTGAACACCATCTCATTGGACTTGCCGCTCTCTCGCGTGGCGAGCAACTCGCGCACTCGTCTTGTCATCGGCACGGAGCGGTCCTTGTCGCCTTTGGCGTTGAGGATGAGCAAACGGTTGTTGTCCATTTGGACGCAGCCCCAGGTCATGGTTGCGATCTCTGAGAAGCGCAGGCCGCAATCTAGGGCCAGAAGCGACATCTGGGCCGTCTGTGGGCTTCGCTCGGCCAAGGCCGAAAGCAGGGCATCCGCCTCTTCTCCAGATAGGTAGCGTTGCCGCTCGTTGCTAACACGCGGGAGGTCGAGCGTCTTGGTCGGGCTCGGCCCCAATGGATAGCCCTTGTCACGGGCCTTGTTCCACACGCGGCGCAGGGTCGCAAACACGTATTGCATGGTCCTAGGAGAACGTCCGGTTGCGGCAAGATTCGCCCTCAGCCGTTCAAGGTGGAACTGACGTATGTCGCGCATGGGAATGCGCCCCATTGCCGGAGCGATCCAGTTGCGCACGTGCTCTTCCATCTTGCGGACAGAATCCGCCTTGAGCGTAAGCTTTGCGCCGGGTAGGTATTCCGTTTCGAAGAAAGCAGGCAGGGTGATCTTCTCGCGGGCTTCACGCTCTGCCTGGGCCTCGGCCTCACGCCGTCGCTCAACTTCGACCTCACGCTTTTCACGAAGGGATGCGGGGCCTTCGCCAAGGCGATGCGCTTCCTTCAGCTTGACCAGCTGGGCCGTCGCGCGTTGCGCTGTCCATCCCTCGGTGGCCCAGCCCAAAGCCTCCTCATGGCGGACGCCATTGACCTTGTAATATATTGCAAAGTAACGATCTTTCTTGATGCCGTGCTTGCGCGCAGGGTGCTCCCTGAAGCGCACGCCCGGTGTGCCTGAACTCTGCCACGCCATAAAATCCCCCCGTGCAATTTGTCCATCCCCTGTCCATCCTTTGAGGGTGAAACAGGGGGTTTTCGGGTGATGTGAGGTGAGTATAGAATACGGACATAAGTGAGCACTGTCAAAGCTTACATGGCTTTTAGTGAGGTGGCGTGAAAGTGCTACGGGGAGACTGAAAATCCCCGTGTGGGGAGTTCAATTCTCTCCCTCGGCACCACGAGAAATCAGCCCCTTACGACGAAAGTTGTAAGGGGTTTTTCGCTTTGCGGCGCACGCGCCGCGCCAGGACAAGGCACCACCAGATACTTCCGCCACTTCGATCTGCCCCCCCCCCGCTCCTCTTCCCTCTGAATTTTTTCATCAATACCGGCCTTATGGAGGAAGCTAAAAACCGAATCGAAACAGGTTGTTGCTAGCAAGGCGTCCCCCTGTTTGCTTTCGTGCGACCGAAGAACTCGGCATACCCCCTGTCACGAGGGCATTTTTGTCCTTTTCGCTGCTAAAAATCGGTGATTTTCGCCAGGCGTATAAAGGCCTACTCTATTCTGTTGAAAGAACTGAGAGGTCAGATATGGAAACAAAAAGCACGGACAATCGGATTTGGACCAGGGGGAGCGACGACGGCAAACATGCCCCCGCAACATGGCCAAGAAATTGCCACTCGCCGCGTTTTGTCGTACCCCATGAGGCACCGGGCGGCGCCCGGAATCCGCCATTTGGGAGCCTGCCCATGCGCAACAACCCCGGACACGCCTTTACTTTTATGACCGTCCGCATCGTGCCCTTTGTCCTGGCTTGCGCCGTGGCGCTGGCAGCCGCGGGCTGCGCGGCGCGCGCCCACCAGCCCCTCAGCCTCACCCTGGCCCACGTGAACGACACCCACTCCGCCTTGCAGCCCGTCGAGGAGAACCTGACGCTCTTCGTGGACGGCGCCTCGCGCGTGTGCCGCGTACAGCTGGGCGGCATGGCGCGGCTCAAAAGCGCTCTGGACGACGTGCGCGCCCATAACCCGAACGTGTTGACCCTGCACGCGGGCGACGCGGTGCAAGGCACCCTGTATTTCAACATCTTCGGCGGCGTGGCGGAATTCGACTTCCTCAACGCCCTGGGAGTGGACGCCATGGTTCTCGGCAACCACGAGTTCGACCGCGGCCCGGCGCACCTTGCCGCCATGCTCGCGCCAGCGCGTTTTCCCATTCTCGCCGCCAACATCGACGCCACCGGGGAGCCGGAGCTGGCGGCGCGCGTGCGGCCTTACGTGGTGCGCCAAATCGACGGCGAAGCCGTGGCCATCGTCGGCCTCATCACCCCCCTCGCCCCAAGCATCATCAAGGATGTGGGTCGGGTCCGCTTCCTTGACCCCGCGCCGGTGCTGATGAAAATCATCGCCGGGCTCAAGGCCCGCAACATCAACAAGGTTGTTGTGCTTTCCCACCTGGGCTATGCGGAGGACGTTGCGTTAGCTCGCGCTGTGCCCGGCATCGACGTCATCATAGGCGGGCACAGCCACACGCTGCTTGGCGACGCCGACGCCTTCGGGCAGTTGGGGCTGACCCCGGCCGGCCCCTACCCCACGCGCGTGCAGGGCCCGGACGGCCCCGTGTTCGTGGTCCAGGCCTGGAAATGGGCCGAGGCGCTCGGCGTGCTCACCGTGCGCTTCGACGCGGCAGGGCGCATCGCCGGGTACGCCGCCGCGCCCACTCTGCTGCCCGGCGACGCCTTCCTTCTGGACGGCCGTCCCGTGGACCCCGCATCGCCCGCGCAGGCGGAAATTCTGGCCCGCCTCAATGCTTCCGGCGTGGCGAAGCTGTACCCGGAAGACCCGGAGATGCTGCGTAAGCTTGAGCCTTACAAAGAGAAGGTCGCCACCTTGCAAAACGCCTCCATCGGGGCGCAGGCCGCAGTGGATCTCCTCCGCGGCACCGCCACCGACCCCGGCCCCATCGTCGCCGACGCCTGCCTGGCCAAGGTTCCCGGCGCGCAGATTGCCTTCGTGGGCGCGGGAGGCGTGCGCCACGACATCCTGGCCGGACCCGTCACCCTGGGCATGGTCATGGCCGTTTCCCCCTTCGGCAACACGCTGGTCGCCATGGACATCACCGGGGCGCAGCTCAAACAGGCGCTGGAGCAGGCCGTGGATTTCCGCATCACCAAGCGCCCCCCGCCCGACGGCGACCTGCGCGCTCTGCCGGTCATCCACCCGTCCGGCTTCGTCTACGTCATCCATCCTCTGCGTCCCTTGGGCAAGCGCGTCGATGGTCTGCGCCTGCGCGGGACCGACGGCACCCTCACGCCCATTGATCCCGCCGCCACGTACCGTCTGGTCACCAACAACTTCCTTGCGGGCGGCGGCGACGGCATGGGCGAACTCAAAAACGTCACCACCGGACGCCTGGACACCGGTTATCTGGAGCACGACGCCCTGGCTGAACACCTGACGCGGCTGGGAACCGTTGCGCCGCCTGCGGACACCCTCGCCGGGCCGCGCGCGCGGGTGGAGATGGACGAATAGGGCGTGGAGGTCTCTCAGGGGGCAGTATGCCCCCTGGGGCCTGTCGCAAGCTGGTGGGGCAAAGGCGGGAAACGGCGCGAACACTGGCGTTGACAGCCGGAGGCACAGGTAATAAGTCTACCTGGAAGGTAGTGTTTAATGTATAAACAAGGAGAAGCATAATGGCGGAAGAACGGAAAAAAACGGGACTGGGAACACTGGCTCTGCACGCCGGGCAGGGCGACGACCCTACCACTCACGCCTGCGCCGTGCCCATCTACGCCACAGCCTCCTATAATTTCATGAACACGGAGCACGCGGCAGATCTCTTCGCGCTGAAAGAGGCCGGAAACATTTACTCGCGCCTCACCAACCCCACGGTGGACGTGCTGGAAAAGCGCCTGGCCGCGCTGGAAGGCGGCGTTGGGGCATTGTGCTTCGCCAGCGGCATGGCGGCCATCAGCGCCGCGGTGCTCACCCTGGCCAAAAGCGGGCAGAACATCCTTTGCTCCGGCAGTTTGTACGGCGGCACCACCACGCTGTTCACGCAGACTTTCAAAAAATATGGAATCGAGGCGCGCTTCTTCGACGCCGGCAAGCCGGAGGGCATCAAGGCCCTGGCCGACGGCGACACCCGCTGCGTGTACCTGGAGAGCATCGGCAATCCCAAGAACGACGTGCCGGACTTCGCGGCCATCGCCCAAATAGCCCATGAGCTTGGCGTGCCGCTCGTCATCGACAATACGGTGACCACGCCCATGCTGCTGCGGCCCATCGAGCACGGCGCGGACGTGGTGGTTTACTCCACCACCAAGTTCATCGGCGGGCACGGCACCCACGTGGGCGGCGCGGTGGTCGATCTGGGCACCTTCCGCTGGGACGCCGACCCCGACCGCTGGCCGGACTTCGCCAAGCCCGACCCGGCTTACCACGGCGTGGTCTTTACCGAGGCCCTCAAGGCGCAGGGGAACCTGGCGTACATCGTCCACATGCGCACGCACCACCTGCGCGACACCGGGGCCTGCATGAGCCCTTTCGCCGCGTTCCTCTTTTTGATCGGGCTGGAGACGCTGCACCTGCGCATGCCCCGGCACTGTGAAAACGCTTTGTCCGTTGCGCGCTGGCTGTCCGCGCACCCCGCCGTGGCCTGGGTGAACTACCCCGGCCTGCCGGACCACCCGGACCACGCAAACGCCGAGAAGTATCTGCCCGACGGGGCCGGGGCCATCATGGGCTTTGGCCTCAAGGGCGGCAAGGAGGCCGGACGAGCGTTCATCGACAACGTGCGCCTGGCAAAGCACCTGGCGAACATCGGCGACGCCAAGACTCTCGTCATCCAGCCCGCCACCACCACGCACCAGCAGCTTACCGATGCGGAGCAGCGGGCCGCTGGCGTCACGCCGGAGTTCATCCGCATGAGCGTTGGCGTGGAGGACCTGCCGGACATCCTGGCCGATCTGGACCAGGCCCTGGGCAAGGCCATGGCGTCAGGCCGGAAAACGGGCGGTGAGGTCCGCGCGTGAGCGATCCCTTTGCCTCCAGCGACGCCGCGCGCGGCAGCGCCGGACTGCCGCATGCGAGGAGCGTCACCTTTGCCGAGCCGCTGCCCCTGACCCTCGGCGGCGTGCTGCCCGAGGTCACGGTGTGCTACGAGACCTACGGGACGCTCAACCCCGCGCGCGACAACGCGGTGTACATCTGCCACGCGCTCTCCGGGGATTCCCACGTGGCGCGCCACGATGCGGACGACGCGCCGGGTTGGTGGGATATTCTCGTGGGGCCCGGAAAAGACGTGGACACGGACCGCCACTTTGTCATCTGCGCCAACGTGCTGGGGGGCTGCCGGGGCACCACCGGCCCGGCGAGCGTGAACCCCGCCACCGGCAAGCCCTATGGCGGCGATTTCCCGCGCATCGCCATCGCCGCCACGGCGGGGGCGGCTTCCGTCACCCGCCGGGGCTGTT
>Ga0183100_1000518_pt1 | contig 29519 bp, 28 predicted proteins | sample Biomet2_FD_127789 | JGI IMG/M metagenome (GOLD analysis project Ga0183100, IMG submission 127789) | Microbial communities from bioreactor (seeded with anoxic lake sediment) at LBNL, California, USA - Biofuel metagenome 2 | ecosystem: Engineered > Bioreactor > Anaerobic > Unclassified ...
GGAAACGAATTGTAGTATGTGCTGTTAGTGATATGAAAATTTTCGGTTCTCACAACGAAGAAAATGCTTTAGGCGCTATTGCGTGTGCCTATTTTGCTGGAGTGTCAATTGAAGAAATAAGGCATGTCTTAAAAACTTTTGAAGGTGTGGAACATAGGCTGGAGTATGTTATGGACGTTGCCGGTGTACCTTACTATAATGATTCTAAAGCAACTAATCCAGATTCTACAATTAAAGCGCTAGAGTCTTTTTCAGGGCATGTGATTCTCTTAGCCGGCGGTCATGACAAAATGACTGATCTTGGGCCTATGATGGAATTAGTCAAGGAAAAAACTGATGCTTTGATTTTGTTAGGCGAGGCAAAGAGACGTTTTTATGAAGCGGCCTTAAAAGCCGATGTGAAAAATATTTACTTAGTAGATACTTTTGCCGAGGCAGTAAATAAAGCCCATGAGTTGGCTAGGAAACCGCAAGTTGTTGTATTATCACCTGCCTGTTCTTCATATGATATGTTTGAGAATTTCCCTCAAAGGGGAAGGGTTTTTAAGGAGTTAGTACGTCAATTGGCTGATTAATACGAAGGGGGATTTTTGTGAAAATAGTATTATCAGGAGGCGGTACGGGAGGGCATATCTATCCCGCTATAACCATTGCCAATCATCTAAAAGAGCTGCAAACTGATGTGGAAATAATCTTTGTAGGCACTAGAAGTGGGTTAGAAAGCACTATTGTACCTCGCTATGGTTATTCACTAGAATATATTTCTGTAGCAGGATTCCAGCGTAAGTTGGGTTTTAGCACAATTGCTTCGGCTATAAGCTTATTGCGTGGTATGAAAGAAGCGTATAGCTTAGTGAAAAAAATCAAGCCTGACCTAGTTATTGGTACAGGCGGATATGTTTGTGGCCCGATTCTTATTTGGGCAGCAATTATGGGAATCCCAACATGCATTCAGGAGCAAAATGCCATGCCTGGAGTTACAAATAAAATTTTATCCCGTTTTGTAAATAAAATTTTTCTTGGGTATGAAGAAGGTGCAAAATATTTCTCGGGTAAAGCATTAAAGGTTTTTACCGGTAATCCTGTGCGCAGAGAAATTATGGTGGATAAAAGGCAACAGGCTTTGAATGAATTTCGTTTAGAGCCTAATATAAAAACAATATTAGCTTTTGGTGGTAGTCGTGGGGCTAGAAGTATTAATAAAGCTATGGCTTGCGTTGAAAAAGAATTTGCGGGGCGTAAGGATATTCAGATATTGCACGCTACAGGCGAAGCTGAATATGAACGGCATATTTCTCAGTTAGGCAAAAAAGTAGTCGAAGCTGCTAATATAAAAATTTTACCGTATATTTACGAAATGCCTCTTGCTTTGGCAGTGGCTGATATGGCAGTAGCTAGGGCAGGTGCTATAGGCTTGGCTGAGCTCATGGTGAAGGGAATACCCTCTATTCTAGTTCCCTATCCATATGCGACTGCTAATCACCAAGAATTTAACGCTAGAGCACTGGAAGCAGCCGGGGCGGCAGTGGTAATTTTAGATAAAGAACTGACCGGTGAAAGGTTGCAAAAAGAAGTGGAGAACATATTAGAGAATAGTGAAACATTGTTGAATATGAAAACGGCCGCGTTAAAAGTAAGCAAACCACATGCGGCGATTGACATAGCAGAACAAGCTTTGAATTTAGTTAAGAAAGACGGGAGGACTGCCAGTGCTGGACAGTATTAAAAACATTCATTTTATAGGAATTGGCGGTGCCGGGATGAGTGCATTAGCTTACGTTTTAATAAAACGTGGCTATAATGTAACAGGTTCTGACTCTACACCTGGATATATGGCGACTAAACTTGCTAAAGAGGGTGCTATAGTTTTTATTGGTCATGCGGCTTGCCAGGTGGAAGGAGCTGAAGCAGTAGTTATTTCTACCGCTATTAAGCAAGATAATCTTGAATTAATAGAAGCACGCAAGCGTAAAATACCTATAATTCATCGTAGTGATGTTTTAGCATATTTAATTAATAAACATAAGGGTGTAGCTATAGCAGGAGCCCATGGCAAGACTACTACCAGCTCTATGCTGGCATGCATTTGCGCAGAGGCAAAAATAGATCCAACAGTTGTTATTGGCGGGGTAGTAGCTAGTTTGGGAGGCAACGCATTAAATGGTAAAGGTGACGTTGTTGTTGCTGAAGCTGACGAAAGTGATGGTTCTTTCTTAAAATTTCACCCATATTTAGCCGTTATCACTAACATCGAAAATGATCATTTGGATCACTATGGTTCTGAAGAAAATATACAGGAAGCGTTCGCCAAATTTGTAGCAAACATGCATGAAGGCGGTAAGGCAATACTATGTTATGATAATGATAAATTACGTGAACTAGGAGAAAAAACTAACAGAAATTTTATTTCCTATGCCATTGACAGAGATGATGCGGATTACATAGGTAAAAATATTGTGTATAGCCATGACGGGACCCATTTTGATGTTTACTGCCATGGGGAAAAACTTGCTGAAGCACATTTGGTTATACCTGGCAGGCACAATGTACTTAATGCTTTGGGCGCCATTGCAACAGCACAGGAACTAGGCATTCCCTTGGCAAGTACGCTAAATACCTTGGAGAATTTTCATGGTGCGAAGCGTAGGTTTGAGACAAAGGGAAGAATAGATGGCGTATGGGTAGTTGACGATTACGCACACCACCCTACAGAAATTAAGGCCACATTAAAAGCTGCTAAACAAACGAAGCCTAAAAGGTTAATATGTGTGTTTCAACCACATAGATATACACGAACTCAATTGTTACTAGAGGAATTCAGCACGGCATTTGTGGACTGTGATGAATTGATTTTGGCTAATATTTATTCTGCGGGAGAAGAACCCATTGAGGGAATTAGTAGCGAGCTTTTAGCTGCAAGAGTGGACAATGCCACAAAGCAACATGTTAAATGCTTTTCGAATTTTGCAGCAATAGAGACTTATTTAGAGGGTCATGCACAAAAAGGTGATTTAATTATGACGGTTGGTGCTGGCGATGTATATCGAATTGGCGAATCATTGGTAAATGAACTGAAACGGAGAGAATAGCATGAAAACAAACGAACGTGTCGCAGTAGTAATGGGTGGACCCTCTAAGGAACGCGAGATTTCTTTTATGACTGGTAATGCTATTGTTCAGGCTTTGCAAGAAAAAGGCTACGATGTGGTTGCTATTGATTTAGAGCCTGGATACCTTGTAAGACAGCTAGAGGCTTGTGGAGCTACAGTGGTGTTTAATGCCGTCCACGGACTCTATGGAGAAGATGGACGCATGCAGAGTGTATTGGAAATGATTGACATGCCTTATACAGGTTCAGGAGTTTTATCCAGCGCGTTATCAATGGATAAAGTTTATTCCAAACGAATGTTTCAAGCACAAGGAGTTCCTACTCCAAAGTGTTTATTTGCTGTTGCAGGCGATAAAAATAATATAGTGCAAGAGATATTGGAAACATTTTCATTGCCGGTCGTAGTTAAGCCGGCATCGCAAGGTTCTAGCCTAGGGGTTGAGATAGTTAAGGATAAAAACGAGCTGGAAGCGGCCGTTCAAGAAGCATTTTCTTATGGTAAAGAAATTGTAATCGAAGAGTTTATTAACGGTAAGGAAATAGCAGCAGGAGTCATGGAGACAATAGATGGCGTTATTGCTATGCCACTAGTTTTAATAGAGCCACTTTCCGGCGCCTATGATTTTAAATCCAAGTACACAAAAGGGGCGACTGTTTACACGGTGCCGGCTCCTTTAGAAGATAATCTTACCCAAAAAATACAAAATATTGCTTTAGCGGCATATAAGTCTTTAGGATGTAATGGTGTGGCAAGGGCCGATATACTGTTAACAACTGAAGGCGAAGCCTTGGTTCTTGAAATGAATTCTGTACCAGGAATGACTAGTACTAGTTTAATACCAAAAGCCGCCGCGGCTATGGGAATTTCTTTTCCTGATTTTTGTGAGAAAATCTTATTAACTGCAACTGCTAAAAAATAATATGGGGGTGAGTCCGGTGTCGACAAATAATGGGCGCTTGAATTATAAGCGCAGTCGCCGTAAGTATTACCGGGCTAGAGCTATTTTTTATCTTTTTTGTTTTTCCATAATTATAGTGAGTACGTATTATTTATTACATCAACCATGGCTCGCCTTCGGAAAGATTGTTGTGGAAGGCGGGGAAACAATAACGGTAGAGGAAGTTAAACGTGTTGATAACATTTCCGAGCCGGTAAATCTGTTTAATGTAAACCGTAGCAATCTGGAAAATGTTTTGCACAATGATTTGCGAGTAGAAAAGGTTAGTACTTCATATGTTTGGCCAAATATTTTAAAGGTATATATTACTGAACGTAAGCCTGCAGTCTATGTTGAGTGTGCATATAATGGGTTTGTCAAAGTAGGTTACAACGGCTGTGTGTTGGAGGTGGCAAAGGGCATAAAAGATGCCTCGGCTCCATTTGTTTCCGGCCGCAAAATTGGCAATGTTTATAACGGTGATATTATAAAAGACAAAGAGATTTTGGCCCTGGTGCAATTTTTAAGCAAATTGGATAAATCAATAACGTCCGAAATTTCTGAAATTGCTATTGACGATAGTGATAGAATTAAAATATATTTGCTTAGTGGTGTTCCTATATTGCTGGGTAGTAGCGAGGGATTAGAAAAAAAGGCAGATACATTTGTTATTATATGTAATGAACTAAAGACGAAAAAAATTAATGCTGAGTATATTGACTTAACATATAGCAAACCTTATGTTAAACTCAGGCAGTAATCCTAAGCAAAGGTGGGACCGGTAATGTTCCGTGATAAGCAAGCGAAAGTTCTAATATTTCTTGTATGTATGATATTAGGGATAATGTTGGCTACTCAATTTAAGAGTGCTGAAAATGCTAAAAATAGCATTAGCCAACAGAGAGTTGAGGATTTGGCAGAACGTTTAAGGACTGCTGAAAAAGATAAGGCTGCATTAACTGAAGAAGTGAAAAAATTGCATAAACAATCCGGTGGTGAGGCTATGGCCTTGGAACTTACCGCATTGCGCGCTAGGGCAGGAGAGACGGCAATGGAAGGCCCAGGTGTTAAAGTAACCTTGGATGACAGTACGGTTGTTACTAAGCCTGGTGACAATGCTAACTTGTACATTATTCATGATGATGATCTTTTACGTCTGATTAATGAATTAAGAGCTGCAGGAGCTGAGGCCTTGGCCGTGAATAAGGAAAGGTTGTTAGATATTTCGGAAATTCGTTGCGCGGGCCCTACTGTTTCTGTTAATAACAATAGATTTTCCCCTCCCTATCAAATTATAGCTATCGGTGAACCAAAAACTTTGGAGGGTGCTTTACGGCTTAGAGGCGGCGTTATTGAAACACTTAAGTTTTGGGGCATTACTGTTAAGGTAGAACAAAGCGACAATTTAACAGTACCGGCATTTAAAGGTACTCGACGCTATGATTTTGCCAAGGTGAAAGAAGGTGCTTCCAAATGATATATCCTATTCTTGGTGTGATAGTAGGTATACTTATAGGCTTGTATTTGCCCATAGTTCCCCAAGCCTATGTTAAGCTTCTTTCCGTAGCCCTTATGGCTGCCTTGGATTCAGGGCTCGGCGGTATTCGTGCAGCTAAAGAAGGCTGTTATGACAATGAAATTTTCATTTCGGGTTTTTTTGTTAACGGTTTGCTGGCCGTATTTTTGTGTTATAGTGGTATTAGGCTTGGGATTGACTTGTATTTTGTAGCAGTGCTGGCCTTTGGTTTGAGAATTTTCACGAATATTGCCATAATACGGCGTTTATACTTAAAAAAATGAAAAAAAGTTACAATAAAGCGTGAAAAACTTGCAGTAGGATGTTATAATATTGTTAGTATGTTTTGTTTGGCAAAAAGATACTTTAGTTTAGGGAGGAGCATGTAACATGTTCAATGTGGAAAAAAATAATCAGCCGTTGGCAAATATTAAAGTTATAGGTGTTGGCGGTGGCGGCAATAATGCTGTTAACCGCATGATTGAGGCAGGCCTTCAAGGTGTAGAATTTATAGCAATTAATTGTGATGCACAAGCATTGCTTTTGTCTCAGGCACCAACACGCATACAAATCGGTGAAGAATTAACTAGAGGGTTGGGTGCCGGGGCCAATCCTGAGGTTGGTGAAAAGGCAGCTCAAGAGTCGCGCGATCAGATTGTAGAGGCTCTTAAGGGCGCTGATATGGTTTTTGTTACTTCGGGTATGGGAGGAGGAACCGGTACAGGCGGTGCTCATATAGTTGCGGAGTGTGCTAAACAAGCAGGAGCCTTGACTGTCGGCGTTGTGACGAAACCATTTACTTTTGAGGGAAGACGTCGTTACAATCAGGCTGAACAAGGTATTGTTAATCTTAAGGCTTCAGTTGATGCCTTGATTATTATTCCAAATGACCGTTTGTTGCAAGTCGTAGATCGTAGAACATCAATGCTAGAGGCATTCCATATTGCCGATGATGTTCTTCGTCAAGGTGTTCAGGGTATTACTGACTTGATTGGTGTTCCCGGACTTATCAATGCCGATTTCAATGATGTAAAGACAATTATGACTGATGCTGGCTCTGCTATGATGGGTATTGGTAGTGCTAAAGGCGATGGCGGTGCCTCTACTGCTGCTGAAGCGGCTATTAAGAGCCCATTACTAGAGAGCACAATTGACGGTGCTCGTGGCATACTTCTTAATATTACAGGCGGCAAAGAATTAACTCTTATGGATGTTAACGAGGCTTGTAACATTATTACTGATGCTGTAGATCCTGATGCTATGATTATTTTCGGTGCGACAATTGATGAGTCGTTAGATGATGAAATACGTGTTACTGTTATTGCTACCGGTATCGACGGTAAAAAACCTGCTGTAGGTGCTACTCCGGCTAAACCTTTTTCCGAGCTAGGAAGTGCTTTCACTCACAAGAAAGCTGTTAATACCGCCGTTGATAATTTTGCACCACCTTCTTCTGATATTCCACCATGGATTCGTAGTAAGTAATTCCCCCCTCTCCCAACTAAATGTACAAAAAACCGCAATTCCTTAGAGAATTGCGGTTTTTTCACCATATCTAGTAGCTGATAACAATATAGACGCAATATATCGTTTATGCTATAATTGCTATAGATAATTTATACGGAAATGAGGTCGGTTAATAGTGAAATGCCCCTTTTGTTCCTACGGTGATAGTAGAGTTGTAGATTCTAGAGCTATTGATGGCAACACATCAATTCGGAGACGCCGCGAGTGTCCTCAGTGTGGAAGACGGTTTACTACTTATGAAAAATACGAAGAAACTCCCTTGCTGGTGACCAAAAAAGATGGGCGCAGAGAACTTTTTGATGCGCAAAAGCTTTTGAGCGGGCTTATTAAAGCCTTCGAAAAACGCCCAATGCCGTATGAAAAAATTCAGGAAATTGGGTCTGATATAGAGCGAGAATTGCGCTCACAAGGCGAAGCAGAGATTAGTTCGGAACTTATTGGTGAAACCGTTATGCGTCATTTGGAAAAAGTGGATCAAATTGCTTATGTGCGTTTTGCCTCTGTTTATCGACAGTTCGCTGATGTTAATAATTTTATGCAAGAAATTCAGAAAATGATAAAACGCGGGCAAGGCCAGTGATTAATAAGGAGTTGAAGCATGATGATGATCCGCAAGAGAGATGGTCGGGAAGTCGAGTTTGATGAAACAAAAATTACGGATGCTATATTCGAAGCGGCCAAGTCTGTAGGCGGTGCTAATCGCCAAATGGCTATGGAAGTTACTCTAAACGTATTGGACTATCTAAAAGCTCATACGAGGGGAGTAGTAAGTGTTGAAGAAGTACAAGATGTTGTGGAAAAAGTTTTAATAGAAAGCGGGCATGCTCGTACAGCCAAATCTTTTATACTTTACCGCGCCCAACGAACTGCTATTCGCAATGCAAGAAGCGAACTAATGGATACAGTTGGTGAAATTCTTAAAGAAACTGATAGAGATAATGCGAATATTTCCAATTCTCCCTCGGCAAAAATGTTGCAAATAGCTAGTGCTGCCAGCCGTGAATATTATTTAAACCGTATGATACCGGAGAAAATGGCACAGGCTCACCGTCGTGGTGATATTCACATTCACGATTTGGATTTTTATGGTAAAACATTGAATTGTGTCAATATTCCATTAGGCGATTTACTTAAGAGTGGATTTAATAATGGGCATGGTTTCATTCGTCCTCCTCGTCGCCCTGGCTCTGCAACCGCATTAGCGGCTATAATTTTGCAAAGCTCTCAAAATGATATGTTTGGTGGGCAGTCTTTTGGTTTTTTTGATTATGATATGGCTCCTTACATGGAAAATGCTTCTGAAGAAGATGTTTTCCAAGCTATGGAAGCTCTTGTTTATAATTTAAATAGTATGCATTCACGCGCCGGAGCTCAGGTGCCTTTTTCCAGCCTGAATTTGGGGCTTGATATTTCTGAAAATGGTCGTAAAGTTATTCGTAATCTTTTAAAAGCCTATGCCAAGGGCTTAGGACGGGGCGAAAATCCAATTTTCCCCAATGTTATCTTCCGAGTTAAAAAGGGCGTAAATATGGAGCCGGGCGATCCAAACTATGACATGTACCAGTTGGCTATTTCCGTAGCTGCTCATCGTATGAATCCAACTTTTAGTTTTATGGATACAACATATAACAAAGAGTATGGTGGCGATGTAGCATACATGGGTTGTCGCACCCGTGTAATAGCAAATCGCAGAGGTCCTGCCGTTACTACCGGACGTGGTAACCTTTCCTTTACAACTGTTAATTTGCCTAGGCTGGCTATACGTGCGGACCATGATATCATGAAATTTTATAATTATTTAGATGAAATGGTGGACTTAATTTCCGAACAATTGTATCATCGCTTCAAGATACAGGCTAACCTTAAAGTCAGAGATTTACCGTTTCTCATGGGACAAGGCTTGTATCTAGGGTCTGAAAAATTGGCCATGGATGACAACATTGAATCTGCTATTGTAAATGGTACTGTTTCGTTAGGGTTTATAGGTCTAGCGGAAACACTAACGGCTCTGATTGGACATCACCATGGTCAGGGGGAGGATGCACAAGCTTTAGGGGAAGAAATAGTGGCTTTTATGCGGAACAAGATGGATAAGGCGGCAGATAAATACAATTTGAATTATACTCTCATTGCAACCCCGGCAGAGGGTTTGTCCGGACGTTTTATTGCCTTGGATAAAAAAGAATACGGAGTTATTCCTGGAGTGACGGACAAAGATTATTACACTAATTCTTTTCATATTCCGGTAGGATTTCCTATTACAGCTTACGAAAAAATGCGTTTAGAGGGTGTTTACCATAAATATACCAATGCGGGGCATATTAGCTATGTAGAATTCTCTGCTTCGCCTGTAAATAACTTGGAAGCAGTAGAAGATATCTTGCGCCATATGTGCGCATCTGATTGTGGGTATGTGGGAATTAACTTCCCTATTGATTACTGCAACTATTGTGGTTACACCGGCATTATTGATGGTGACTATTGTCCACAGTGCGACGAAAAGTTTGTACGCAAGATAAAGCGTATAGATTGCGCCATAAATTAATTTAGAATAGATGTTTCAATGGGGGAAGGTGAATGACTTGTTGAAAGTTGCCGATATTTTGGGGGAGTCTGTTGTTGATGGCAAAGGTCTTCGCACGGTGATTTTTTTGCAAGGTTGTCCTCACCATTGCGAAGGCTGCCATAACCCCAATTTACTGTCATTTGAGGGTGGGAAAAGTTATACACCTGAGATATTGGCTAGAGAAATTCTTGCAAAAATGACGCCAATACATAGGGGGATTACTTTTAGTGGAGGAGACCCTTTGGCGCAAGCAGAAGATTTATTGCATGTAATCAAAATTTTGCGGAAAGAAAAACTTAATTTAAACATCTGGACTTATACTGGTTATCTTTTTGAAGAAGTTAAAAATTATCCGGTATTAAGGGAAATTGATGTTTTGGTAGATGGGCCCTTCATTTTATCAGAGAGGGACATAAGTCTGCCATTTCGTGGCAGTAGAAACCAAAGAATTATTGATTTGCCTAAAACGTTTATAACAGGCGAGATCCAAGAATTATGTCTATAACGTTAATTGGTTTCCCTGGGGAAAATGGGGGGTGTGCAATGTTAAAAAAGATATTGTTAGTAATTATGCTTGTACTATGTTTAGGCTCTTTTAGTGGTTGTGGTAATGAGAAATCAGCAGCAAAGCCAGAGACAACTACGGCTAAAAATGCCATAGTCACTTTAGGCAAAGTTGATATTACCTTTAATTACGTTAAACAACAAGGAATGGGCAGCAACCAGTTCGCAGTTTGGATTGAGGATGCCAAGGGAAATTATATCAAAGCCTTGGGAGTCACTAAATTCGTGGCTACAAAAGGGTATAAGACTAGGGAAATGGCTTTGCTTAATTGGGTGAAAAAGGCTAAGCGTAGTGAAATGAATAGCAAAGAAGTTGAGGCAATAACGAAGGCAACTCCAAATACAGGTGAACAAACATATGTATGGGATTGTACAGATGCTAATGGTAAAGCAGTTGTGGAGGGAGAATACCGATATGTTGTTGAAGCTTGCCGCTATATGGAAAATTATGACTTATTCAGTGGTAAGGTAATAGTGAGTAAAGTCCCGGTTACTACTAAGGCTGAATTTAAAACAGTTGGGGATACTGAGAAAAATAAAGCTATGATAACAGATGTAACTGCTAAATTTGTACCTACTGACAAATTATAATATTGCACTGATGCAGTTTAAAAGAACCAAGAAATTCTTTTCTTGGTTCTTTTTTGCGCTTTTTCTATTTTATATATGATGATATAATTACTATTATTTGAGTATAAAGGATGTGAGTTACTACACAATATTTTATCTTAAGAAATTTCTGGATATAGAGCATTGGCCTTAGATGATTTCGCATATGGGATAGTTAAATATTAAAAAGCAAAACGTTACTGGGGGAGTAGCTTTTGAAAATCTTAAGGGGTTTATGTGCAGTGGGTATAGTTCTTTTCTGTGCATTTTTAGGAATGTGGACTATAGAAGCAAGCTATAAAGGAGAATTTACTAATAGTATGTTTAATGCTTCTGCTTTGCAAGGTAAAACTGTTATGATAATTGTGCCTCATGAGGATGATGAATTAAATGTTGCGGGGGTAACGATAAAAAACTTGCGGGATAACGGTATCCGTACAATTTGTGTATTTGCCACAAATGGAGACTGTTATCCTGTAGAAAAACGTATTTCAGAGGCTAGAGATTCTCTACACATCCTGGGTGTTGAGGATAGTGACATTTATTTTTTAGGGTATGCAGATGGCCCGGCATCTCAAAAGTATTATGACAAATATACTGCTCCTGCTGACAAAGTTTTAATTTCACCAAAGACTGGAAGAAAAGAAACATATTGTGTCTTAGAAAAACGGGATTGCAGTACGCAGTTTAGAGGAAAGCCTAGTTCATATACTAGGAATTCTTACAAAAGCGACATGCAGGATGTAATATTAAGATTCAAACCTGATATTATTTTTGCTAATGATTTTGATAAGCATTTAAATCATAGAGAAAATAGTTTGCTGTTTGAAGAAGTAATGGGAGATATTTTAAAGAGGCCAGGCAATACTTACCATCCTGAAGTTTTTAAAGGGTTTGCCTATAGTACGGCTTATACGGCTGTAGCTGACTTTTATGCTCCAAATATCTTAAGCACGCAAAAACCGGATAAAACAGAACTGAATAATCCTGCATATGAGACAGATATACCCCAGTATGAATGGGATAAGCGCGTGCGTCTGCCGTCAAATAAAGCTTGTTTGACTCGTACACTAGAAGATAATACTCTCTTTGCCGCTTTAGCAGCTCACAAGTCTCAGGATACATTAGAAAGAGCTGCTAGAATTATAAATGGTGATCAAGTATTTTGGCAGAGAGATACCAATAGCCTGACTTATCAAGGCTTAATAGAAGTTTCATCTGGTAAAGGTAACAAGTTAAATGATTTTAAATTGGTGGATGTTACCGATTTGCACCCGCGGCATATTACCTTTGTTGATTATTTGTGGGCTCCTAGCATATCTGATAAGCAAAAGATGGCTAGAGTGATGTGGCAGAAGGGACAAACTATAGACAAAATCGTTCTCTATGGTAATATTGAGGAAGATAGTAGGATTGAAGCCGCAGTTATAGAGTTAAGCAATGGTTTTAAGGTACAAGTGCAGGAGCTTAATTACGCAGGCAGAGCAACAATTATAAATATCCCTACTCAAGAAAAGGTTAATTGGTTGAAGTTTACAATAACGAAATGGCGTGGCAAGAAACCTGGGTTGGCAGAGCTTGAAATATATGGAGGAAATTCACGGCCTAGCTTATTTAATTTGGTTAAAATAACCATTAATGATGATTTTGCCTATGATTATTGGGTAAAAGAGGATGTTAAAAAAGTTGTTTTGGGGCTTTATAAATTTGGCAACGTAGGCGAATGTAAATTATCAATAGTAGAAGGGCAAGGAAAATTACAGGGGAACACTTTGTTTTTAGATGGTAACTATGTGATAGTTAGAGCAGAAGGAGATAACAATGTTTTTGACCAAATTGTAATACGCCGGAAAAACTTTTTGGCTTTTTGGAAATTAAAATTAAGGCAGGTTCTGGAAAAGAAAAAATTGAAGTTATAGGGAGCACTCAATGAAAAAATATTTATGGCCATCGCTAGCAGTAATGATAATTGCCTTTATATGGGGGAATTCCTTACAGCCGGCGGTAGAATCAGAAGCGTTAAGCATTTTTTGGGCAAACTTGGTAAAAAGCATTTTTAAATTTTGCCATGTATATATGAGCGTTGGCGTATTGGATCATATGGTGCGCAAGTTAGCGCATTTTACAGAATTTGCTGTGCAAGGTTTTTTTATGTGTAAATCATTACTAATGTTTAACGTACAAAAGGGAGCAAGACTGGCGCTAATTATTGGAATATTAACTGCAATTATAGATGAAACTATACAAAAATTTGTACCTGGGAGGTCGAGCCAGGTAACGGATGTATTGCTAGATACTTTGGGTGTGACAATGGGAATATTAATATGCCGTTGGTTTGCGGTAAAACACAAATAAATATTTTGCGAGACAGCTTATTCCTCAGGGGATTTGCTGTTTTTTTGTACACAATTAGGGTATAATTTATACTATAAAGCTATAAGAAGATTGTTACTAAAAAACATTCCGCATAGGAGGTTGTTTAATGGGTAAACTTGCTAAAAAAAATGAGCTTTTGTATCATATAGGGATTTCTGCTAATATGCTTAAAGGTGCAAAATATGCTTTGCTTCCAGGTGATCCAGGTCGCGTAGAAGCCTTGGCTAAGGCGTTAGGTCATGCGGAATTTATTGGTTCTCATCGTGAATATACTAGTTGGTTAGCGGATTTAGATGGTACTCCGATTTTAGTATGTTCTACTGGCATGGGAGGCCCTTCTGTAGCTATTGGGGTAGAAGAATTGGCGCGTCTAGGTATTGAATATTTTATCCGTGTAGGAACTACGGGGTCCATTCAAGAGAGCGTTAATTTAGGTGACGTGGTGATTAATAAAGCGGCAGTTCGTTTAGAAGGTACTTCAAGTCATTATGCGCCTATTGAGTTTCCTGCTGTAGCGGATTTGGAGTTGACTAATGCTTTAGTTGAAGGGGCTAAAAAAGCAAAAGTTAAGTATCATGTTGGTATTAGTATCTCGTCAGATACTTTTTGGCCAGGGCAAGAGCGATATGATAGTTTTACAGGTTATGTGCCTAGACGTTTTCAAGGTTCATGTGCACAGTGGCAACAGCTGGGAGCTACAAATTATGAGATGGAAGCTGCGACACTCTTTATTGTGGCGCAAAGTTTCGGTTTAGCAGCAGCATGTGTCTGTGGTGTTGTCGCTAAAAGGAGTAAAAGTGAGAAGGTAGCGCCAAAAGCAGTATACAAAAAAGTCTCGGCTGCTTTTGAGGCAACTGTTAAAGAGGCCTTATTAATACTGACAAAGAAGTAATAATGAGCAAAATGAGTTACAAGGTCATTCTATTATAGAAAGGTGGACACTCATTTATGAGCAGAGCAGTTATTTTACTGTTAGATTCTTTTGGTATAGGTAATGCACCTGATGCTGCAAAGTTTGGTGATTATGGAGCTGATACATTGGGCCACATAGTTAAATGGTGTGCACAGAATCGCAAAAATCATGATGGCAGCCCTAAATATTTAAATTTGCCTAATTTAGCAAGGCTTGGCTTAGGAAAAGCTTCTCAGTTAAGTATGGGGCATGCCCTATTTCATTCCATCGGCGAGGAGGATCCTGTCACAGGGGCTTATGGGTACGCCAAGGAGATAAGTCATGGCAAAGATACATTAAGCGGGCATTGGGAGATTACAGGTGTTCCGGTGGATTTTGAGTGGGGGTATTTCCCAGATAAACCTAAGTGTTTTCCCCAGGAATTAATCAATGCTATTGTTGAGGAAGGTAATTTACAGGGAGTTTTAGGAGAAAAACATTTTTCAGGAACTGAAATTATTAAAGAATTGGGCGAAGAGCACTGTAAAAGCGGAAAACCAATTATTTATACTTCCGGCGATAGTGTTCTACAGATTGCCTGTCATGAAAAATATTTTGGGCTTGAGAGACTTTATGCTTTATGCAAAATAGCTTATAAATTAGTGCAACCATATCATATAGCACGTGTTATTGCCAGGCCCTTTGTTGGAGAAAATGCATCATCGTTTGTGCGTACAGGCAATCGCCATGATTTTGCCCTACCGGCTCCAGCAGATACTTTGCTAGATATTCTTACTGCACATGGTGGTAAGGTTTATGCTGTTGGGAAGATTGCGGATATTTTTGCACATAGAGGTGTTAGCAAGCAGTTTTCAGGGACAGGATTAGAAAATTTATTTCAGGTAACAATGGAGGCTTTATCAGAAGCGGGAGACAACAGTTTAGTTTTTACAAACTTCGTGGATTTTGATTCTTCCTATGGTCATAGACGTGATCCTGCCGGTTATGCTTTAGGCCTAGAATACATTGACAGCTGTCTGCCTCGTTTATTTGAAGTTTTGCAAACAGATGATATTGTTCTTATTACGGCAGATCATGGGTGTGATCCTACGTGGACTGGAAGTGACCATACAAGAGAACAGATACCGGTACTGTTTTTTGGTCCTAAGGTGAAAGCGCAGGCTTTACCACCAATGGAGACATTTTCTGATTTAGGACAAACCCTAGCTAAGCATTTAGGGTTAAAGTTGGAAAAGGGTAAGGCCCAGACAATTAAAGAATAGAAATGTATTGTTTGTATGCGGTAATGTTGGTTAGAAGGAGGTTAAGACATGAAGAAACTGGCTTTTTTTTGTTTATTAACACTATGTGTTTTGGGTGGTTTAACAATGCCTGTTTTTGCTTATGATATGAAACCGGTGGCTTTTATTGTTATTGATAAAACAGGTGAAGTAAACAATGAAATTTTTCGCGATTGGGAACAACAAGTTAGACAAGGGTATCATGTGCCCTATTATTATATTGTTGATACTACTTTGCCAACTCAGACAGCCAATAAAATCATTACGGTCAATGGCCAAAATACGGCTAAATTAGAATCGTCAACCTTCCGAAAAATTGCTGAGCAGGCAAATGTTAAAGTAGTGACTCTTATGGTTATAAAACAAATGAAAGAGCTCCCCCTCAGAGATTCAGGCTTTATGAGTCCGTGGCACGATGAAGATGATTTGACACGTGTATTTACGGCTGCCGATTTGTATGTTTATAAGCTTGATGAAAATAAAATGGCAATGAAGATTTTACGGTCCGTTGTTACAGATAATAGTGCTCTTATCACGCCGGCTAGAATGGTTATTAAATACGAGATGAGACAACTAGTTAATGCAATGGAGAAAAGACCGCAAATCTAGTCTGCACATACAAAATATAGAGCAAATACATACTGTAAGCACTACATGTTGTGCAAAAGGACTTGACAAGAGGAGGGATTTGCGCTAATCTATATACACTGAAGAATGTACACTGGGGAGTTGAGAATTATGACATATGATTTGAATGGTGTGAGAGTTTCTTGCGCAGACGGTATTAGTGAACAAGAGGCCACAGCATATCTGCAGGGGCAATTACAGGTAATGCCGCACAAAACGTTGTTGTCTATGGATGTGGAGATAGACGGAGATAATGTGGTTATAAGACCTCATTATGATACTATTGTTAGGGTGCGTAGAATAACGGGTTATTTAAGTACTTTGCCTAGGTTTAATGATGCTAAGAAGCAAGAGGCTCATGACCGTGTTGCGCATTTATAAAAAGAAAAAGACTTCTCACAAGAAGTCTTTTTTTATGGTAGAATAGTATACATTATAAAATGTTTTTAGTGCAGAAAACAATCGTAATAATTTACGGTTAATGATGGTAAAAAATAGGAGGAGATTGTGATGTCTAAGGATAGTTCTTTTGATGTAGTTTCTCAGGTGGATATGCAGGAACTTGATAATGCTCTAAATCAAACTAAAAAGGAGATTTCTCAGCGTTATGATTTTCGTGGATCAACTGCCAGCATTGAGTTAAGCGATAGTGACATAAAAATTGCAGCCGAGGATGATTACAAATTGGGGGCTATTCTTGATATGTTAAGACAGAGAATGGCAAAACGAGGGTTGCCTTTGCGTTGCTTAGAACCTGGCAAAATTGAAGCTGCTTCTAAAGGGACTGTACGGCAAATTGTGAAAATAAAACAAGGTATTGATAAAGATAAAGCCAGGGATATTGTTGCAGCTATTAAGTCATCAAAACTAAAAGTGACTACTCAGCAGCAAGATGATCAAATTAGAGTAACAGGCGCAAAGAAAGATGATTTACAAGCTGTTATTCAATTGTTAAAAACAGGAGATTTTGGAGTAGATTTACAATTTATAAATATGAGATAAAAATTAATGTTTGTGGTTATAAAAAGGAAGCTTTGCGCAATAAAAACGCAAAGCTTTTTTTAGTGTTTACTGTATTTTCACATCAATTTCAAACAATCTATTCCAGGGGAATTCTATTGTATAATCTGTTTCCTTTAGAAAAGACTCCTGTGAGGTATATTTACTAAAATATTTATTGGTAGCCCCCAAAATCTTGTTGTAATATTTACCTAAGTCATACTTTAGTTTAAAATCTTGCCGTTCAATTTCCAGTGTTAATCTATAACGAATGTTAGATTGATAAATCCAATCATCTAAATAACGGATTTTTAGCAAAGTTTCCTTATCTTTTGGTGATATGTTTTTGGATAAAATACCTTGAGCTAAAGCAAAACCAATGCTGTTATCAGCAGTGTTCCAACCGGAGTAAGCGGCAAAATTAGGTAATACATTACGGTTATCCAGTTCTAACATGAAGCCGTTGTCTGCTCCATTAGCATAAGAAATATCAGCAAGGGCTACCGAATGCACTTTTGTTAAAGCAGATAGTTCCTTGGCAAATTTCTTGTTGGCTTCAGAGCCATATGGTGCGTTTTCATTGGAAGTAGAATCCAAAAACACACCGTTAAAAGGAGTATTCACAGCCAAAATTAAATCTGCTTTATTCTTATTGGAGGTTTCCTTAGCTCCCATTGTTATTATTTGGTGAGTTACAGAATCACTGACACTTTCGTCGGAATATAGGGGAATAGCAGACCCGCCTTTACCGGGAGCATAAATTACACAAATCTTTGGAGTATCACCTTTTAAGTCATTAATAGCCCGTGTTACTAATAGAAGACCTAATTGATCAACACCAGGTACAATTTGGAATTTTTTGTGGGAAAGCTTATTAGCGTATTTTGCTAAATGCCGACTTTCCATATGAGTTCTAGATAAAGGCGCGCAATCGTCTTTACCAATCGCAAGAAATTGAAAGATGTCTTCTTGCGCCATGTCAATAAGCTGCTCATTAGTTCTTAAATTTTTCTCACGTCGGGTATTCCAGTCTACTAATAAATAACTAGGGATTTTTCGCAACAAATCAGATTTCTCTTGGATTTCGCTAAAAGTAAGATCTTGCGTATCTTCTTTATCTTCTAATTGAGAAAGGCGAAAAATACTCGGTCCAAAGTAATCGTAATAGTTTGGTTCTACATTGCCGGCACTTTGACGCGGAGTTCGCATAACTGTGGAGAAAGCAAATATTTTCATGTAGGGATTAATAGCTTTTAAGGACTGTAAAAGAACTGTTTTTTCAGCAAGGAATCTTACTGTGTGTTCATGCTTGCGAGAAGCCACAAGTCCACCGTAATTAAGACTATCGGTGGCGATAACGGCAGCCCTAGCTGTAGGAGCTTCAGCTTCCAGCCATTTCCATAAGCCTTCCATATCTCCGTCACCTTTGTGATTAGAAAGCAGTTTTACAGGGGGAACAGTAAGTTTGTAGCCTGCTTTGCTTGCAGTGTCCTGAACATAGTCTAAGCACACCGGCCTATTATCCAAGGGAATATAAATTATCTTTGCATCAGCATTGACGGTGGTGGTAAAGAGGCAGGTTATTATAACTGCTGCCAGCAGCGTTAAGAGATGCTTCATTTGCATATACACAACAGTTTTTCCTCCTTAATCAGACTTCATAATTATACTACGTTTATAAATTAATTTCAAAATAAATAGGAGGTATCGAATTGCAATATTATTAATAGTGATTATGAATAAGTTTTTCTTGACACAAAAAATCGGTGTGCTATAATGATACGTAACAGAAAATAGACATATGTAATGCGAAGGAAATGATATTAGATAATTATCTACAGAAAATGTCGCCATGGCTGAGAGCGATAGGTTAAAGAGATATATAACCACCTTCAAACAACCTTCCGAAGTAGTAGTAGGAAAGGCCGTATGACCTGCGTTAAGGGTGCTAAAGAGGATTATTAATTTAATCAATTTGGGTGGAACCACGGAAGTGTAACATTTCGTCCCTACGTTTAAGTAGAGGATTGAAGTGTTTTTTTTATTACCCAATGGTTTCATGGAATACAAGGAGGAAGAAGAAAATGATTAATGTAGAATTAAAAGACGGATCAAAGAAAGAGTTTGAAGCGGGTGTAACTTTATTGCAAGTTGCTAAAAGCTTGAATCAAAAACTTGGCAAGAGTGCATTGTTGGCTATTGTAGATGGTGTAAATAGAGATTTAACTGATACTCTAAATAAAGATGCCCGGGTGGATTTTGTAACACCTGAAACCCCTGAAGGATTGCACGCTATTCGTCATACTGCTTCACATATTATGGCGCAAGCTATACAACATCTATTCCCTGGTACGAAATTTGCCATCGGACCTGCCATTGATAAAGGGTTTTATTACGATTTAGACAGCGAGCATATTTTTACGCCTGAGGATTTGGTTGCTCTTGAAAAAGAAATGGCTAAGATTATTAAAGCCAATATCCCTCTAACTCGTAGCGAATTGCCAAGAGAAGAAGCACTGGCAAAATTCGCAGCCATGGGGGAACCTTATAAAGTCGAATTAATCAATGATTTGCCTAAAGATGCTGTTATAAGTCTTTACACACAAGGAGATTTCACTGATTTGTGTGCAGGACCTCATTGCCCAAGTACCGGTAAAGTTAAAGCTTTTAAATTACAAAGCATAGCTGGGGCATATTGGCGTGGTAATGAAAAAAATAAAATGTTGCAACGTATTTATGGTACGGCTTTTGCTTCCAAAGAGGAACTTGATGCTTATATACATATGATGGAAGAGGCTGTCAAGCGTGATCATCGTAAGTTGGGTAAAGAACTGGAAATTTTTATGTTGGCTGATGAGGGCCCAGGCTTTCCTTTCTTCTTGCCTAATGGTATGATTATTCGCAATCAGTTAATTGAGTATTGGCGGGAAGTCCATAGACGTTATGGCTATACGGAAATTCAAACACCGATGATTTTGTCCAGACAGCTGTGGGAGACTTCCGGTCACTGGGATCATTACAAGGAAAATATGTATTTCACTAAAATAGATGAGTTGGACTATGCAATAAAACCAATGAATTGCCCAGGCGGTATGTTGGTCTATGCTAATAAGCCTCATTCTTACCGTGAATTGCCTATTCGTTGTGGTGAATTAGGTTTGGTGCATAGGCATGAGCTTTCAGGAGCTTTACATGGTTTATTCCGTGTTCGTTGCTTTACGCAAGATGATGCACATATTTTTATGATGCCTAGCCAGATTAAGGATGTTATTCAAGAAACGATTCGTTTGTTTGATGAAGTTTATGCTACCTTTGGTTTAAAGTACCATGCAGAATTGTCTACTCGTCCTGAGAACTCTATGGGTGATGATGCTACATGGGAACATGCTACAACTTCCTTACGGGAAGCTATGGACGAATTTGGCTTGAAATACATAGTTAATGAAGGTGACGGAGCTTTCTATGGTCCTAAAATAGATTTCCATCTACAGGATTCCATTGGTCGTACTTGGCAGTGTGGTACTATTCAATTAGACATGTTGCTTCCGGAAAAATTTGATTTAACTTACACAGGTGAAGATGGCCAAAAACATAGACCTGTAATGATTCATCGTGTAGTATATGGCTCCATTGAACGTTTTATTGGTATTTTAATTGAAAATTATGCCGGTGCTTTCCCAACATGGTTGGCACCACAACAAGCTCGTATTATGCCAATTACTGACAAATTCATTCCTTATGCTAAAGAAGTTGAACAAAAATTGTTTAAACTTGGTTTTAGAGTAGCTTTAGATGATCGCAATGAGAAAATAGGCTATAAGATTCGCGAGGCACAAGTACAAAAAGTTCCGTATATGCTTGTTATAGGAGAAAAAGAAGTTGAGGATGGAACTGTGGCCGTTAGAAGTCGGAGCGAAGGCGATAAGGGCGCTATGAAAGTAGACGAGTTTATTGCTAACTTGCAAAAAGAAATAACAGAAAAGAAATAAAAGTAATTGACGTTATACCAATAGTATGGTATCATTTACCAGTAACGAAGTAGAAACCGTCCGTTTCTCACCTTGCAACCATGCGTTCGACAGGGTCAGTGATATTGCTTATTACTAACGGGTGGAATTTATTTCTACCCGTTTTTTTATGATTTCATGGAGGTGAATTGTCATAGCCAAAGAAGACTTGCGAATCAATGAAGATATCAGGGCCCGTGAGGTGCGTGTAAATGCTGAAGATGGAGAGCAATTAGGCGTTATGTCGGTTGAAGATGCTCTTAATCTGGCAATCGAAAGACATTTAGATTTAGTTGAGATAGCTCCTACAGCGAAGCCGCCTGTGTGCCGGATTATGGATTTCGGCAAGTATCGTTACGAGCAACAAAAGCGTGACAAAGAGGCGCGTAAACGTCAAAAAACCGTTGATGTCAAAGAAGTTAAACTTCGTCCAGGTATTGAGGATCATGATTTCAATACTAAGTACAAGAATGCGGTAAGGTTTTTAAATGATGGGGATAAAGTAAAAATAACCATTATGTTCCGCGGACGTGAACTTACTCATCCGGAATTAGGCGAATTGCTATTAATTAAAATGGCCAAACAATTAGACGATATTTGTATAGTCGAACGTGGCGCCAAACTTGAAGGCAAAAACATGATTATGATTGTTACGCCTAAGGTTACAAAATAATAAGGAGGATGTTACCATGCCAAAAATGAAAACTCGTAGAGCTGCTGCGAAACGTTTTAAAGTAACAGCAAGCGGTGAATTTAAGCGTTCCAAAGCTTTTAGAAGTCATATTCTTGAACATAAATCCCCATCTCGCAAGAGAAACTTGCGTAAAGCTGGATTGGTACATAAGACTGATCATGACCGCGTATCGAAAATGTTGCCCTACGCATAATATTATTATTTAGTTAAAGGAGGAAATAACAATGGCTAGAATTAAAGTGGGCGTAACTGCTCATAGACGTCATAAACATATTCTTAAATTAGCAAAAGGATATCGTGGTAGTAAAAGCAAGTTGTTTAAAAAAGCTAATGAAACCGTAATGAAGGGTCTTTCCTACGCTCGTCGTGATAGACGTACGAAAAAGCGTGTATTCCGCAAATTATGGATTGCCCGTATTAATGCAGCAACTCGTGCTAATGGTATGAGCTATAGCCGCTTCATCTGTGGTTTGACTAGAGCAGGTGTTGTGATGGACCGTAAGGTTATGTCTGATATGGCTATCAATGACGCTGCAGCATTTACCAAATTGGTAGAAACTGCTAAAGCTGCTTTATAATTTACAAAGTAATTAGGCTCCCTTTGGGGAGTCTTTTTTTTGTTGAGGCCTCTTTATTTCCCTATGGGATAGGTGCGTGTACGTATAAGGCTGAATTATGATATAATACTAAATAGTTTAAAAAAACATGAAGGTGAATACATTGGAATTTAAAATACAAGCTCCTTTTGAACCGGCAGGAGATCAACCTGAGGCTATTAAACAGTTGACTAAAGGCGTAAAAGATGGATTACATACACAGGTCCTTTTAGGAGCTACCGGCACAGGAAAAACCTATACAATTGCTCAAGTTATTAATAAGGTACAAAAACCAACATTGGTTATTGCACATAATAAAACGTTGGCCGCACAGTTGGCTAGCGAGCTAAAAGCATTTTTCCCTGAGAATGCGGTGGAGTATTTTGTATCCTATTACGATTATTATCAACCGGAAGCATATATTCCTCAGAGCGATACTTATATTGAAAAAGATTCTTCTATCAATGATGAAATTGATAAACTCAGGCATTCGGCTACCAGTGCGCTTTTTGAACGTCGCGATGTAATTGTCGTAGCCAGTGTTTCCTGTATCTATGGTTTGGGAGCACCGAAGGATTATTATGATTTGGTATTGTCCCTTAGAGTGGGTCAAAATGTTGACCGGCAGGAGATATTAAAAAAATTAGTCAGTATCCAATATTCCCGCAATGACATTGCTTTTGAACGCGGGACTTTTCGTGTGCGTGGTGACGTTATTGAGGTTATTCCTGCGAATTATAATGAAAAAGCTATTCGCGTTGAACTTTTTGGCGATGAAGTAGAAAATATTATGGAAATAGATGTGTTAACAGGAGAGATTTTAACTAAGCGCAATCATGTAGCAATTTTTCCTGCGTCTCATTATGTTACTTCTCCGGAAAACTTGGAACGAGCCATGGGAGATATTCGCGCGGAACTGGTAAACAGAGTTGAGGATTTAAAAAGGCAAAATAAAATTTTGGAAGCACAGCGTTTGGAACAGCGTACCAATTATGACCTAGAAATGATGGGAGAGATGGGTTACTGTTCAGGCATTGAGAATTATTCTAGACTTTTAACAGACAGAAAGCCAGGCGAGCCCCCTTTTACCTTGGTGAATTATTTCCCTAAAGATTTTTTAACGGTAATTGATGAGTGCCATGTAACCTTGCCGCAAATACGAGCTATGTTTGCCGGAGATAGGTCACGTAAGAATATGCTGGTGGACTATGGGTTCAGATTACCCTCTGCATGTGATAATCGACCATTGACATTTGACGAGTTTCAGGAACAAAGAGGACAGGCTATATATATTTCAGCAACACCGTCTGATTATGAACTTAACGAAGCAGACGCAGTAGTAGAACAAATTATACGACCTACAGGGTTGGTAGACCCTCAAATAGAAATACGCCCAATTAAAGGGCAGATAGATGATTTATTAGGCGAAATACATAGGGTTGCACAAGTAGGAGAAAGAGTGCTGGTGACCACCCTAACCAAGAAAATGGCAGAAGACCTAACAGATTACTTAACAGAAGCAGATGTGAAGGTAAGATATTTACATTCGGATATTGTTACAATAGAGCGAGCGGAAATAATTCATGATTTGCGTGCCGGTGTATTTGATGTTTTGGTAGGTATAAACTTATTGCGCGAAGGATTAGATTTGCCGGAAGTGTCCTTGATAGCTATTTTGGATGCTGATAAAGAAGGATTTTTAAGGTCTGATACCGCGATGATTCAAACAATAGGGCGTGCTGCCCGTAATGTTCATGGCCGCGTTATTATGTACGCGGATAGGATTACAGGTTCTATGGAGCGAGCTATAGGTGAAACGGACAGGAGAAGGAAGAAACAGGAGACATATAATGTCGAGCACGGTATTACCCCAAAAACTATTGAAAAGAAAGTAGTGGAATTAATTCATTTGACTAAAGTTGCAGAAGATGACGCTACTAAAGATTATTCTGTTAAGGCTTTGAAGAAAAGCTCTGATAAGATTTTGCAAAAAAGCTTAAAGGAACTAGACAAAAAAATGGCCGCTGCTGCCAAAGAACTTGATTTTGAGCGAGCAGCAGAGTATAGGGATAGAATTATTTTAATAAAAGGGGAATTGGGCAGACGAAAGCAGTAAAACATGTATAAAGCAGTAAAAATTCAAATTTGATTAATGGAGAATATTATGTCAGAAGATAAAATAATTATTAAAGGTGCACGGCAGCATAATTTAAAAAATATCACAGTAGAGATACCTCGAAATAAGCTTGTAGTAATTACAGGATTATCCGGTTCAGGAAAATCCTCGCTGGCGTTTGATACCATTTATGCAGAGGGACAACGTCGCTATGTGGAGTCTTTGTCTTCTTATGCACGTCAATTTTTAGGACAAATGGATAAACCTGATGTTGACTATATTGAAGGCTTGAGCCCTGCTATTTCTATAGACCAAAAAACAACAAGTCGCAATCCTAGGTCTACAGTTGGTACAGTAACCGAAATATATGACTATTTAAGATTGCTTTTTGCCAGGATTGGCGAACCACATTGTCCGAAGTGTGGAAAAGTTATTGAACGTCAGTCAGTGGAACAAATAGTTGACAGAGTTTTGGCTTTACCAAGTGGTACTAAGTTCATGGTTTTGGCTCCACTGATAAGGGGACGCAAGGGCGAACATAAGAACATTTTAGATAACATGCGTAAGGCTGGATATGTACGAGTTAGTGTGGATGGTGATGTCCGTACTCTAGATGAAGAAATAGTCATGGATAAAAAAAGAAAACATGATATTTCTGTGGTTATAGATAGGTTGGTAGTGAGAGATGGTATCAGCCAAAGACTGTCAGATTCGGTAGAAACAGCACTGGGTTTAGCTGATGGATTAGTAGAAATCCAGGAAATTGAGGGGGAACTAACTCGCTATAGCGAACATTTTGCCTGCGATGATTGTGGTATTAGTTTACCGGAAATTGAACCAAGACTTTTTTCTTTCAATGCTCCTTATGGCGCCTGTCCTGCTTGTACCGGTCTGGGTATGAATATGGAAATTGATATGGGGCTAGTTATTCCGGATCCGTCAATGAGTTTTGAAAACGGTGTTATTGCTGCGGTTAGTACAAACATGAATTCATTTTTCATGAGACAGTTGGACGCTGTTCTTAAAAGTAAGGGTTATTCTCTCAAAAGCACTTGGGAGGAATTACCTAAGCCTGTTCAGGATTTTATTGCTTATGGCGGCAAAGATGAAGAGAAATTTACTTTTACCTATGAAAATATGATGGGCGAAACAAGAGAGTTTACAAGACCCTTTGAGGGGATTATTACCATGTTGAACCGTAGGCACAAAGAGGCAATGAGCGAATCTATGCGCCTTGATGTGGAAAGCTTTATGACAAGTACTCCTTGTCCGGTTTGTCACGGTGCTCGCTTGATACCGGAAGTTTTATCTATTTTGGTTGGTGGAAAGAATATTCAAGAAGTAACTTCCTTGCCTGTGCGTGAAACAGCAAAGTTCTTTTCTGAATTAAAGCTTACTGAGCGGCAAAAAATTATTGCCAAGCAAGTGTTAAAAGAAATTTTGGCACGTTTGAACTTTTTGAATAACGTTGGTTTAGATTATTTGAGTTTGGATCGTGCAGCGGGGACTCTGTCCGGTGGCGAGGCGCAACGTATACGCTTGGCAACGCAAATTGGTTCAGGCTTGGTGGGGGTACTATATATACTAGATGAGCCGAGTATTGGGCTACATCAGCGAGATAATGCAAAGTTACTGGACTCTTTAAAGAATCTAAGAGATTTAGGAAATACACTAATAGTAGTAGAACATGATGAAGAAACAATGTATGCCGCTGATGAAATTATAGATATTGGCCCAGGAGCCGGTGAACTTGGTGGCGAGGTCGTTGCTCAAGGAACAGCGGAAGATATAAAAAAAGTAGAGCAATCAATTACCGGTCAATATTTAAGTGGCAAAAAAAGTATCCCAGTACCAAAGGAGCGTCGCAAGGGCAATGGTAAGGCATTAACAGTAAAAGGAGCTCGTGCCAATAATTTAAAGAATATAGAGGTTAAATTCCCTTTGGGGGTTTTTACCGTAGTAACGGGAGTTTCCGGCAGTGGTAAGAGTACCCTGGTTAATGATATATTGTATCAAGCTTTGGCGGTGAAATTAAGCCGTGCACGTTTTAGACCTGGTGAACATGACAAAATTTTGGGATTACAGAACATAGACAAAGTTATTGATATTGATCAATCGCCTATAGGTCGTACACCAAGGTCTAATCCCGCAACTTATACAGGGGTATTTGATTATATTCGTACTTTATTTAGTACGACTAACGAGGCTAAGATACGAGGTTATAAACCTGGACGTTTTAGTTTTAACGTAAAGGGTGGACGCTGTGAATCTTGTCGTGGTGATGGCATGAACAAGATAGAAATGAACTTTTTGCCAGATGTATACGTGCCATGTGAGGTATGTAAAGGAGCACGTTATAATAGAGAAACTCTAGAGGTACACTACAAGGGGAAAAATGTTGCTCAAGTACTTGATATGACAGTAACAGAAGCCTGTGAGTTCTTTAAAAATCTGCCGCGGATATACAGAAAATTATCTGTACTTGAAGACGTAGGCTTAGGATATATTCGGTTGGGACAGGCAGCAACCACTTTGTCAGGTGGCGAGGCACAACGTGTTAAACTAGCCACGGAATTAGCTCGTCGTAGTACTGGCAAGACCTTATATATTTTAGATGAACCAACAACAGGATTACATATTGCTGATGTGCATAAACTGCTGGAAGTCCTTCAACGTCTGGTGGATGAGGGAGATACGGTAGTAGTAATAGAACATAATTTGGACGTTATTAAAACGGCAGATTATTTAATAGATTTAGGCCCTGAAGGTGGAGATCGCGGGGGAAAAGTTATTGCCCAAGGTACTCCTGAACAAGTAGCAAAGGTGAAAGCCTCATACACGGGACAGTATCTCAAAAAAATGTTGCACTGATGTGCAGAAATGTTTGCCGCATATTTTGCGCTAACTAAAAAAGTAGGAGAAAAAAATGAAGGATTCTATTGCACAAACACTGGCTGTATTACCTAACTTGCCTGGCGTGTACATTATGCACGATGCGCGGGGGAAGGTTATTTATGTAGGTAAGGCTATAATCTTAAAAAATAGAGTGCGTAGTTATTTTAGAGAATCCAGTAAGCAATCGCCAAAGGTACAAGCTTTAGTTGCTAAAGTAGAAGAGATAGAAACCATAGTAACGGCTAATGAAATGGAAGCTTTAATTCTAGAATGCAATCTTATAAAAAAATACCGTCCACGCTATAATATAAGTTTAAAAGACGATAAAACCTATCCGTATTTGAAAATAACTTTGCAGGAAGATTTCCCCCGCATCTTTGTTACTAGGCGTGTTTTGCGTGATGGAGCTAAATATTTTGGCCCTTATGCAGATGCAGGAGCTCTTCATGCAAATGTAAAGCTTATTCGTAGCATGTTTCCTTTAAGGCATTGTAGAAAAATGAATGTTGACAGACCTTGTTTGCAGTATCACATTAAGCGTTGTTTAGCACCTTGTGTAGGTAAAGTTACTAAAGAAGATTATAAAAAAATGATTGATGCGGTAATCCTGCTTATGGAAGGAAAAACTGCTGAGCTGGAAAAAGATTTAAAACATAAAATGCAGGCTGCTTCTGATAAATTACATTTTGAAGAAGCGGCACGTTATAGAGATTCATTGCGGAGCATTGATTATCTTAAAGAGCAACAAAAGGCCATAACTGAAAGTGGAGATCAAGATGCTATTGGCCTGTATCAAGATGACACAGGTATCTGCATGCAGGTATTCTTTATTCGTTCAGGTAAACTGCTTGGTAGGGATAACTTCTTTTTATCTAAAGAAGCAGGGGACGAACCAGCGGAAATTATGGCAGGTTTTATTAAACAATATTATAGTGATGGTGTTTTTATCCCAAGAGAGATTTTATTAAGCGTTGCACCTTCGGAAGCAGAAAGGTTATTACTGGAAGAATGGTTTACCGCTAAAGTTAAACGTAAGGTAGAGCTTTTGGTTCCCAAAAGGGGCATGAAGTTGGATTTAATAAAAATGGTTGAGGAAAATGCTAAGAAAAATCTGCAAGAACGGTTACGTAAGGGGCAATTAACACAACAAATAGATGAAAATGCTGCCGAAGAATTACAACTGGCATTGGGGTTGACAGAACCGTTGGAACGTATTGATTGTTTTGATATTTCTCATACTCAAGGAGCTGAAACAGTAGCGTCTATGGTTGTTTTTCGTGATGGGAAAATGAGCAAAAAGGATTACCGTCGTTATAAAATAAAATCGGCAGAAGGAAAACCGGATGATTTCAAATCTATGCAGGAAGTAGTATACAGAAGATACAAGGATGCGGAAGATTTACCGAACCTAGTAGTTATTGATGGAGGCAAGGGACAGTTAAGTTCAGCCTTGGAGGTTATTCATGGTATAGGACTGCGGGAGTTAAATGTTATAGGGTTGGCAAAAAGAGAAGAGGAGATTTTTGTAGAAGGTGCTCATGAAAGTATTCTTCTTGACAAAACTTCAGGGGCCTTGCATTTAATTCAACGTATTAGAGATGAAGCACATAGGTTTGCAATTACCTATCATAGAAAGTTAAGAGGTAAGAGAAATTTAGTTTCTGTGCTTGATCACATAGAGGGTATTGGCCCTAAAAGAAGGCAAGCTTTATGGAAAGAATTCGCTTCTCTTGAGGCTATGAAGGCTGCAACGGTAGATGAGCTGGCAAGGGTCGACGGCATGAATAAGAATGTGGCAAATACACTTTACGAGTTTTTTAGGCTGGATGTGGTGGCCAAGAATGATAGCATAAAATAACATTTTATTGATAACGATTATTTTTTATGCTATAATCAAGGAATAAAAACAAAGGAGTGATTCCAGTGAAAAAATGGGTATGTGATATTTGTGGATATGTTTATGATGAGGCTGTTGGAGACCCTGATAATAATGTTGCGGCCGGTACTAAATTTGAAGATGTACCTGAAGATTGGGTTTGCCCTGGTTGCGGTGTAGGCAAGGATCAATTCTCTCTTGTTGAATAAGTATAAAGTGAAAACTGTTTCGCTAGCTTAACTTAGCGGAACAGTTTTTTTATAACTTGTGATATAATAATGGGCGGAGGATATTAAAATATGTGTTGATTT
>Ga0183100_1000519_pt1 | contig 29508 bp, 26 predicted proteins | sample Biomet2_FD_127789 | JGI IMG/M metagenome (GOLD analysis project Ga0183100, IMG submission 127789) | Microbial communities from bioreactor (seeded with anoxic lake sediment) at LBNL, California, USA - Biofuel metagenome 2 | ecosystem: Engineered > Bioreactor > Anaerobic > Unclassified ...
CTTCCGGGTTCACTTTCACTATTCCGCGGAAAGCGGCGCCCAAGGACCCGCGGGACAGGCGCAGCACCTGCGCCAGCGCGCCCTTCTCGGGCGCGAAGAGAAAACGCTCCACGACCAACCGGCTGGAAGGGCCGAGGGAGAGGGTGGAGTTGTCCCGCAGGATGAGTCCGATGGAGCTGGACTTACCCGTGGTGAGCACGTCCTTTTCAAAAACGCGGTCGCCGGGCTTGAGGGGCTGGGGAGCGCCGCCACCGCGCAGCACCGCAGCCACGCCCGTGACGTTTTTGACGCTGCCCGCCGGAGAGGCCTCGGCCGCGGCGGCGAGAACCGGCGCAAGGGCCAGCAGCAGGGCCGCCAGGGCGAAGATGAGGCGCACGGAGGCGCGCTCGGCAACGCATGGTCTGAAGATGCTTGGGGTGAAGCTTTGGGCCTTGGGCTTGTCGTGCATGAATGGCCTCCGTCTTTACTGATTACGTATGGTCGGGGAGGCCTGTCAACATCGCCTCGCGTGGCGCGCTCCAGCGGGCTCCGGCGCGCGGTCGCTAGGGCAGGGGGATGCCCAGCCACCAGTGCAGCAGGCTGGGGCCGACCAGCAGGTACGCCAGCGCCCCGGCGCACAAAAAAGGTCCGAAGGGCAGGCGCGTTTGCATGCCCGTGCCATCCTCATCGTCCAAAAGGTCCGCCTCGCCGGAAGGCGCTTGCGCCGCGCCGTCATGCCGCGCGGCCTTGCGCTGGGTGCGCAAGGCGATGATTCCGGCGGGCAGGGCCAGGCAGGCTCCGGCGAATAGAATCACCGGCACTGCGGCCGGGCCCAGCAGCGCGCCGAACAGCAGCATCAGCTTCGCGTCGCCCAGGCCCAAGCCTTCGATGCCGCGCAGGCGCTCATACAGCCAGGCGATGAGCCATAGGCCGCCGCCTCCGGCCAAGGCGCCCAACAGCGCGGCCCGCCAGCCCACGCCAAGGGTCCATAGCGGCGGCAGCAGGGTGGAGCAGGCCAGCGCCAGCGCCGCGCCGGGCAAGGTCAGGGTGTCCGGCAGCAGGTATGTCTGCAAATCGATGAGCGAGAGCACAAGGCACACGGTGGCGAAAGCGAGCGCCACCGCGAGGTGCGGCGTGAAGCCGAACACGTGCGCCGCCGCCACGGCGAACGCTCCGGAGGCCAGCTCCGTGAGCGGGTAGCGCGCCGGAATGGGCGCGCCGCAGTGGCGGCACTTGCCCAGCAGCACCAGCCAGCCCAGCAGCGGGATGTTCTCCCGCCAGGAAAGGGTGTGCCCGCAGGCCGGGCAATACGAACGCGCCGGGGAAAGCACGCTGCCGCCGTGCGCCAACCTGTGCCCCGCGCAGGTGGCGAAGCTGCCCAGGGCCAGCCCGGCCAGGCCGGCCAGAGTGGCGATGACGGCGAACGGTGCGTGGGAAAACGGGTCGGGCATGGACTCTCCGCGCGCCGGGCGCACTTGCCGAATGACGCGTTCTGCTGCATGATGCGCCGGGCCGGTGGGACCAGCGCCGCTTCACGGCAGCTAGCGCATTTCGCTTGCGCCCACAAGCCCGGAACCTACGCCGCATTCAGGGGGAGACCATGTCCGAAGCCGCTCGTTTCATCCCGAACCTTTCCGCCGACGAGATCGCCGCCACGCAACTGGCCGGACTCAAGTGGACGGTGGCCCATGCCTTTGAGAACAGTCCATTTTACCGCGCGCGGCTTGAAGAAGCAGGCGTTTCCCCAGCGGACATCACCAGCCTGGACGACCTCGCCAAGCTGCCCTTCGCCACGGCCTATGATCTGCAAGCAGGCTACCCTCTGCCGCTCCTGTCCGTGCCGGAGGAGCGCGTGGTCCGCATTCATGGCTCCAGCGGCACCACGGGCAAACGCAAAATTCTTTGCTACACGCAAAAGGACATCGACGACTGGGCCAACATGTTCGCCCGCTGCTATGAGCTGGCGGGGCTTACCGTCATGGACCGCGTGCAGGTGTGCGTGGGCTACGGCCTGTGGACCGCGGGCGCGGGCTTCCAGATAGGCTGCGAGCGTTTCGGCGCCATGACGCTGCCCGTGGGCCCCGGCATGCTCGACATACAATTGCAGATGCTTACCGACCTGGGCACCACTTGCCTGTGCAGCACCGCCAGCATGGCGCTTCTGCTGGGCGAGGAGGTGGAGAAGCAGAACCTGCGTGACAAGCTCAAGCTCAAGCGCTCCATCTTCGGCGCGGAGGCCCACTCCCCGCGCATGCGCCAGCGTTTCGAGGAGGCCCTTGGCCTGGAGCACAGCTTTGACATCTCCGGCATGACGGAGATCTACGGCCCCGGTGCGGGCATCGAGTGCGAGGCGCACGAGGGCATCCACTACTGGGCCGACATGTACATCCTCGAAATTCTCGACCCCGAGACGCTCAAACCCGTGGCGCCCGGCGAATTGGGCGAAATGGTCATCACCAGCCTGCGCAAGGAGGCAGCGCCCCTCATCCGCTACCGCACGCGCGACATGACCCGGCTGATTCCCGGCGCGTGCCCCTGCGGCTGCGGCATGCCGAGGCACGAGCGCATCCAGGGCCGCAGCGACGACATGATCATCTTCCGCGGCGTCAACATCTATCCCGGCCAGGTGGCTGCGGTGCTGGGCAAATTTGCGGAGCTGAACAGCGAATACCAGATTGAGCTTTCCCGCGTGGACGGCCTGGACCACATGCTGGTGCGCGTGGAGCAGCGCTCCGGAGCGGCTTTTGCGGATGCTGACGGCTGCGATTGCGCCGGGGACAACCTCGCGCGCGCCGTGGCCGATGAGATTCGCAGCCAGATCCTGGTGCGCAGCAAGGTGGAGGTGTTGCAGCCCGGCACCTTGCCGCGCAGCTTTGCCAAAACCAAGCGCGTGGTGGACGCCCGGGACAAGGACTAGCCCCGCGCGGCAGCCCTGCAACAAGCCTGCGGCTGGCTTGCCTGGTGGCGCCCATGGGGCTTGCCTTCCGGTCGGCGCTTCGGTACGCCGCGCACGCAGCGTTCATCTGGCCTGACCACCGGCCGCGACCGCCGACCGCAACAATCGGAGGGTAAGCCCATGCCGAGCCTTGACGCCCTGGCCCACCGGCACGTGGTCATAGACCGCCGCCCCGGCCATTATCTGTGCTTCCCCGACGTGTGTCTGGCCGAGGACGGCGCGCTTTTGTGCGTGTACAACGAATTCGACCGCCACGTGGGCACGCGCCGCCGCCTGCTGCTCAAAACCAGCGGCGACCATGGCCGTACCTTTGGCCCGCGTCGGCTGCTGCGCGCCGACGACTCCCACTGCCCGCGCATTTCCCGCCTGGCCGACGGCCAGCTCTGCCTCATCGACGATGCGGGACCGGTGGTCCTTTGGAGCGCGGACAATGGCGAGCACTGGGTTCAGCACCCCGGCGCGGGCCTGCTGCACGGTCTTATGGACCGCCCCCTTGAGCTCGGCGGGCAGCTGCTTTTCACCACCGGGCATCAGCACCGGGGCAGCCAGGCGCGGGTGAAAATACGGCAGGCCCCCAGCGAGCAAATGGCGTACGTCTCGCGCAACCTGGGGCGCAGCTGGGAGGCATATTCCATCATCGCGCATGAAAAATGCCTGGTGTTGTGCGAGGCCTCGGTCATTCTTCTGCCTGGAGCGGGCGTGCAGGGCGCGCCACGGCTGCTCGCCCTCATGCGTGAGAATTCCTTCGTCGGCGAGCCCATGTATTATTGCGTCAGCGAGGACGGCGGCGTGAACTGGAGCGATCCCGCGCCGACGCCGCTCATCGGCCACCGCCCAACGCTGGGCTGGACGCGCTCCGGCAGGCTGCTCGTCACCTACCGCGACGTTGGGCCGAACCCCGGCACCAAGGCCTGGCTGGGCGGACTGGACGAGCTGTGCTCGGATTTCAGCGTGCACGGCCTGCACTGCGCGCCGGGCTGCGCCGCCCTGACGCCGGATGGCCTCGTCGTCAACAGCGCCGAGGGGCAGGACGAGTTGGTGCGCTATTTCCTGCGCCCCATCTCCGATGCCGGGCACGCCCGCGCGGAGTTCGAGGCCGAGGTGTTGGTGCGCCATGCCGATGAGAACGGCTGTGGCATTCGGCTGGGCATTTGGTGGAAGCTGTACCCGGATTGCATCCTGCCCGACGGCGAAGACGCCGAGGGCCGCGCGGGCGCCATATCCTGGGAGCCGGACCGCTTCCACACCGTGCGCATCGTGTATGAGCCCGGCCTGTGTCGGCTCTTCGTTGACGGCAAGCCGCGCGGCGAGTACCCCGTCGATCCCCTGGACGGCGACACGCGGCCCATTCTGGTCGGCGCGGTGTCCCGCAAGGAGGCCAACGGCTGTGAGGCGGTTTGGCGGCGCATGGCGCTTGCCACCAGCGAGCCGCGCCTCGGCCGCGAATACGTTTGGCGCTGGGACCATACACAGGGACAGCCCGACGCGGTCATCGACGCGCGCGTGCTGGAGCTGAAAAACGACCGGTTGGCCAGCCCGGCGGACTTCGGCTACTCCGGCTGGGTTGAAACGGCCGACGGCGAGTTCTTCTGTGCCTATCACCACGGCGGCGCGGCGGAGCCTGGCTACGTGCCCGGCGAAAGTTCCTACGTGCTCGGCACCTGGTTCAACGAGGAAGATTTCGGGTAGTTTCCTTGTACAGCTGCAGATTACTTTGTGTTATCTCTGGAAGATTTATTATCTTCAGCGTGGAGGCAGAATGATAAACGAAGCTGAATCTTCAATATCAACTGTTGAGCTCACTGAGCAAGATGTTGATAAGTGGTTTGAGAGCGAGTCAGAGAATGTTGTACAGCTTGAGGAGGAAAATATAACTGACAAATTTGTTCGGGCTCAACTTCGTGTTGTCCGAAGTTCTATGGACTTGACATTGCATAATTTGAAGTCATCACTTGCTGATCCAAATTATATAAAAGTTAATCCTATTTACCAAAGACGACAGCGTTGGGATCTCCAGAAAAAATCTCAACTGATAGAATCATTGCTATTAAATATTCCAGTTCCTCCCGTTTTCCTTTTTGAAAATGAATATAACCAATACGAAATAATGGATGGCCGGCAGCGCCTGGAAACTATTGGAGATTTTTTGAATAATAAATTTGCGCTGCGCTCACTTGAATATTGGCCTGAATTAAAGGGGAAGACTTTTGAGCAACTCCCTACAGTAATTCAACGTGGATTGCTGCGTCGCACTATCTCTGCAATGGTTTTGCTCGCCGAAACGACTCGTCCCGAAGATTCAGAGTTTGACGTTCGCTTGGCTTTATTTAAACGTTTGAATACTGGAGGGATTAATCTTAACCCACAAGAAATTCGAAATGCATTGTATCCATCAAAGTTCAATGCATTGATTATTGAGCTTTCTAGAGGTCAGATTTTTCGCAGCATTTGGGGGATTCCGCAATACGTTGTGAATGAAGAAACTTCACCATCGAAAGAGATTCTTGAAAATACATTGTATAAAACAATGGCGGATTGTGACCTAGTCCTTCGTTTTTTTGCAATTAGGGAAACTATTATCTGCGGGCGAAAAGGTTCATTACAATCACTTATGAATACGTGCATGGCTCGGCATATGAAGGATTCCGAAGCTGAGATCAGCGAATATAGAAATGATTTTTGCCGTGTGCTTGAGTCTTTGTATGGTATATTTCAGGGAAAACCTTTTGTTTTACCTCAAAATAATAGAGTAAGTCGTCCAATATACGATGCTTTTATGGTAGGTGCATATATTGTTGGGCCAACGGAGATAACTTCACGCGGTGCGTCTATCCGCGAACATTATTACAGCATAATTGAAGATGAAGATTCGTATGAAATTTTAGTCGGCAGGGGGAATACGATAGAGTCGATTATTAATAGAGTGGACCTCGCTATTGAGATTTTAACTAAATAGCGAGGTCGTGATGAATCCTATCTTAGCAGATTTTTTTGAAGATTTAAGCAGGGTCACCAAGCTGCTAACTCTTTTAGAGAATTTGTCGAAAGCTCCAGCACCTTCAAGCGATCCCCAGAATACAATCAATGATGAAATCAATCCTGAGGTTGCTGCTATATTACTTACATGTCATGATGCGAAAGTTGCATTCCCAATTTTGTGCGGAGCAATGCTTTTATATCTTTCTGGTCGGTTTGAATATTTTGCTCGTGAGCTGTTTGAGGACATGTGTAGTGAGTTTTCAAAAAACTGTAAGTATTATGAAAAGCTTCCCAAGGAACTGCGTGAAAATCTTGTTAAATTCACTGCACTTGTAATTCCTGATTCTAGAAAATATGGTCATGGTGATGGTGCTATTAAAACATTTGTTCATAATCTTGCCGACAATCTTGGTGGTAAAGAAATTTCTGAGATCAACGTTCAATGTTTGTCAGTTACAAATACGAATATGCGATCTGATGTGTTAAGCGATTTATTTGGTCGTGCTGGTATTAAAAATTTGTGGGAAACACTAGGACAGCAAACTGCTTTAAAAGCTTTTTTTCATGAGTTTGCTCCTCAACTGGTATCGAAAAAGGCTAAAGATAGACTTGACGAGCTGATGCAACTTCGAAACAAGGTTGCTCACCCATCAGGTTCATTTGTTTGGCCAGCGATTGAGGACATCCGTCAACATGTTGAGTTTCTTAAGGTCCTTTCCTCGACACTTTCGGAACATTGTAGTCTGTTTGCTACCAATGTCGCTCCGCCGGTATAATATATGCTAAATATTCCCATCATCGCCCCGGACTGGCCGGAGTACGAGCTCGTTGACTCCGGCGACAGTCGCAAGCTGGAGCGGTTTGGCAAATTTTTCATCGTCCGGCACGAGCCCAAGGCCTGGTGGCGGCCCGCGCTGCCCGTCGCCAAATGGGCCGAGGCCCACGCCACGCAGGACGAGGAGGGGCGGCTTTCCGTGCGCAAGGGGCTGCCCGGCGTGTGGCCGCTTTCCCTCGACCTCGGCCTTGCGGGCGCGGCCTCGCGCGGCATCACCCTTGAGGCGCGCGTCTCCGAAACCTCGCGCCACATCGGCCTGTTTCCTGAGCAGGCCCCGCACTGGCGGCTCATCGCCGGCCTGGGCGCGCAGATGGCGCACGCGGCCAAGATGTCGGGCGCTGCGCGTCCGCGCCTGCTGAATCTTTTCGGCTACACCGGCGCGGCCAGTCTGGCGGCGCAGGCGTCCGGCTTCGCCGCCACCCATGTGGACGCCTCGCGTCCGGCCATTGGCTGGGCCAAGCGCAACCAGGAGCTGTCCGGCCTGTCGGCCGATCCCGTGCGCTTCCTGCTGGACGACGTGATGAAGTTCGTCGGGCGGGAGAAGCGGCGCGGCAACCGCTATCAGGCCATTCTGCTCGATCCTCCGTCCTTTGGGCGCGGGCCTAATCGCGAGGTGTGGAAGGTGGAGGGCATGGTGCGCGACCTCTTGTGCGACTGCCGCGAATTGCTGGCGGACGACGCGCGCCTGCTGCTGCTCACCATGTACAACATCGAGGCCTCCGCCCTCATGTTGGGCAACCTGTTGGACGACGTGCTGCGCGGATTGCCGGGAGCTGTCACCGTGGGCGAGCTGGCTGTGCCACACACAGCCCCCGGCGCGGAAGCCAGATTTTTGCCGCGTTCAATTTTCGCAAGGTGGGAGCGCTAGCGCCGGAAGTGTGGCCCAAGGCAAACGGAGGACATGAATTCCCCCGGCCGTAACCATGAACGAATGGAGCGGCGGAACATATTGTCTCCCTTTCCCGCCGCGCGCGGCGGCCTCGTTGTTCAGGGGGCGAACGCCCTTCCGGGGCAGATGGGGAAAATCCCCCAGATGTCTCTTACTGTTATCTCTACGAAAAGGACCCCATGCTCCGACTGACAGATATCCGCCTGCCCTTGCCGGATGGCCCGGCCCATACAGAGGCCGAGCTTCGTGCCGCCGCTTCCGAGCGGCTGGGCATTGGCGTGGGCGACATTGCACGCTTCCGCGTGGCGCGCCGCTCGCTCGACGCCCGCAAGAAGAACGCCGCGGTGTTCTTGTACAGCCTAGATGTGTGCGTTGCGGATGCGGCGGACGAGGCGCGCCTGCTCTCGCGGTCCATTGCGGGGGTGAACGCGCACGAGGACTGCCCGTACCGCTTTCCCGTCGTTGCTCCGGCGAATTTGAACCAGCGTCCCGTGGTTGTGGGCGCCGGGCCGTGTGGGTTGTTCGCGGCGCTGGCGCTGGCCCAGGCCGGTTTTGCCCCGCTGCTGCTGGAGCGTGGGCAAAGCATAGGTGAGCGCGCGCGCGCCGTGGACGCCTTTTGGGACGGCGGAACGCTGGAGCCGGAGTCCAACGTGCAGTTTGGCGAGGGCGGGGCAGGTGCGTTTTCCGATGGCAAGCTGACCACGCAGATCAAGGAGCGGCGAGGCCGCTGCCGCAAGGTTTTGGAAGAGTTTGTGGCGCATGGCGCGCCGGAGGACATTTTGTGGCGCAACCGGCCGCATGTGGGCACGGACCGCCTGCGCGGCGTCGTGGCGGGCCTTCGGCAGGAGATTATGCGCCTGGGCGGGACCGTGCGCTTTGGCGCGCGGGTGAACGGTCTTGTGCAACGGCAAGGCCGCGTGGCAGGGGTGACGCTTGCCGATGGAGAGGAGATCGCCGCGTCGTGCGTCGTTTTCGCCGTTGGGCACAGCGCGCGCGACACCTTCTCCATGCTGCTCGCCTCCGGCCTGCGCATTGAGCAGAAGCCCTTCGCGATCGGCTGCCGCATCGAGCACCCGCAGACGCTCATCGATTCGGCGCAGCTGCGCGATTTGGCCGGGCATCCGGCCGTGGGCGCGGCGGACTACAAGCTTGCGCATCAGGCGCGGGACGGACGCGGGGTGTACACCTTCTGCATGTGTCCCGGCGGCAGCGTCATCGCCGCGGCATCGGAGGCGGGCTGCGTGGTGACCAACGGCATGAGCCTGCACGCCCGGGCCGAGGCCAACGGCAATAGCGCGCTGCTGGTGGGCGTTGGCCCATCGGACCTGGACGGCGCGCACCCGCTGGCGGGCGTGGAGTTCCAGCGCCGCTGGGAACGCCTGGCCTTTGAACTGGGCGGAAGCGGGTACAAGGCCCCGGCGCAGACCGTGGGAAATTTTCTGGCCGCGCGCGCCGCCAAGCGCCTTGGGGCCGTGCCCGCCAGCTATGCGCCGGGCGTGGTTCCGGCCGATCTGCGCCGCTGCCTGCCGGACTACGTGTGCGCGGCCATGGCCGAGGGCATCCAAGTGTTTGACCGTAGGCTGCGCGGCTTTGCCGACGCCGACGCGGTGCTCACCGGCGTGGAGACGCGCTCGTCCTCCCCGGTGCGGCTGCCGCGCGGGGCGGACATGCAAAGCGTGAGCCTGCCTGGTCTGTTTCCTGCTGGCGAGGGCGCGGGCTATGCTGGCGGCATCGTCTCCAGCGCGGTGGATGGCCTGCGCGTGGCCGAGGCCGTGGCGCTCACCCTGTGCGGGCTGCCGGTGGAAGGCCTCGACGCCGCCTGCGGCGACGGAGCGAAGAGCTGATGGCGCGGGAGCGGAAGAAAAGCACTGCTCGGTGCGATTTGGCTCCAAGAGAATCTGGCCGACAGGAACCCGGCAGGAAAGAATCCGGCCGCAGGGCGTTTGCACGCCGCGAGCAGACGCCAACGCGTCAGGAGCACCAGACGCGGGCGTCCCGGGCGCGGCCGCCCCGTGAAGAAGAACGTGAGCCTTGGCTGTTCCCCCTGCTAAACGCGGCCGCTTTGGACCTGCCGGAGTGGATGCGCACCGGCGCGTTCACCGGCTACCTCGCCGCTCCGGGCTTTTTGCCGGAGCTTATGGCCGAGCTTGATTTGGAGGGGGCGAGCGGAGCCGGGCATCTTGTCTTCGGCGATTTGGTGTTCGCCAAGCGCATGCGGCCCGCCGCCTGGGCGCAAAACATCTGGCGCAACGCGCGGCTGCTGCCCGCGCCAAGCATCGGGCAAGCGGCCAAGGCGTTGCACGGCCTGCAACGCAACTGGTGGCCGCACCCCGTGCGTTTGGCCCGGCGCGCCGCGCTGGTGGCCGAAAAACTGCCCAAGGTCTCGGCCAAGCCGCAGGTCTTCGGCGAGGCCGCGCCATCTGCGCCTCTCGGCTCCTTCACCCTATGGGACGAGGCCACCCTCATCGCGTCGGCCGATTGCTCCAGCCCCTATCCCGACGGGCAGGTGCGCTTTGTGGAGGACCGCGTTTCCGCGCCCAGCCGGGCGTACCTCAAGCTGTGGGAGGCGCTTACGTTGCTTGGCGTCATGCCGCGCCCAGGCGAGCTGTGCCTGGATTTGGGGTCCTGCCCCGGCGGATGGACCTGGGTGCTGGCGAGCCTTGGGGCCAGCGTGCTGAGCGTGGACCGCGCGCCCATTGAGCCGCATATCGCCGCCATGCCCGGGGTGGAGTATTGCCAAGGCTCCGGTTTCGGGTTTGATCCGCGCGTGGCGGGCGGCCCTGGCGCGAGGGTGGACTGGCTGTGCTCGGACATGGCCTGCTACCCGGCGCGACTGTACGAGCTGGTGCGGCGCTGGCTGGATGCCGACGCCTGCCGCAACTTCGTGTGCACCCTCAAGTGCCAGGGCGATGCGGATTTTGAGACTATCCAGGCCTTTGCCGCCATTCCCGGCTCGCGTGTCATGCACCTTGCGCACAACAAGCACGAGCTTACCTGGGCGCTCATCCGGTAGCATTGTCACGAGACGGACAGCAGGGCTGCGGGACCTGGCTGACCACCCGCGGGCTCGTTGGTTATCGGTTTCAGGCACTGGGCGGTCAAACTGCTTCGTGGGTCGGCACGGGGGGAGGCTCGCGGGGGCAAATTTTCGTTCATAATGGCTCCCGATTCCCCGCGTGGTTTGGATATGGCCGGACGCGGCGCGAGCAAAAGAAAGGGCGGAGGCGCATAAACGCCTCCGCCCTTTTGGCGGTGCTGTTTTGGTGAAGCGGTCGGCTAGAACTTCTCGAAGCCGCCGTCGTCCCCGGCGTCCGGGGTCACCTCGGCCGAGTCCGTTGCGTCTGCGCGCTTGGCGGAAGGTCCAGCCTCAATGGCCAGCGGGCGGCCCTGGGAATGCGCGTCGCCCAGTTTGAAGAAATGCATGACCTGCGTGAGCCGCTGGGCCTGCGCCGCCAGCTCCTCGCTGGTGCTGGCCGTTTCTTCGGAGGCCGATGCGTTCTGCTGGATCACCTGGTCGAGCTGCTGGATGGCCTTGTTCACCTGATCCGCTCCGGTGGTCTGTTCGCGGCAGGCGGCGCTGATTTCCTGCACCAGCTCGCTGGTGCGTTCAATGTCGGGCACGATGGTGTCGAGCATGCCACCGGCCTTTTCGGCCACGGCGAGGCTGGCGGCGGAGAGCTGGCCTATCTCGCCGGCCGCCGCGCCGCTGCGTTCGGCCAGCTTGCGCACCTCCGCGGCCACGACGGCGAAGCCTTTCCCATGCTCACCCGCGCGGGCGGCCTCAATGGCGGCGTTCAGCGCCAGCAGGTTGGTCTGGCGGGCGATCTCTTCAATAAATCCGATCTTTTCCACAATCTGCCGCATGGCGGTGACGGTATGGGCCACGGCCTCTCCACCTTGGCGTGCGTCGTCCGCGCTCTTTTTTGCGAGTGATTCCGTCTGCATGGCGTTTTCCGCGTTCTGGCGGATGTTGGCGGCCATTTCCTCCACGCTGGAGGATATCTCCTCCACGCTGGCAGCCTGCTCGGTGGCCCCCTGCGACAGCGTCTCGCTGGAGGCGGAGAGCTCCTCCGAGCCTGAAGCAACGGACTCGGCCGAGGCGTTGACCTGCATGACGACGGAGCGCAAGCGTCCGGCCATGTTTGTGAGGGCCGCGGCGAGCGCGCCGACCTCGTCCTTCTGGTCCACATCGATGCGCACGTCGAGTTTGCCGTCGGCAAGGTCCTTGGCGAAGGCCACGCCCTTGCGCACCGGCCCGGCGATGGCCCGGGTGATGAGCACCGCCGCCAGAGCGCCAAGAACGAGCGCCAGCAGCGCCCCGATGGCGAGGATACTGCGAGCCCAGGCGATTTCGCTGACCATTTTGGCCTTCATATCGTCGCGGGCGGATTCGCAGACCTTCTGCATGTCGCGCGCGCTTTGGATGAGCTGGGCCTCCATGGCCTTCTGCTCCAGCACGGCTTTTACGCATTCCTCGGTGCTCTTCATGTAGCCGCTGGTGTCGCGGGCAACCTGTTCAGCCATGTCGATGCTCGTCTTGTCGCTGAAGCGGGCCTTGAGCGTCTCGGCCAGCTTGACAACGTCAGCGCCTATGCTGAGCACCTTCTGGGCGTAAGCTTCGTCATCCGTTTGCAGGTAATACATGGCGGAGACGCGCATGTCATAAATTCGCGCAACCATTTGGCTGGCATCATTGAGTGAGGTGGAGCGGGAATCGGATCCGGCCGCCGCATGCTTTCCAGCCGGGGCGCCGGTCGCCTGCTGCTGCAGGCTCTTCTGCATGGCCTCGGTGCTGGCAAGAGCGGAAAGCCCGGCCGCCGCCATGGCCTTTTGCAACTGGGCCTCCGCCTGCTGGCGCTGCACATAGCTCTTGAAGGAGGCGTCGTAGACCTTGGTTGCGGCGAGCACCTGTTCCATTTGTTCGCGGTTTTTGAGGTCGTGGAATTTGTTCTTGTAGGTTTGGGCTTTCTCTACAATACCGGCAATGTTCTTGGCCAAGTCATCCTGGCTTTTCTGGTCGTGGCGAAGCTGAAAATTTTTCTCCTGCCGCCGCGATTCGAGCACCATCTTGATGATGTCGTTCATGCCGTCGGACTTGTCCACCTGATCCATAATGGAGGACATGCCCGACCAGCTGATGACAGCCAGTAGGGCGGTGAGGACGAGCACACCCCCAAAGCCTATGGTGAGCTTCATGGCCAAGCGCAGATTCTTCATGAATCCTCCCGAAATGGTGAGGTGGAAATTATGCCTATCCTTTGAGTTCCTAGCGCAACTTCCATGGCAAGGCAAGGAGCCCTAACCCCCACAGCCTTTGCTGGCTTAAAACGTTTCGCACAGCTTGACGCCGGAAACGGAATTTCGTACTTCACCTCTATCAGGATATGTTGATATAGACATGGAGCTGCATGAACCTGTTGCGCATTCACAAAGCCCTGGCCGATGAGACCAGACTGCGGCTGATGGCCGTGCTCTATGGTTGCGAGCTCAATGTCGGCGAGTTGGTGGAGGTGTTCGGCATGGGCCAGCCGCGCATTTCGCGCCACCTCAAGATCCTGGCCGAGGCCGGTCTTGTGGAGTTTCGGCGCGAGGGGCTGTGGGCTTTCTACCGCGCCGTGCGCCAGGGCCAGGGCCGGAGTTATTTGGACTGCGCCGCGCGCTTTTTCGATGCCTTGCCGCAACGTGAACAGGACGCCGCGCGCGCATCCGCCGCCGTGCGCGAGCGCGCCCTGGCCACGCGCCGGTTCTTCGACGCCGTTGCCGGGCAGTGGCGGGATCTTTCCCGCGAGGTGCTGGGCGACTTCGACCTGGCGGAGGAGCTGGCCGGTCGCCTGCATCCCGGCATGATCGTGGCCGACCTGGGCTGCGGTCCAGGCGAGTTGTTGTCGCACCTGGCGGCCAGCGCCCGGCAGGTCATCGGCGTGGATGCCTCGCCGCGCATGCTGGAACTGGCCGCCGCGCGCCTGGCCGACCGCTCCAACGTGAATCTGCGCCTTGGCGAGCTGGAGCACCTGCCCCTGCGCGAAGCCGAGGCGCAGGCCGTGACCCTTTCACTGGTGCTGCACCACCTGGACGACCCTCACGCCGCCCTGGCCGAGGCCCGGCGCGTGCTGGCCCCGGGGGGCTGCCTGCTCGTGGCGGAGTTCGACCGCCACGCAAATGAGGCCATGCGCGTCAAATATGGCGACGCGAGGCTGGGCGTGGACGAAAAAACCTTGTATGAGTGGCTCCAAACGGCCGGGTTTGCTCCTTGCCGGGTGGACGCCTTCCCCGTCAACCAGGGGCTGACCGTGCTCATCGCCGAGGCGGCGATAGCCTGAAACGTCGGCCCGATAACCTGTTGGAGGAATTCCCGATGCTCGCACTGGATCCCAAGCTGAAGTTTCGCGTGGCCGACATGGCCCTGGCCGACTGGGGCAATAAGGAGATGCAGCTCTCCGAGAACGAAATGCCCGGCCTCATGGCCCTGCGCAAGAAATACGGAAAAAAGAAGCCCCTCAAGGGCCTCAAGATCATGGGCAGCCTGCACATGACCATCCAGACCGCCATGCTCATCGAAACCCTTGCCGCCCTTGGCGCGGACCTGCGCTGGGCTTCCTGCAACATCTTCAGCACCCAGGACCACGCGGCCGCCGGTGTTGTCGCCAACAAGACCGCCGCCGTCTTCGCCTGGAAGGGCGAGAGCCTTGAGGAATACTGGTGGTGCACCGAGCAGGCCCTCACCTGGCCCGACGGCTCCGGCCCCGACCTTATCGTGGACGACGGCGGCGACGCCACCCTGATGATCCACCAGGGCGTGAAGTGCGAGAAGGACCCCGCCCTGCTCAAAAAGAAGGTCGACAACAAGGAATTCCAAATCATCATGGACCGGCTGGCCGAGGGCTACAAGACCGATCCCCAGAAGTGGACCCGCATTGCCGCCAAGATGCGCGGCGTGAGCGAGGAGACCACCACCGGCGTGCATCGCCTGTATGAAATGGAGAAGAAGGGCGAGCTCTTGTTCCCCGCCTTCAACGTCAACGACTCCGTCACCAAGAGCAAGTTCGACAACCTGTACGGCTGCCGCGAGTCCCTGGCCGACGGCATCAAGCGCGCCACGGACATCATGATTGCCGGCAAGATCTGCGTCGTGGCCGGCTACGGCGACGTGGGCAAGGGCTGCGCCCAGTCCATGCGCGGCTTCGGCGCGCGCGTGCTGGTGACGGAGATCGACCCCATCTGCGCCCTGCAGGCCGCCATGGAAGGCTACGAGGTCGTGCCCATGGACAAAGCCGCCGAGCTGGGCGACATCTTCATCACCGCCACGGGCAACTACCACGTCGTCAACGCCAAGCACATGCTCAAGATGAAGAACGAGGCCATTCTTTGCAACATCGGCCACTTCGACTCCGAAATCGAAATGGCCTTTCTTGAGGAACCCGCCAACAAGTGCGCCAAGCTGGAGATCAAGCCCCAGGTGGACAAGTGGACCCTGCCCAACGGCCGTTCCCTCATCGTGCTGGCCGAGGGCCGACTGGTGAATCTGGGCTGCGCCACCGGCCACCCCAGTTTCGTCATGAGCAATTCCTTCACCAATCAGGTGCTGGCCCAGCTTGATTTGGCCGCCAACACCTACGAGCCCAAGGTCATGATTCTGCCCAAAAAGCTTGATGAGGAAGTGGCCCGCCTGCACCTCGACCGCCTCGGCGTCGTGATGGACAAGCTCACCAAGCAGCAGGCCGACTACATCGGCGTCTCCGTCGACGGCCCCTTCAAGGCCGACCACTATCGCTATTAAGTGAGGCTGGGAGCGGCCGCGCATCCAAAGAGGCCGTCCCAACCCCAAGCACGTGAAAGGCCCCGGCAGCATCTGCGCTGCCGGGGCCTTCTGTAACGAGCAGGACCGGAGAGGCCCGTTTTCCGCTAGTCCACTTCCTTGAGCGCTATGCCGCCGCTGAGGATTTTTTTCACCGGGCAGCCCGCCACGGCATGCATGAGCGTGGCGCGTTGCTCATCGGTGATATTGCCCTTGAGTTCGATATGGTACTCGAACACGGTCTCCTGCTTGTTGTCCTGGTTCATCGAGACCGTGGTCTCCACACCCTCCAGCGGAATGCCGCGCGCGTCCGCGGCAACGCGCAGGACGATGGCGATGCAGGTGCCGAGGGACGCCTCAAGCAACTGGGGAGGTTTGAATCCCGCGTACGCGCCGCCCATTTCCACGGGAGCGTCGGTCAGGCCTTCGTGCTTGCCGTCGGTGAACGTGGTGCAATACTTTGGGGACTGGCTGGTGCTGGTGATCATGGCTGCTCCTTTTGTGTGATTGATGGTGGCGCATGGGCTGTGGCCGCCTCTTCGCGCTGGCTGTATCGTCAAGACTAGTGACTTGCCGTGAAATTGGCAAGCGGTTGAAGTGTTTGAATCACTGCGTTTGGTCCTTTGCCGTTGGCGGCAGCAGTTCATGGCGGGCCGTCTCGCGCAGGGCGTTGCCCAGAGAGGCGAGCAGTGCGGAAGGGATGCTCCAGCAGTGCCAAAAAAGCGGCACGTCCATGGGCGCGTTCGGAACAAGATCCAGCAGGCGGCCGTCTGCAAGGCGTTTCTCCGCTTGGGGATGCGGAATCAACCCATACCCGGCGCCCCCGGCCACAAAATCGACGAAGCGTTCGGAATCAGGCACATGGTGGCGCGGCGCTTCCGGGGGGCTTTGCCCAATTAGGGCCTCAAGGAAGCGGTCGTGAACCGTGTCGCGCCGGTTGAACACCACGGACGGGGCCAGGCGGGCGGCTTCCAGATTAAGCCCGGCGGGGAACCAGCGCGCGGCGAATGCGGGCGCGCAGGCGCAAAAGTAGCGCATGCGGCCCAGAGCCATGGCCCGGCAGCCCTGCATGGGCGCGCCGCGTGTGCTGATGCATCCGGCCACCTCACCCGCGCGCAGCATCTCGTGCGTGCGTTCCTGGTCGTCCACGCGCAGGTCCAGGGTGACGCGGCTGCGCGCCAGCAGCGGCAGCACCGCTGCGGTGAACCAGGTGGCCAGCGTGTCCGCGTTGACGGCCACCGCGACAGTGCGCCAGGTTTGCGAAACATCTTGGGAGCCCTGCGGGGGTTCACCCAGGCCAAGACTGCGTTCCAGCTCCGCCTCAAGCAGGCCGACGCGCCGCGCGTGGCGCAGCAGCAGCCGTCCCGGCGGTGTTGGGGCGGGCGGCTGAGTGCGCGTCAGCGCCGGCTGCCCCAGCGCCTCCTCCAGCTGGCGGATGCGCTGCGACACCGCGGATTGCGTCAAATGAAGCCTGCGCGCCGCGCGCTCGAACCCGCCTTCGTCAATGACGGCCGCCAGGGCCTGCACGAGTTTGTAATCCAACATGGCAATGCATTAGCAAATTTTATGTCTTCTGCAAATAATGAATTGGACGCGTGCCCTCTGCCTGGATAGGTCAGGGGCGTGCGCAACCGCGCCGGGGAGTTTGCATGTCCGATCCGCTTGCACTGGTGTTCGTCCGGGGCTTTGCCCTCAGCGCGGGGCTTATTGTGGCCATTGGCGCGCAGAACGTGTTCGTGCTCACGCAAGGGGCGCGGCGTCATCGGCCTTGGCTGGTGGCGGCTGTGTGCACCGCGTGCGATGCGCTGCTCATCGCGGCGGGGGTGGGCGGCGTGGGAGCGATTGCCTCGGGCAGCCCTGGCGTTTCCGGGGCGATGGGGCTGGCCGGGGCGGCGTTTCTGGCCGTGTACGGCCTGCGGGCTCTTAAAAACGCCCTTCGCGGCGCAAACATGGGGTTGGACGAATCGGCGGAGCGGCCCGGCGCGCGCGCCATTGTGCTCATGGCGCTGGGGGTGAGCCTGCTCAATCCGCACGCTCTGCTCGACACGGTGGTGCTCATCGGCGGGCTGGCGAGCAGGCTGGACGCGTCGTCTCGCATGGTCTTCGGCCTTGGCGCGGTGAGCGCTTCGGCCTGCTGGTTCTTCTCCCTCAGCCTGGGGGGGCGCGCGCTGGCCCCGGTGTTGCGCAAACCGGCCGCCTGGCGCGTGCTCGACGCGCTGGTCTGCGTCACCATGTGGGCGCTGGCCGTGAGCGTTGGACGCGAGGCCTGGACCGCTCTGGTCAGCTAGCCTGCGGCGTCGGTTTCGTCGCAATCGAGCATGCAGCGGTTGCGGCCGCCGCGTTTGGCCTCGTACATCATGGCGTCGGCGCGGGTCACAAGCGTGTCGATGGTGTCGCTGCAATCGGCCATGACGCCGCCGATGGACACCGTGAGGCCGATTTCGCCCGTGGGCACCGGCAGGCTGGAGGCCTCCACGAAGCGGCGCATGCGCTCGCCCACTGTTTTGAATGTCGCCGCATCCACCTTTGGCACAATGACGACGAATTCCTCGCCGCCCCAGCGGCACACGGTATCCACCGACCGCAACGAGCCGCATAGCGTTTTGCCGAGCATCACCAGCGCGCGGTCCCCCGCGTCGTGGCCGTATTTGTCGTTCACGTCCTTGAAGTGGTCCACATCCACAAAAAAGAAGCCGAAGGGCTGCTTATAGCGTTTGAGGTCGCGGCTGCGGCGCAGAAATTCCTGCTCCGCAGCGCGGCGGTTGCCAAGGCCGGTCAGCGGATCGCGCAGGGTTTGGTGCCGCAGGTTGTTCAGCTCGCACAAAATGTTGTCGCGCGCGGTGATGTCGGTGAAGACCTCCACCGCGCCGGTGATGCTGTCGGCTTCGTCGCGCAGGGGGGATATGCGCACGGAAATGGGCACCCGGTGGCCCTGTTTGTGGTGCAGGTACACGGTGTCCTCGCGGGGGACGCCATCGCGCAGGGTGCGCGCCAGCGGGCACAGTCCCTTGCACAGTTGCAGGCCCGATTCGTCGATGTGCCGGAGGATGTTGTCCGCGCAGTGTTTGCCCAGCACCTCGCCGCCAGTGTAGCCGGATATCCGCTCGGCTCCATGGTTCCAGTATGTGATGCGGCGTTCGCGGTCGACCATGTAGACGCCGTCGTAGAGACAGTCGAGGATGGTCTTGTAAAGTTCCGGCTTCACGGTGTCACCTCATGGTGTGGAAATCATAACTATTTGTTTAAAGGCTAATCCTCGTGTGCTGCGGTGGCAAGGCTGTTGTCACCGTTTGCGCTAAAAAAAGGCGCCGCGAATCACTTCGCGGCGCCGGAAAATGCGGAAGGTGTCGGGCGTCCTAGAAGCAGACGGCCACAAGATTGAAGGGGGTGTAGTTGTTGTCCGGGTTTTCGGCGTAGCGGCAGCCCATGCGGGAATCGTCGCGCTTGTTTACGATATCCGCGGCCGAGCCCTTGTAGTGGGGGCATTCGTTGTTGAAGCAGACCGCTATGACTCCCCAGCCGCTTTCGGGCGGGGCCAGCCACGCTTCCATCGGTTTGTGGCAGTGGGGGCAGATGCGGTCTTCAAGTTCGGTGACAATGCCTGCGTATTCGTGGATCACGGGGCTCTCCTTGTTGCTCTGTTCTGTGTGGTCGCGCAGGATAGTAAGTCCTTGGGGCCGAACGTCAAGGCCTTTGGAACCCAGTGGTCTAGAAGCTTGGCCGCACGGAAGCGGCGGGCTGGCCGTCCGCTTCGCCGCCTTCCTCCCCCATGTCTTCTTCGTCCGCCGGGGACATGCCCCCGGATTGGCGCAGGTCGCGCAGGAGGCGGAACAGCGCACGTCCAGCACGCGGAGGTTTGGACTTTTCAATCTCGGTTCTGGCGTTGCGGGCCAGTTGGCGGATGCGGCTGCGCACCTCCGCGCGGTCGGCCTCGGGCGCAAGGGCCACAAGCTCCTCCAGGCCGGATTCATCGCCCGCGAGCAGGGTTGAGCGCAGGGTTTCCACGGCATGGAACTCGTGCGCCTGGCTGCGGTTTCCCGCCTCCATGTCCTCCACTGCCCGGGCGAGGGGGGCGGTTTCGGTCTCGCGCATCAGCGCGCCGATAAACTGTAATTGCCTGCGTTTGGCCTCGTGTCCGGTAAGGGCCTTGTAGTCGTTGATGGCCTCGGCAAGGCGGGGGGGCAGGTCGAGACGCTTGAGGGCGGAGGCGGGCAGTTCGGCCAGCTTGCCACCCAGGGCTTGCACGGCGCTGCTGTCGCGTTTTTTCTGGGAGCGGCTGGGCGGCCGCGGGTCGGAATAGTCGTAGGGTTTGCTCTGCTTGCGCATGGGCTCCTCTGGTCATGTCTGCCGCGGTGTGCGGTGTTTATGTCGGACTGGCATCATCGCCGGTTTGCGGCGTTCTGGCAAGGGCGGGGTGGCGTCCCGGTCCTGGGGCCCCTGTGGACGCGCGCGCCGCCGCGTGAGAAGAGGCGGTAACAATCCGCCCAGGAGGCTGCATATGATCCATGACGATACGGTCCCGGTGCTCCCCGCCGAGGCCGTGCGGTTTTTGCAAATACTTTCAGAAAACAACACCACCGCCTGGTTTGCGGCGCATAAGCCGGATTATGAGCGTGTGGTGCTTGGCCCCCTGCGCCTGCTGGCCCTGGCGCTCGGTCCCGCCATGGAAGCCCTTGATCCGCGGCTTCAGCTGGATCCATCGGGCGTGGTTTCGCGCATTCGCCGCGACGTGCGCTTCGCGCGCGACAAGTCTCCCTTCCGCAGCACGCAGTGGCTTGCCTTCAAACGCCGCCACAAGGAATGGTCGGGGCGTCCGGCGTTCTTCATGGAATTCGGCCCCGGCATGTTCCGCCACGGCATGGGCTTTTACGCGGCGGGCGGCAAGACCATGTCCGCGCTGCGCGAATTGGCGCGCGAGCGTCCGACGGACTACGCAAAGGCCATGGAACGCGCCCAGTCGGCTGGCTATGTTCTTGCGGGCGATGAATACAAGCGCCCGCGTTTGCCCTCAACGTTGGTGGCTCAGCCCGAGTGCGTGCTGGAGCTGTACCGCAGGCGCAACGTGTGCATGCTGCGCACAGGCTCCCCCGGCGAGGCTGTGGAGAATCCATCGCTGCCCATGCAACTGGAGCGGGGATTCGCCGCCCTTGCGCCGCTGTACCGCATATGGCTTGAGGCCGTGGACAGGGCGGAGGCGCTGGACGCTGCCGCGCGCGAGGCGCTCGGCTTCGCCGCCGTGTTCGACTGAAACGAAAAGGGGGCCGGGAGCTTGCGCCCCCGGCCCCCAGGACCACTTGGGAGGGAAGGTTACTCCACCCAGTCGTCGCCTTCCTCCACGGGGGCGAACCCGCGGCGGATGGTGTTCTCGGAAACCAGGCGGGGATCCATGAACTGGAGCAGATAGTCAGGCCCGCCGGACTTGCTGCCCACGCCGGACATGTTGAACCCGCCGAAGGCATGGCGTTCGACCATGGCGCCCGTGCTGCCCTTGTTCAGGTACAGGTTGCCCACGCGGAACTCCTTGCGCGCCTTTTCCAGGTGCTTGGGGCTGCGGCTGTAAATGGCGCCGGTGAGGGCGAAACGCGTGGAGTTGGCGATGTCCAGCGCTTCGTCGATGTTCTTGGCGCGCATGATGGCCAGAACCGGTCCGAAGACTTCCTCCTGGGCGATGCGCATGGACTTGGTGATGTTCTCAACGATGGTCAGCGGCACGTAGCAGCCGCCGTCGGCAGGGATGTCGGTGCGCTTCACCAGCACCTTGCCCTCGGAGCAGGCGAGGTCGACGTACTTCATGATGCTGGCCTGGGCGGCCTTGTCCACCACGGGGCCCATGGCGTTGGACGGGTCCTCGGAGGGGCCTATCTTGATGGATTTGGCGGCCTCCGCCAGGCGGGAGACAAAACGGTCGTAGATCGGGTCGAGCACGATGACGCGCGAGCAGGCCGAGCACTTCTGCCCCTGGAAGGCGAAAGCCGAGTACAACACGCCGGTGATGGCCTCGTCCAGGTCGGCGTCGTCGTCAATGATGATGGCGTTCTTGCCGCCCATTTCGGCGATGACCTTTTTGCACTGCACTTGGCCGGGCTGGACCTTGGCCGCCTTTTCCTGAATGCGCAGACCCACTTCCATGGAGCCGGTGAAGGCGATGACTGACACGTCCGGGTGCTCCACAAGGGCGTCGCCCATGACGGAGCCGCGGCCGGGCAAGTAGCTGAACACGCCGTCGGGCAGGCCCGCCTCCTTGAAGATGCGCGCCAGGCCGTAACCCACCACGCTGGACAGGCCCGAGGGCTTGTACACCACGGCGTTGCCGCACACGATGGCCGCGGCGCACATGCCCGCGCTGATGGCCAGCGGGAAGTTCCAGGGGCCGATGACGGCGGTGACGCCCTTGCCCTGGTAGAAGTACTGGTTCATTTCGCCTGGGGCGTTGCCCATGCGGCGGGGCGACCCCAGACGGATCATTTCCCGGCCGTAGTATTCAAGGAAATCGATGGCCTCGCCGATGTCGCCGTAGGCCTGATCCCACTGTTTGCCGACCTCCAGCACCTGCAGGGCCGAAAGCTCGTATGTGTCGCGGCGCATGATGCTGGCGGCCTTGAAGAGCACCTTGGCGCGCTCCAGGGGCTCCACGTCGCGCCATTCCAGATAGGCTTTGCGGGCCAGGGCGAGGGCGTCCTGGGTTTCCTTCACGCCGGCCTGGCAAACGGCGCCCACGATCTCCGATGGATTGGCCGGATTGTACGAGTTCAGCGTGTCGGAGGTCTTGACCTCCTTGCCGCCGATGATCAGCGGATAGGTTTTGCCGAAGTCGCGGCGGACCTTCTCCAGGGCGTTTTTCATGCCCGCGCGCGCGGCGGGGATGGTGAAGTCCACGCCTGGCTCGTTGGTGAACACCGGGTAGCCCGCGGGACCCATCTTGCGACCGGCAGGGGCTTTCTTGGCCGCAAGCTCGCGCTTGTAGGTCGCCTCGGGGTTCTCCAGCAGGCGCTCCAGCTCCGCGCCTTCGGCGAAGCTCTGGCGCAGGAAGCTTTCGTTGGCGGTGTTCTCCAACAGGCGGCGCACCAGGTAGGCCATGCCGGGGATGAGGTCGCCATAGGGGCAGTACAGGCGCACGCGCTTGGCCACGTTGCGCAGGCCTTTGCGCACGGGCTCGGCCATGCCGTAGAGCACCTGGAATTCGTAGCGGCTGTCGGGCACGTTCAGGGCCTTGGCCGTTTCGATGACGTTGGAGATGGTGCGGATGTTGTGCGAGGCGCAGGCGAAGTGGCAGATGTCATGGTTCTGCAGAATCATGCGCGAAATGCGCTCGTGGGCCATGTCGCTCTCGGCCTTGATGGTCCACACGGGGATATCCCAGCCGTTCTGCTTGGCCAGCACGGTTTCGGAATCCCAGTAGGCGCCCTTGACCAGGCGGATGGAGATGGGCAGGTTTTCCTTGCGCGCCCAGGAAAGCAGTTCGGCCACGTCGGACTCGGTGCTTTTGAGGTAGCACTGGTAGACGATGCCCAGGTGAGGGTAGTCGCGGTGTTCCGGCGCGCTGCGCAGGCGCTTGTAGAGCTCGATGGTCATCTCGCGGTATTTCAACTGCTCCACGTCGATGCACATGAAGCCGCCCATTTCCTTGATCTTGCGGTAGATGGGCTCCACGCGGCGGTAGATGCCCTCCACCGAGCCTTCAAGGTCGACGGGCTTGGCCTGTGAGAAGAAGGCCGAAGGTTTGACGGCCACGTTGACCTTGGGCGAGGTGCCCCAGTCCAGGTCGCCGGTGGCGTCCAGCGCATCCCACTTTTTGCATTCGGCCTGGATGGCGTTCAGGATCTCCATGTAGCCGTCGTAATACTCGTCGCACTCTTTCTCGTTGAGCGGGGCCTCGCCGAGCAGGTCGATGATGAACCCGAAGCCGTCCTTGCGGAGCTGGCGGATGCCCTTGACCGCCTCGGACGCCTTTTCGCCGATGATGAACTGGCGGGCCATGCCCTCGATGTTGCTGCGGATGGCCTTGTTGAGCACCATGGCCACCAGGCCGCCGCCGAAGCCGGTCTTTCCCGCGCCCCATTTGAGCACGTCGGGGATGTTGGCGTCCTTGTCGCCGAAATATTCCTCAATATGGCGGGAGAGGGATTCGCTGGTGGTCAGATAGGGCAGGACATCGACAAAGCGGAACATCTGGACCTTGAAGTCCTCGTTCTGCATGGCCCAGTCCATGACCTTGCCGGTCCACCAGCCCTTGTTGAAGATCGACGGGGCTTCGCCCGCGATGCTTTGGAAGAATTCTTTGCCCCTGGCGATGATTTTGGGTTCAAGAGCGCTTGCGTCGATGGCCATTGGCTACTCCTTCTGGGTTTTGCTGCCGCCCGTTGCTGTATCGGTTCCGCCCGTCTGCGCATCATCGTTGATGGGCAGGGAGCGGGTCTCCTTGATGGTGCTGAGGACAACTGTGGTGTGCGTGTCGCGCACGCCGGGAATGACGCCGAACTGCTGGAGGATGTTCTGCAGGTGCTCCGTGTCGCGGGCGCGCACCTTCACGAGATACGAGTCCTGTCCGGCGGTGTAGTGGGCTTCCAGCACGCCGGGAACGCGCGCCAGCGCCTTGCCGATGTCCATGGAGCCGACACTTTCATCGGCCCGCACGAATGTGAAGGCGGTGAGGGTGAAGCCCACGTCCTTGGGGCGCAGCACGGCCTCGAAGCCGCGGATGACGCCTTTGCGTTCCAGCTTCCGCATGCGCTCCAGCACGGCCGAGGGGGCCATGCCAACCGCGCGGGCGATATCCGCATTGGAGGTGCGGCCGTTATCCTGCAGAATGCGCAGAATTGTCATGTCAATTTTGTCGATCATTCTGTTCACCTTCTGTTTCAAGAATAAAATTCTGTTTTGCGCAAAATGTCAAGTGCAATGTGCGGCGCCGCGCAGCGGTTTCCCCATGCCGCGGCCCACCGTTGCGCCGCGCCGGGCCTCGGCCGGTTCCCTTTGCCTTTCCCCGGCCTTTGCGCTAGCCAAGGGGCAACATGAAACACGCCGTTTCCGCCAGCATTCCGTCCCCCGCCCGCCAGGCGCTTTCCCTTGAGGAAGCCGCTCCCGGGGGGCTGGTCTTGCGCCTGCTGGGCGATCTGAACGCCGCCACCGTTGCGGGAATTTGGGCCCCGGCAATGGCGGCGGCCCGGCGGCCCGGTTTGTCCTCCCTCGCGGTGGAGATTGCGGATGCGGCCTACATTGACGGCTCTGGGCTGGCGCTGCTCGTGTCCATGCAGTCCGAGGCGCGCAGGCAGGGGGCGCAGGTTTCGCTCACCGGCTTGCCGGAGCGATACGCTCCGCTGCTGGCCCTGGCCGAAAAGTCCGTGTCGGACGCCGCTCCGCAGGAGGCCGATGGACCAAGGCACGCAGCCTTCGGCGAGCGGGAGTTGCGGCAGCTCTTTGCCGAGACGCGCCTGCTCGTAAGCTTCATCGGCGAATGTTCTCTGGTGGTCTACACTTCGCTACGGCATCCAAAAACCGTGCGCTGGGCCGATGTGCTGCGCTCCGCCCTGGCCGTCGGCGTGGAGAGCCTGCCCATCCTGCTGCTCATCGGTTTTCTCATGGGGCTCATCATGAGCTTTCAGTCGGTCATCACGCTGGAGCGTTTCGGCGGGGAAATCTATGTGCCGAACATGCTGGGGCTGGTGATGTTCCGCGAAATGGGCCCGCTGGTGACGGCGATTTTGCTGGCCGCGCGTTCTGGCTCGGCCTTCGCGGCCGAGATAGGCACCATGCGCGTGAACGAGGAGCTGGACGCGCTGACCACCATGGGCATAAGCCCGGTGCGCTTTCTGGTTGGACCGCGCATTTTGTCGTCGCTGGCCGTGGTGCCGCTGATGACGTTGTTCTTCAACTTCGCCAGCCTTATCGGCGGGGCGCTGGTCATGGTCTCCATCGGCTTTCCGCTGGTCACGTTCACCTCGCGCGTGTTCGCCAACGTGCACCACGCGGAGCTGTTTGGCAGCTTCTTCAAGATAATGATCTTCAGCCTGCTGGTGGCCGGGGTAAGCTGCCTGCGGGGGCTGCGCACGGGCGGCGGGGCAAGCGCCGTGGGGCGCTCCACAACCGCGGCCGTTGTCAGTGGGCTTATCCTCATCACCGTGGCCGACGGCCTGTTCGCGGTGCTGTTCTATTACTTCAAGATTTGATAGAACGCGGGCGGATGCACAGCATGCAGACAAGCAACGAACCCATCATCACCGTGCGCGGGCTGGCCTGCGCCTACGGAGAAACGCCCGTGCTGACCGGCGTCTCCTTTGACGTGGCCCACGGCGAGGTTTTTGTGGTCATCGGCCGCAGCGGCTGCGGCAAAAGCACCTTGCTCAAGCACATGATCGGCCTCATCAAGCCGGTTGACGGCAGCATCACCCTCGCCGGGCGCGACATCGTGCTGGCCGAGGGAGAGGAGCGCCTGGAGATATTGAAGGGCATCGGCGTAATGTACCAGGGCGGCGCGCTGTTCGGCTCCATGACCGTGGCGCAGAACGTGGGCCTGCCGCTGGAGGAGTACACCAGCCTGCCAGAGGAGGCCATCGAGGCCGTGAGCCGCGTCAAGCTTGCTTTTGTCGGGCTGGAGCGCTTCGGCGATGTCATGCCTTCCGAGCTTTCCGGCGGCATGGTCAAGCGCGCGGCCATTGCCCGGGCCATGGCGCTTGATCCCGCCATCCTCTTTCTTGACGAACCAAGCGCCGGGCTCGACCCCGTGACCAGCGCCGAACTGGACCGCGTGATCCGCAGCTTGGCTGAAACGCTGGGCATCACCTTCGTTATTGTCTCGCATGAGCTGCCGAGCATCCTTTCCATCGCCGACAGGGTCATTCTGCTGGATGACAAGGCCAGGGGCATTGTGGCCGAGGGCGACCCCAGGGACATGCACGCCAACAGCACGGACCCGCGCGTGCGCCGCTTCTTCGACCGCGAGGCGCGGGTGCCTTCCGCGCCCATGCCGACGGAAGCCGCGCCGAACACCCAGGAGGCCAGGCCATGATCCGCGGCGGCGACTATTTCAAGCTGGGGCTCTTCGTCATCGGCGGGGTGGCGCTGCTGCTGGTGGTGCTCATCGCCCTTGGCGCTGGCAAGCTTTTCCAGCGCACGTATCAGATGGAGACCTACATCAACGAGTCCGTGAACGGGCTTGAGGTGGGCTCGCCGGTGAAGTTCCGGGGCGTGCGCGTGGGCAGCGTGTCCGAAATCGGCTTCGTTTCCGGCAAGTACGCCAAGCAGGCCGAGGGCTACCGCTACGTCTACGTGCTGTGCACCCTCGATCACGACCTCTTCGGCACCATGGGCCCCAAACCCGCCCGCGAACAGGCGGCGGAGGAGGTGGCGCGGGGGCTGCGCGCGCGCACCATCTCCCAGGGGCTCACCGGGCAGCTGTATCTCGGGCTCGACTATGTGGAGCCCCGCCGCAACCCGCCGCTGCCCATAGACTGGGAGCCTTCGAGCATCTACATCCCCGCCGCGCCCAGCACGCTTTCGCAGGCGGAACAGGCCGTGCTCAGCATCAGCAACACGCTCAACGGCCTGGACAAGGCCGAGCTGCCCGAGGCCGTGAAGAGCTTCCGCCGCTTCGCGGACAGCGCCAGCCGCTTCCTCGACGGCACCGACCCCAAGGTGGTGGGCCCCAAGCTTGCCGCCACGCTGGAGCAGACGCGCGCGCTGCTGGCGCGCATCAACCAGCTGCTGGCCGATCCCGCCGCCGCGCGCATCGTGCCCGAAACCGCCCGCGCCATGACCGGCGTGCGCAAGGTAGTGGAGGCCGCCGGACCCGATACGGTCAAACTGGTGCACGACTCCCGCGAGACGGCAGCCAGCCTCAAGGTTTCGGCCAAGGCGCTGGAGAAGTTCCTGGCCGATCCGCAGACCAGCCGCCAACTTGCCGCCATGCCGGGCGCCATGGAGCAGGCGCGGCAGACCATTGTGGAGCTGCACAGCGCCGCCAAGCGCCTCAACGACGTGCTGGGCCGCGTGGAGCAGCTCACCGCGTCGCAGCAGGCCAATGTGGAAGGCATTTTGGAAAGCGCGCGCGGCCTGGTGGAGAATTTGCAGGAACTCACGGGCGAGGCCAAGCGTTATCCCTCGGGCGTGCTTTTCGGCCCGCCGCCGGCCAAGTTGCCCCTTGGCGGAGCCGCGCCCGGGGGGCTCCCCGCCGCATCACCCCTGGATGGAAAATAAGGACGGAGGCCACATGCCGAGTCTCGTTCGCCTGACGGCCAATCGCGCGGCCCTGAGCCTGCTGGCCTTGGCCCTTGCCTGCGCCGCCTGCGTGAAGCTGGAGCGCCAGCCGCTGGACAAGCATTATTACGCCCTCGAGGCCGCACGGCCAGCGGCGTCGGCGAACACTGCGGCCCAGTCGTCGGAAACGCTGCTGGTGCGCAGGCTGGAGGCCGCGCCGCGCATATCCGGCCGGGAGCTGGTGTACCGCACGGCTCCCTCGGCCTGGACGGCGGACTACTACAACCTGTATTTCGTCAGCCCGGCGGACATGCTGACCCAGGACCTGCGCGCGTGGCTCGGCGCTGCGCATATCTTCGCCAATGTGGTGGACCCCGCGAGCCTGGCCCCCTCGGGGTACATTCTGGAGGGCAATGTTTCGGCCCTGCACGGTGATTTCGCCGTCAAGCCCGCCCAGGCCGTTGCGCAGATGCAGTTCATCCTGCTGAGGAACACCCCCGGCGAGCGCCAAGTGGTGCTTACCCGCGAGTACAGCCGTCGCGTGCCCCTGGCCGCCAACACTCCTCAGGAGCTGGTGCGCGCCCTGCGCGAGGCCGTGAGCGGGGTATACGCCGGGCTGGAGGCCGACCTGCGCGCCGCCGTTCCCGATAAGGTTATTTCGGGCAAGGCCGTTTCCGGCAAATAGCGCGCGCGGCCCCCAGCCGCAGGCATTGGTTCAAAGCAAACGCGCCAGTCCGATCCAGCCCAAGAGCGCGGATCCTGTCCAGAACAGCGTCTTCAGCACGCCGGGCAGTTTGCTTGCGCTTTCCCGCCCGCCTTCCGCGTCGGTCTCCGGCCGCAGCAGGTACCGCGCGCCATCTAGGCACTTCGCAAGAACCGCGATCATAGTTCCGCCCTCCGCTAAAAGAGCCCGGCGGGCAGAATGTCGCGCGCCATGGGGGCCATGCTGGCGACCAGCAGCACCGCCATGGCCACGTTGAACACCCGCAGCCGCGTGCGGTCCTGCAAAAATCCGCGCATGGCCGCGCCAAGCAGCACCCACACGCCCACGCAGGGCATGCCCGCCAGCAGAAACACGCCCGTGACGAAAAGCGCGCCCAAAACCGGGTGGCTCGGCAGGGTATAGGTGCTCGCGGCGGTCACGCACATCATCACGGCCTTGGGGTTCATCCACTGAAAGGCCGAGGCCTCTAAAAATGTCATGGGACGGGTGGCGGCGCGCGCCTTGCCAGCAGTGCCTTGGGCGGTCGGCGTGGAAGCCGCGTCCGCCTCGCTCCGGGCGTCGGGCGGCGCCGAGGTGCCGATGCGCCAGGCCAGGTACAGCAGATAGGCGAAGCCCGCCGCGCGCAGCGCCGGATAGAGGCCGGGCATGGCCTTGAACACGTAGCCCACGCCAAGGGCGATGACGAGCTGCATGAAGGCGAAGCCGAGCTGCACGCCGAGCATGTGCGGCATTGTGCGGCGGATGCCGTGGTTGACCCCGGAGGCGAAGAGCAGGGCGTTGTTCGGCCCCGGCGTTATGGATGTGACAAAGGCGAAGAGGCAGAGCGAGGCGATGAGTTCCGCGGTCATGGTTTTCTCCGTGTTTTGCTGCGGGTGCGGGGCTGGGCGATGGCAAAGGGATACGCTCGCATGACGAGATGGATACAATTTACGATTGTCATCATATTAATCTCCACGTTTGACAGGTTGTTAGGCGTTATTGCCATAAGTCCAGCATGTAGATTGACACCGGTTGCGGGTCAATGTATTTATTGTCACCATGACAATATGGAAGCCCGAGCTGCCGCAAGGCAAGCCCAAGTATCTTGCCCTGGCCGACGCCATTGAGGCCGACATCGCGGCCGGAACCCTGTTGCCGGGCCAACGCCTGCCGACGCACC
>Ga0183100_1000520_pt1 | contig 29469 bp, 35 predicted proteins | sample Biomet2_FD_127789 | JGI IMG/M metagenome (GOLD analysis project Ga0183100, IMG submission 127789) | Microbial communities from bioreactor (seeded with anoxic lake sediment) at LBNL, California, USA - Biofuel metagenome 2 | ecosystem: Engineered > Bioreactor > Anaerobic > Unclassified ...
ATGGAATCTTTTTTTCGCGTGAAAAAAAGATTCCCTTCCCCGCCCCCGAACCCCCACCCCATCCTTTTCAAAAAAAGCGGAGTAAGCGGGCTGATTCGGGCCACGCCGCGTTTCGGTCATTCTCCGGCCGCAGAGCATACATTACTCCTGAAACACCGTAATTGCAAGGACTATTGACACTGTACGCGAGCCCCTCCACCATGCACGACCCACGAAAACGAACTCGCCGCCAGACGGCCAAAAACGTTCCGAAAGCCTGCCAAGCCCAATTAAAGATCTCCACATAAGCAGAACTACCGCACTCTTCCGCAACAGTCTTACGGTCAGTTCTCACTCTTCCTGCAAAAACAGGCGGAGGGAGTGCCGTCTTGCCCTACAAAAAGGGCAAGACGTGCCGGAAGGAGCGGTATTTTGCGCCCTCCGGAACCTCGTACTACCACCCGAATGTCTTAATCGGAGCGTCAAATGCGCAGCATTTGATGCGGATCTCATACCCGGCACCGGCACCCTGCCGGTCGGGAGGAGGTTTGGAGGGGGACGAAGTGCCCCTCCATTCCCCTTACATGGCGTCAGGAACGCGGATGGTCAGGGTGGAGAGACCATCGACGATGATTTGGCGAACGGCTTCGGAGAGAGCCAGACGGGCGGCGACGAGCTCCGGGGTTTCGGCGGCCAACACCGGACATTCCCGATAGAAGGAGTTGAACGCCTTGCCGAGATTGAGCAGATATTCGACGAGACCGGAACAGTCCTTGCGTTCCGCGGCGAGGTGCAGGATGGCGGGATAGAACGAGGCGGTGACGGCGAGCTGCTTTTCGGCCGCGTGACCGAGAAGACTCCAGTCAACCTTGGCCGGGTCGAGATCGAGACCGCGTTCGGCGGCTTTGCGCCGGATCGAGTTGATCCGCGCCGCGACATACTGGACGTAGGGCCCGGTGTCTCCTTCGAACCGCAGCGAGGCGGCGGGGTCGAAGAGGATGGTGGTCTTGGGGTTGAACTTGAGCAGCATGAATTTGAGAGCGCCAAGGCCGATGATTTCGCCGCGCGTTTTGAGTTCCGTTTCGGTCAGCTCTTCGCCGCCGCGTTCCTTGCAAGCGTCGGTGGCGAGCGTGGCCATTTCGTCGAAGAGGTCGTCGGCGTCGACGACGGTGCCTTCGCGGCTCTTCATCTTGCCGGTGGGCAGGTTGACCATGCCGTAGGAGAGGTGGAAGAGGTTCTTCGCCCACTGGTAACCGAGCTTCTCCATGATGGCGAACAACATCTGGAAATGGAGATTCTGCTCGTCGCCGACCACCCAGACCATCGATTCGGGGCGGTAGTCCTCATACTTGCGCAGCGTGGTGCCGATGTCCTGGGTGATGTAGACGCTGGTGCCGTCGCTGCGGAGCACGACTTTGCTGCCGAGCTTGCCGAGGTCGCAGATGACTGCGCCGTCCTGGCGCTTCTCGAACACGCCTTTTTCCAGGCCGGAAGCGATGATATCCTTGCCGAGCAGGTAGGTTTCGCTCTCGAGATAAGTGTGGTCGAAACGGATGCCCATGCGCTGGTAGGTTTCGGCGAATCCGGCGAAGACCCAATCGTTCATCTTGCGCCAGAGCGCCCGCACCTGCGGGTCGCCGGCTTCCCAGTCCTGAAGCATTTTCTGGGTGGCGGCGCCGAGTTCGGTATCGAGGAACAGATCTTCGCCGTCCTTGTCCGCCAGTTCCGGCTTCGCGGCCTTGAGTTCGGCGATCTCTTTCGAAAGCGCCTTGTTGTATTCGACGTAGAACTTGCCGACCAGATGGTCGCCCTTGGTTCCGGTCGACTCCGGGGTGCAGCCGTTGCCGAACCGCTCGTAGGCGATCATCGATTTGCAGATGTGGATGCCGCGGTCGTTGACCAGGTTGATTTCGATCACATCGTGACCGACCCGCTTGAGCAGCGAGCCGAGCGACATGCCGAGCGTGTTGTTCCGGACGTGCCCGAGGTGCTGCGGCTTGTTGGTGTTGGGGGCGGAGAATTCGATCAGAATCCGCTTGCGTTCGGCCTCCGGCAGCTTTCCGGCTTCGAACAGCGCGGAGATGTCGGCGACCGAATCGCGGTGGAGCGCCGCCGGTTTGAGCGTCACGTTGACAAATGCCTTGACCGCCTCGGCGGATTCGACATCGGCGTGCGCGTTGAGGAACGCGGCGACTTCGGCCGCGACCGCCATCGGGTTTCCGCACGCTTTGGCGAAGCGGAAGCAGTTGACGGTCACGTCGCCGGTCATTCCGGCCGGACACGCTTCCGGAACAATCACGCTTTCCGCCGGAAATTTCTCATATTTTCCCCGCAGAAAGTTCTCGAGGTCCGCAACAAATTGATATGCCATCTTTCAGTGAATCCCCACTTGCAGAAATTACAGCGTCGTTTTGACCACGGTGGTCTCTCCGGACTTCTCCGGGACAATGACGTAAGCGCCGAAACAGGCCGGAATCAGCGCGGTTTCGCCCGCCGCCAGCCGGATCGACCGGCTCGCATCGTCCGCCTTGCCCACCGTCACCGGGCCGTTCACGGCGCTCACCATGTGGAAGCTGCCGAAAGAGCCGGTGTCGTCGGTCCAGAGCTCGGTGAGCCGCAGGTCCGCCACGGTGAAAAACGGGCAGTTGCTGACCACGTCGAATTTGCGGTTGTGGCAGACATGGTCGGTCACCCCTGCGATGCGCGGCGAAGTCCGGTTCATGAAGTTGATCGACTGGATTCCCTTTTCGACGTGAAGCTCGCGCGAAACGCCGTTCGCGTCGACCCGCCCCCAGTCGCTGACCCGGTAGGTGGTGTCGCTGTTCTGCTGGATTTCGAGGATCAGGTTGCCGCCGCCGATCGCGTGCAGCGTTCCGGAAGCGATGAAATAGGCATCGTCCGGCAACGACGGATACACCTGGAGCAGGTTTTCGACTTCCGGCGAATTGAGCATGCTGACCAGCTGCTGGCGGGTCGAACGGCTCTGGAGTCCGGCCAGAATCTGCGCGCCCTTGCGGGCGGCCACGATGTACCACATTTCGGTCTTCGGCTCCGCGCCGCCGCCGATGCGGGCGCAGGCGGCCTCGTCGGGGTGAACCTGGAGGCTCAGGCGGTCGCCGGCGTCGATCAGCTTGACCAGAAGCGGAAAGCGGTTGATCGATTTGGCCTTGCGCCCGACCAGCTCGCGACCGTAATGCTGAAGCAATTCGTGCAGCGTCTTGCCCGCCATCGCGCCGTTTTCAAGCACGCTGTTCTCGCCGTCGCGGTCGACGATCTCCCACGATTCCCCGATGGGTTCGTCCGCGGGAGGAACCTCGCGTTTGAGGACGTCGCTCATCTGCGTACCTCCCCAGATGCGGGCCTGGTAGATCGGCGTGAATTTCAAGGGATACAGTAAATTACTGGGCAGAAAATCGCTCATTGCTCGTTCTCCGGTTCGAAAAAGAATTGTTTGCAGGATTCTATCAGGTCATTCGACATGCGGCTGACTTTGCGGTCGGCGTTGACGCTGACCAGCGTGACATAGCCGGAGACCAGAAGCTCGTCTCCGCGCCGCACCTCGGATGCAATCACCATGCGGACACCCCGGATCTCCTTCACATAAGAACGGAAGACAAGGAGATCGTCGTAACGCGCCGGGGCGTGATATTTGCAGTATGCCTCCGAAACCGGCAGGAACACGCCGCGTTTCTCCAGTTCGCTGTAGGGGAGCCCCGCCGAACGCAGCATCTCGGTCCGGCTGCGCTCGAAGTATTCGAGGTAGTTCGCGTAGTAGACGACTCCCATCTGGTCGGTGTCGGCATACGGCACCCGGTATTCGGTTTCATGATACATCTTATTCCCCCCCCAACTTGGCGGCGATGCGCCGGTAGACGGTCTCGACCGCCGCATCGAGCGTCATTGCGGTCGTATCGATCAATTCGGCGTCGACGGCGGGTTTCAGCGGCGCCACCGCCCGCTCCGAATCCTGCTTGTCACGCGCGGCAATCTCGCGGGCGACCTCCGCCAGCGTGGCGCCATCCGGCGTCTCTCCGGACTGGGCCAGCCGCCGCCGCGCCCGCTCCTCCGGCGACGCGGTGACGAAAAATTTGAACTCCGCGTCCGGAAAAATCACAGTGCCGATGTCGCGGCCTTCCATCACAATATAGCGCTCCCCGGCGAAGCTCCGCTGCACGTCGAGCAGATAATCGCGGACCGTCGGTTGCCCGGCGACCAGGCTGGCTCCGGCCGCCACCTCCGACGTCCGCAGTGCGGCGCCCGGAAATTCGCCGTTCAGCTTGAGCTCCCACACGCCCGGAGCACTCTCGGTATATTCCAATTTCAGCGTATCGAGAAAATTCCGGTCAAGCGCCGCAAGGCCGTGTCCCGCCCGCAGCGCGGCCAGCGCCACCGCCCGGTAGAGGCTGCCGGTGTTGACATACGCGATATTCACCCTCTCGGCGATCCGTTTCGCAATGGAACTTTTGCCGGACGCCGCCGGACCGTCGATCGCAATGCATCTGCTCATATTTCAAAAATCCCCGCCTGTCAAAAGAAAAAGGACCGATTCGACCAGCGGCAGCCGGTCGGATCAGTCCGACAAAAAACCTGCTCTTGCGCCGCGGAATCAGTTCCCGCTGCGACTGCGCAACCTGCCGCTCTTGAGGAATCCCTCATAGTGCCGCATGGTCAGATGCGATTCCAGCTGGCTGACCGTATCGAGAACCACGCCCACCATAATCAGGAGCGAGGTGCCGCCGAAAAACTGAGCCACCATAAACGGAATCTTGAAGCTGCTGTACAGGAACATCGGGAACAGCGCCAGCGCCATCAGGAAGACCGCGCCGCCGGCGGTGACCCGGGTCATGGTCGTGTCGAGGAAATCCGCAGTCGGCTGCCCGGGGCTGATTCCCGGAATGAAAGCGCCTTCCTTCTTGAGGTTGTCCGCAATCTGGATCGGGTTGAACTGGTTCGCCACCCAGAAGAAACTGAAGGCGAGAATCAGCACCGCATAGGTGATCATGTAAGCCGTTCCGCCGTTCTGGAAACTCTGCGCCAGCATGTTCCAGATCGTACTGGCATCCGGCTTGCTCGCGAAGTAACGGAACACATATTCCGGGAACATCAGGATCGCGCCGGCGAAAATGATCGGCATCACGTTGGCGAAGTTGACCTTGAGCGGCATGTAAGTCGCGCCGCCGGTCATCTGCTTGCCGACGGTCTTGCGGACCATCTGGATCGGCACCCGCCGGTAACCCTGCGAAAGCATGATCGTCGCCGCCGTCACCACGCAGAAGACCACCATGAGCAGCAGGAGCTGCACCGGGCGGAAACTGGTGCCGTCGGGCGTACTGCCGTTCCAGGCCATCTGGATGAGTTCGAACACCGACTGCGGCAGCCGCGAGATGATGTTGATCGTGATGATGAGCGAGACGCCGTTGCCGATGCCGCGCTCGGTGATCTGTTCCCCGAGCCAGGTGAAAATCATCGTGGTCGTGGTCAGCACCAGGATCGTCATCAGGGTGAACACCTGCGGATTGCCCAGGTAGAGCGGAACGCTCGGCTGGGGCAGACCGATTTTGGTCGGATTGATCATCGCCAGCGCCACCATCATGCCCTGAACCACACAGACGACCAGCGTCAGGTAGCGGGTATACTGGGAGACTTTCTGGCGCCCGGTGGCCCCGTCACGCGTGATTTTCTCAAGCGTCGGGATCACCGGGATCAGAAGTTGGACGATAATGGACGCGGTGATGTACGGCATGATGCCGAGCGCTCCCAGGGCGAAGTGCGTCAGCGCACCACCCGAGAAGAGGTCGATAAAAGCCATGACTCCGCCGCCGTCCTTGCTGCCGGCACTCAATTCAGCCATAAACCCTTCCAATGCCGCCGGGTCCACCCCGGGGCACGGAATGCTGCTCGCGAAACGCACCAGCACAATAATGAGTGCGGTGAACATCAGGCGATTACGCAGATCTTTCACTTTCAACGTATTGATAAATGCCTGCAACATAATTACCGTCTTCCCGGGGGTTATTCCACCACTTCGACCTTGCCGCCGGCGGCTTCGATCTTGGCCTGGGCCTGAGCGGAGAACTTGTCCGCCTTGACCGTCAGCGCCTTGGTGATCTCACCGTTGGCGAGGATTTTGACCATCTGGATCTTTTTACCCAGAAGATTCTTCGCACGGAGGGCTTCCTGGTCGACCACGTCGCCCGCGTTGAAGTTTTCTTCCAGAATGTTCAGATTGACCAGAGTGTACTCGATGTGGTCCGGGCTGTTGAAGCCACGCTTCGGCAGACGGCGGAACAACGGAATCTGACCGCCCTCGAAGAACGGACGGATCGTCGAACCGGTACGCGACTTCTGGCCTTTTTCGCCACGCCCCGCGGTCTTTCCGAGACCGGAGCTGTCGCCGCGCCCGACCCGCTTGCGCCGCTGTCTGGAGCCGGGCGTGGGGCTGAGTTCATGCAGTTTCATAATCAAAAATTCCTATTCCTGAATTAGTTGCTTTCCGCGACGGGCGCGGCGACCGGAGCGGACGCCTGCGGCATCGGAATGCCGCGGCGAGCGTAGACATCTTCGCGGGTCGAAAGCTGCGAGATTGCCTTGAAGGTCGCCTTGGCCACGTTGGCCGCGTTAGCCGCGCCGAGCGACTTCGCCAGAACATCCTTCACTCCGGCAAGCTGGAGGATCGCGCGGACCGCGCCGCCGGCGATAAGGCCGGTGCCCGACGAGGCCGGACGCAGCAGAACCCGCGCACCGCCGAATTTGACTTCGATCTCGTGCGGCAGGGTCTGGCCGTGCATCGGAATGGTCACCAGGTTGCGCCGGGCAGCTTCGCCGCCCTTGCGGATCGCGTCAGCGACTTCGTTCGCCTTGCCGTAGCCGTAGCCGACCCGGCCCTTGCGATCGCCGACCACGACGAGAGCGCCGAAACTGAAGTTCTTGCCGCCCTTGACGACTTTCGCACTGCGGTTGATCGAAATGACGTTCTCGTCGAATTCGCTCTGCACCGCTTCATTGAAATTATCACGTTTCGCCATGAGAGTTCTCCTAGAACTTAAGTCCGTTTTCGCGGGCAGTCTCGGCGATCGCCTTCATCCGTCCGTGGTAGTTGTAACCGGAACGGTCGAAGACGACTTCCGTGACGTTCGCGGCCTTAGCCGCTTCCGCCGCGAGTTTCCCGAGAAGAACCGCACCGGCCATGTTCGGCTTCGCGCTCTCGGACTTGAACTTCGGATCGAGACTCGAAGTGCTCGCCAGCGTCAGACCGCTCACATCGTCGATAAACTGACAATAGATGTGGTTGGCGGTGATGCTGACACAGAACCTCGGACGCTCCGCAGTCCCCGAAACCTTCTTGCGAATCCGGAGATGGCGACGCGTACGCATCGTTTTTCTATTCTTAACAGCCATTTTATCAGCTCCTTAATCCCGGGCTTAACCCACGGATTTTCCTTCTTTCAGGATGATCCGCTCGTCCGAATACCGAATTCCCTTGCCCTTGTAGGGTTCGGGCGGACGGAAACGACGGATTTCGGCGGCGACTTCGCCGACCGCCTGCTTGTCCGCACCTTCGATGAAGATCTTCGGTCCTTCAACGGCAACCTTCACGGCGTCCGGAACCGAAAATTCGATGGGGTGGGAGTAACCGAGGTTGAGCACCAGCTTCTTGCCGGTGAGCTGCGCCTTGTAACCGACGCCGACGATCTGGAGTTCCTTCTTGAACCCCTTCGTCACGCCGATGACCATGTTGTTGATCAAGCTCCGGGCCAGCCCCTGCATCGCGCTCGCCTTGCGGTCTTCGGACGCCATCGTGACATGCACATGGCTGTCCTTGACCTCGACCGCTACCAGCGGCGGGAGCGGCATCGAAAGCTTCGATTTGCCTTCGACCGTTACCCCGGCGGCGTCAACGGCGACCTTCACTCCGGAAGGAATCGCAATCGTTTTATTGCCAATTCGAGACATATTGTAATTTCCTGTTTCTTGAGATTACCAGACGTAGCAGAGAATTTCGCCGCCGACATTCGCCTTGGCCGCTTCGCGCCCCGAAACCACACCCGCAGGCGTGGTCAGGATCACCGTGCCGAGACCGTTGCGGACCCGCGGAATCTCCCGGCTGCCGCAATGGACGCGGCAGGACGGCTTGCTCACGCGCTCGATGCCCTCGATCACGGACTTGCCGTTCGCATACTTGAGCTCAATGCTCAGCACGCGCTTGACGCCGTCTTCGCTGACCGCGAAGTCCGTAATGTATCCTTCGGACTTCAGCACTTTCGCGATCGCCGACTTCTCGTTCGAGCCGGGCATCGCGACCTTCTTCAAACCGGCGGAGCCCGCGTTGCGGATCCGGGTCAGCATATCGGCAATGGGATCTTGCATGCTCATAATGTACCTCCCTTACCAGCTAGCCTTGGTCACGCCCGGAATCTGTCCCTTAGAGGCCAGTTCGCGGAAACAAATACGGCAGAGCTGGAATTTGCCGATATAAGCGCGGGGACGACCGCACGCCTTGCAGCGCGTGTAGTTCCGCACCGGGAACTTCTTGTCCCCGCGTTCGGCTTTCACCATCAAACTAAGTTTCGCCATGATGCAATCCTTCCTTTATTCCTCGAACGGAACTTCCATGAATTTCAGAAGTTCACGCGCCGCTTCGTCATTGGTCGCGGTCGTGACGAACGTCAGGTTCACACCGAGCGGATATTTCAGTTTGTCGGCATCGACTTCAGTGAACACCGAAACATCGGGCACACCCAAGTTGTAGTTGCCGACGCCGTCAAAACCGGTCTTCGGAATCCCGCGGAAGTCGCGTACGCGCGGCATCGCGTTGTGAACGAAACGGTCGAGGAACTCATACATGCGGTTCCCGCGCAACGTCACCATCACACCGACCTGCTGGCCGACGCGCAGCTTGAAGTTCGACACGTTCTTGCGCGCCTTGGTGATCACCGGCAACTGGCCGGTCATCGCAGCGATGTGCTTCTTCGCTTCGCTGAAGGCGTCACGCTCGGCATTCGAACCGATACCGGTCGAAATGACGATCTTCTCAAGCTTCGGAATCTGCATCACGTTCTTCAGACCGAGCTTGGCCTGAAGCGCGCCGCGGACTTCCTCGTTGTATTTTTTCTTCATATCAGGCATTTTACACTACTCCGTCTTGTCCGCGGCAACGGGATTGACATTCGAGACGTGCACCGAAACCGAACGTTCGACCATGCCGCCGTTCGGATTGAGCTTGCTCTTCTTGATCGTTCTCTTGCCGATCGCGCGATCTTTGTTGGACGTGAACGAGAGAACAACCCGGTCCTTCGCGGTGAGGACCACAGTGATCGTCGCTTCCTCGCCCTTGTAGTTGCCGGAGTTCACCACAACTTTGTCGCCCTTTTTGACATGATATTTCTTCATTAAAGCACCTCCGGCGCAAGCGAGATGATCTTCATGAAATCCTTCTCGCGCAGTTCGCGCGCCACCGGCCCGAAAATACGGGTGCCGACGGGGTTCTTGTCTTTGTCGATGAGCACGGCGGCGTTCTTATCGAACTTCAGGTACGAACCGTCCGCGCGACGAATCTTCGCCGCGGTGCGGACGACGACCGCCTTCACCACCTGCCCCTTTTTCACCGAACCGTCCGGAAGCGCAACCTGAACCGCGCCGGTGATGATGTCACCGACTCCGGCGACGCTCCGGGACTGGCCCAGAACCGCCATGGTGAGGATCGACTTCGCGCCGGAATTGTCGGCGACCTCCAGTATGGACTGCATCTGAATCATTGCATGATCTCCTGAAGGTTTACTGTTCCTGCTCGGGCCGGCTGATAATCTCCAGCAGGCGCCAGCATTTATTTTTGCTCAACGGGCGCGTCTCGACGATACGCACGGTATCGCCCTTCTTCGCCTCGTTCTTCTCATCGTGAGCGGTGAATTTCTTACTCACCTTGACGATCTTCTGATAGAGCGGATGCGGCGTACGGCGGTCAACCTTCACGACAATGGTCTTATCCTGAACATCGCTGACAACCAAACCGACGCGCTCTTTCCGGTGACCCCGGATTTCAACAACTGCTTCACTCATCTTATCCCTCACTGGACTTTCGCCGCGCGGGCGGTCTGTTCGGTGTAAATGCGCGCGATGTCGCGGCGAATCTGCCGGACCCGGGCGGTCTTCTCCAGCTGCCCCGTCCGCGACTGGATCTTGAGGTTCAGCTTCTCGCGTTGAAGATCGGCGATCTTGCTCACCAGCTCCGCTTCGGAAAGCTCTCTGATTTCTTTGATTTTCATCTTAAGTCAACCTCAATTAATCCTGCCGGGCCAGAAACTTGCAGCGCAGGCAGAGCTTGTTCGCCGCACGGCTCATCGCTTCCTTCGCCACAGACTCGCTGCAACCGGAAACCTCGAAAAGGACCCGGCCCGGAAGCACCGGGGCAACCCAGCCTTCAACCGCGCCTTTTCCCTTGCCCATACGGACTTCCAACGGCTTCTTGGTGAAGGAGCGGAACGGGAACATGCGGATCCACACTTTGCCGCGACGCTTCAGATGACGGTTGATCGCAACACGCGCGGCTTCAATCTGATTATTGGTAACGTACCCGCGGGTCAACGCCTGCAACGCGAAATCGCCGAAATCCAACTTGTTGTTGGTCGTGGCGAGTCCGGCGTTACTTCCGCGCTGAACCTTTCTGTACTTTACTCTTTTTGGCATTAACGGCATAATCTTGCTCCTCAGTCGAGTCTTTGTGACAAATCCAAACCTTGACGCCGATCTTTCCGGCAGTCGTATTCGCCTCGGCGAAACCGTAATCGATGTTGGCCTTCAGCGTGTGCAGCGGGACACGTCCCTCTTTGTACTGCTCCTCGCGGGCCAGCTCAGCACCGCCCAGACGGCCGGCGCAGTTGATCTTGATTCCGTCGACGCCCATCTCCATCGCGGTCTGGATGGAGCGCTTCATCGCACGGCGGAAGCCGATCCGGCGTTCCAGCTGCTGCGCGATACTTTCGGCGACCAGCTGCGCGTTCGTTTCCGCGCGGCGGATCTCGACGATTTCGGTAAAGACTTCTTTTCCAGCAGCAAGCTTGGAGACTTCGGCGCGCAGCGCGTCGAGTTCAGCACCCTTCTTGCCGATCAGAAGACCCGGACGAGCGGAGGAAATAATCACCCGCACCCGGTTGGCGAAGCGTTCGATCTGGATCCGGGCGATCGCCGCGGCAGTGAACTTCTCCTTGATGAACTTGCGGATCGCAAGGTCTTCATGGAGCCATTCGCCGAACAGATTCTTCCCGCCGAACGCCTTGCTCGGGAACCAACGCGATTCCCAGTTCTTGGTGAGGGCGGTTCTCAATCCGATAGGATTAACTTTTTGTCCCACGATTCGATCCCCTATCCTAATTATCCGTCAAAATGATTTCCAGATGGCTGGTCCGCTTGCGGATCCGGCCCGCCGAGCCGCGCGCCTTCGCGCGGAAACGCTTGATGATCGGACCCGGAGAAACCAGCGCCGCCTTAACGGTCAGCTCTTTCCGGTTCACATCCAGGTTGTTCTCAGCATTGGCCACGGCCGAACGCAGCGTGTCGCCGAGCAACCCCGCCGCTTTGCGCGGGCTCAATTCGACGATCGCGAGCGCCTCAACGGCGGACTTCCCCTGGATCAGGCGGGACACGTGCCGCGCCTTTTCCGGACTGATCCGCACATTCCTTGTCAAAGCTCTTACTTCCATAATCCGGTTTTCTCGAGTTTTCCGGAACGGACCGCTTGCGCATGCCTGTTCCTTGATTGTGTTTGATTCCTCGAGCGGATCGGACTCACCTTCCCGTGTCGTCCGTTCCCCTCTCTTCTCCCGCCGCAGCCTCCATTCCCGGAGACAGGTTTTCGATACTGCCCCGTACAAGAACCGCTGCCGCGACGGATGGCCGCACACTGACCAGTTTCAGCTGTTCCTGCCGGTCTTTGCCGACATGGTAGATCATTCCGGCAAATGCGCCTTTGATCGACCCTACGGACAGTACCGCGACGCCCAGCTCCCGATCCACGGCGAGAATCCGGCACGTTCGCAGCGCACCGGCTCCCGATTCCGTTTCCTCCGGAACTTCAGCCATCGCAATAAACCGGCGCGACTTCCGCGCGAGATCATCCAGCCGAAGCTGAATTTCCGCCTGCCGAACCTTCCCGATCGGCAGTTCCCGCAGCAAAAGCTGCACCCGGCTGCAGAAATCCACCGAATCGAGGGCGAGCCCGACTCCGTCTTTCGAAAGTTTCCCAATCACCTGCAACTGCTGTGCTTCCCGCTCACCGGCTTTTCGCACTGTCCCCTCTGCCTGGACACCGGCGAGCCACAACCGCAATTGGCGAAATCTTTCGTCTTCTGCCTGAAATTTCAATTTCTGTTCAATCAACTCGGCCTGCAGTTGCCCGACCGTCTTTTTCGACGCATCAAGCTCCAACTCCAGCCGCTTCACCGTCTCCGCGTCCCGCACCGCCTGTTCACGCAGGCGATTCAGCTCCTTCAGCCGTTCAGCATCGTTCGGCCGGATCCTCACCACCGCGTCCGCGGCATCGCCGCCGGAGACCACCCCGTCAGCACAGACCATCCCTGGACTGCACACCACGAGAATGCTTAAAATATACCACAAACTGCATTTTCGCAAGCGTAAACCGTTAAAAAAGCGATATTTTCTCGTTTTTCTCACTTTTTCCCACTCCTCCCGGCGCGATAATGGCCGTTTATCATTCCGAACCGGCGGTTTTTTCGCCGATTTTCGCGGTAGGAATCGCGGTAAACGGCATCCAACGTGTTTTCCGGCTCTCCGCCGGACCAATCTTCGGGAGGTTCGTCCTCCTCTTTCCGCTCTTCCGGCAGCTCCTCATCGATGGGCTCCGCCTCTTTCCGTCGCGGGGATTTCGCCGCGATGAACAGCGCCACCTCGAACAAAAACCAGGTCGGAATCGCGAGCAGCAGCTGGCTGACGATGTCCGGCGGAGTCAGGATCGCCGAAAGAAGGAAGATGGCGGTGATCGCAACCGGGCGGCTCTTCCGCAGCGTTTCCGGCTCGACGATCCCGGTCCGCACCAGCAACACCATGACGACCGGCAGCTGGAACATGATCCCGAAACTCAGGGAAAGCATCCCGACCAGGTTGATGAATCCGGCAATCCCGATCACCGGGGCGAGCGACTCCGACGCGTAGGAAGCCGAAAACCGCATCATCAGCGGCGTCACCAGGAAAAGCCCGATCGATGCCCCGGTCAGAAACAGCAGCGTGGCGGCCCCGACCGTCTTCAAGGTGACGCGGCGCTCGTGCGCGTAGAGCGCCGGCGTAACGAACCGGACCAGCTGGAGCAGAATCATCGGCATGGCGGCGACGACGGCGAGGATCAGCCCCAGTTTGAGCTGAACCATCAGCGGCTCCATCGGCGAGAAATAGTTGAGCTTGAAGCCCGGCGGACAGGTGAACCGGACCAGCGCGTCCAGCACCGGGGCCGCCGCGAAAAAACACGGGATCAACAGCACGCCGACCGCCGCGACGCTGCGCCACAATGCCTGGCGCAGCGCTTCCAGATGGCTCAGGAAGCCCGAATCGGGCAGCGACTCATTCATTCGTCTTTCTTGTCGTAATCAGGAAGTTTCTTCTCGGGAGGCAGCTTGTCCTCCTTCTCCTTCTTTTTCTCTTTCGGCTCCGCGACGCTTTCGCGCACTTCGTCCACCACCGTGTCGCGGGCGTTCTTGAATTCGCGGGAGGCTTTCCCGAGCGCGCGCGCCACTTCCGGAATCCGCTTGGCTCCAAAGAAAAGCAGAACCACGCAGAACACCACAATCAGTTCCGTCCAGCCGATACCCATCTCATACCCCCTTTTCCCGCAGGAAGCTCCTGTAACTGTTCCACAGATCGTATGCGAATCGCCCTTCCGGGCGGAGTTGCGGATCGAACGACTCCAGCAGCCGGGCAACCCCGGCCACCTCCTCTTCGTACTCTTCCGGAACCGCCAGCGGATTTCCGGGAAACGGTCCGGTCGCCGCGATGAACAGCGCGTCGGTCAGGCGGTCGATGAAGATCAGCTTCACCTTCCCCGCCTCCGGATGAACCGTGAGCGGTTTGCCTTCCGCCCGCAATTTGCAGAAGGTCGAAACCACCGAGTTGTAAAACGGCTTCCCGCCCGGCCCGAAGGCGTTCGGCATCAGGACGCCGACCGATTCGATGCCGAGTTCGGCGGCCAGCGCGTCGAACCGCGCCCGCCCGTCCCGCTTCGAAGCGTGATAGGCGCTCTCCTTCCATTCATGCGTGGTCGAACCGAAGAGGATGCGCCGGATTCCCGGCGTTCTCCGCACCGCGTCGGCCACCTGCTGTACGAGTCCTGTATTAATAAGGTATAGCGCATCCGGGTCGGCGCTCCGGCTTTCCCCGGCGAGATGGACGATCGCTTCGCAGCCGGCCAGCTTCTCCTCCAGCCGCCCGGCTTCAAAGTCGCCGCGCACGATCGCCGCCGCCCGGAATCCGGGTTCCCGGTCGATCCGGGCGCAGAGCGCGCCGCCGATGAATCCGGCCGCGCCGGTGACTGCGATGCGGCGAATCATTTTTTTTTCGTTTCCTGCGTTCCGGCCCGGGCCTGTTCGGGTTTCTGTTCCGCGGTTTTCCCTTCCCGTTCCGGAATGAATTCGATAAAATCGATTTCTGCCCGGGTGCTGGACCCGGTATACTGGCTGTTGGCCCCGACGCTGATGATAAAATAGGAGTCCGGCATTTTGCCGTAAGCCTTGCGGTAATCTTCCACCACATTGTGTTCTTCGATCACCCATTTCCCGACGGGGGTGGTGCGATTGCGTATGGCGGTGTGGTCAACGGTCATCATCCCGGCGGCATATTTCTCCCGCCCGTTGGTGCCGAGCGGAGTGTCGAGCTCCCAGCGATATCCGATGCAGCGCTGCTTGAGCAGCGTTCCGTCGCCGAAATAGACGACCGCCGCCTGATCGTCGGGCTCCTTCTCCCCCGCCTTCAAAATGACCGGGGTGACCACCCGCCAGCGCCAGCGCATGACCGGAGTCTTGGCCAAATCCACTTTGGACGGAGCGGAAAGCATGATGCCGGTCGCCTTGTTCGCCTCCACCACCATGACCTTGCCCGCCGACGCGGTCGGCTCCGAACCGATGGAGAACTTCGTGCGGGGAACCAGGAAACGGCTGCCGTCGAACTTCCAATCGTCCTTCAATGTCTGCGGGTCGGAGAAGTCGTTGCACCACGACGCGTCCGACGACGGCGCATCCGCCTTGGCGATTTCATCGGCTCCGACCGCCCCCAGAATGACGGCGGCCAACGCCAGCCCGAAGATTACCTGTCTCATATCACTCCTTACGGCAGGGGTTCCGGCGGAACCGGCCCGGGGTTTTCCTCCATATACTTGCGATAGCGCCGCATGATCTGCGTCACATAGCGTTTCGTACTCGGAATCGAAATCAATCCGATGACGTCGCCGCCCCTCTCCTCCGGCCGCCACTTGTCGGCGCGGCTCTGGCCGGCGTTGTAACGCGCCAGCGCCAGTTCGATATCCTCGCGATAGCCGGCGTAGCGCCGCATCCCCTGGTCCAGATACCAGCAACCGACATTCAAATTGAACGCCGGATTCTCCAGCTCCCGGACCGTCGGAACCGGGCGGCCGTTCATCCGCGCCCACTCGGTTCCCGCTCCGGCAGGCAAAACCTGCATCAGCCCGACTTCTCCGGCCTTGCCCCGCGCCTCCGGATCGAACCGGCTTTCCTGGAATACCACCGATCGAACCAGTTGCGGACTCAATCCATACCGCTCCGCCGCGGCGGCGATCTCCGCCGTGTAGCGGGTGTCGTCTACGCTGTAATCCCGTATATTATCCCGGAACCAGAGCACCGCCGCGATCACCGCCAGAAACGACAACAGCAATAGGCACCCCGCCCGGCGGAGAGACCGTTTCCGCTTGCGGCGGCTCAATCGGCCCTCTTGGTTGTCGTTTTCCCCGCGGTCGCGGCGGCGGGAGTCTGCGGCGGAACCGGGTCCGGCGGCGCAATCCGCTTCTTCGCCTGGCTCTCCAGGTACTGCCCGAGACGATCGGCGAGCGGTTTCGAAACGTTGAGTTCAAGAATCACCCGATCCTTGTCCGGCGCGAGCCGCACCTGTTTGAGAAGGTCGGCGCCCAGCGCCGGATCATCCATGAACAGCATGCTCGCCCCGAGCTGGAGCAACACCGGAAACTGCATCGCCGCCATCTGGGCGCTTCCCGAATCGACGCAAAGCGCGTCGCCGGTCAGCCGCCAGCCGGCGGAACCGTCGCCGACCACGTCGAAGTTGAGCGCGATCGTGCGGATTCCGTTGAGCAGCATGCCGGTGAAATCGTTCTTTTTCTTCTTCGTTCCGGCCTGCAACGCCTGCACATTGATATAGCTCCACGCCAGCGGAGCGCCTTCCGGCGAACGGACCAGGCGGGCGCGGGCTTCGGCCGGAGCGGTGAGGCCGGTGAGGAACTGCGCGACATATTCGCGCTCGGTCGCCAGGACAACGCCCGGCTCAAGGTAGGTCGCCGCGATCGTCCGCCGCTGGGAGGGAATCGAATCGTTCGAGACCAGGCAGTAAAGCTGCCTGCCGCGTTCGCCGGAAATCGAGAACCGGTCGCCGAATTTGCCGAGACGGCCGTTCAATTCCTTTTCCGTGACCGGCGTCGCCACGAGCATGCCGCGGAGACGTTTGCCGCCGCCCGCGAAAAGCAGTTCGCTGCAATCTTCGAGCCGGAGGTTCCAGTCGTTCTCGAACCCCTCCCGCCAGGCTTTCGCGTCGGAGTTGTCCGACTCCGCCAGGTTCCGGAAAAACGGCAGTTTCCGCAACGATTCGACGTCCACGGAAACCACGTATTCGGTTCCGGACGGAATGTATTTCAGCAATGCGTCTTCCGCGACGGCGCCCGCCGCGGCGAAAACGAGGAGAAGCAATCCCAGTCCGAACCGAATCGATTTCATTTCCTTATTCCTTTGCCGCTTCCGTTCCGGCGGCCGGTTTCTCCTGCCGCTTCGGGAGTTTGACTTCGATGTGGAGTTCGCGCAACTGCTTGAGCGAAACTTCCGCCGGAGCGTTCATCATCAGATCCTGCGCCTGCTGGTTGAACGGGAACGCGATCACCTCGCGGATATTCGGCGAACCGGTCAGCAGCATCACCATGCGGTCGATGCCGGGGGCGATGCCGCCGTGCGGGGGCGCGCCCATCTTGAACGCGTTGATCATGCCGCCGAACTTGTCGTCCACCACGGAGCGGTCGTACCCGGCGATTTCAAACGCCTTGTACATGATGTCCGGACGGTGGTTGCGGATCGCGCCGGAAGACAGCTCGATGCCGTTGCAGACGATGTCGTACTGATAGGCGAGAATCTCCAGCGGATTCTTTTCCTGAAGCGCTTCCATGCCGCCCTGCGGCATCGAAAACGGGTTGTGCGAGAAGACGGTCGCACCGGTCTCCTCGTCTTCCTCGAACATCGGGAAGTCGACAATCCAGCAGAACTTGAAGACGTTCGGATCGATCAGCCCGAGCTGACGGCCGAGTTCCGGAATCACCGCGCCGCCGACCTTGCGCACAACCTTTTTGGTGTCGGCGAGGAAGAAGAGCGCGTCTCCGGTTTCGATCTTGCCCGCTTCCTTGAGTGCGGCGACAATCTCCGGGGTCAGGAACTTGACGATCGGGCTCTTTTCGCCCTCTTCGGTCCAGATGATGTAGGCCATGCCCTTGGCGCCGTTCTCCTGGGCGAACTTGATGAGGTCGTCGAAGAATTTGCGCGGCTTGCCGGCCACTTTCGGCGCGCGGATGGCGCGGACGGTTCCGCCCTTTTCGACGGTTCCGGCGAACGCCTGGAAGCCGCAGCCGCGAAAAAGCTCGGTCATGTCGATCATTTCCAGCGGGTTGCGCAGGTCCGGCTTGTCCGAGCCGTAACGGTCCATCGCATCGAGGTAGGGGATGCGCGGGAACGGCGGCTTCGAAAACGTTTTGCCGCCGGAGAATTTGCCGAACACGTCGTCAAGCAGCCCTTCGATCACGGCGAAGATGTCGTCCTGTTCGACGAAACTCATTTCGACGTCGAGCTGGTAGAACTCGCCGGGGCTGCGGTCGGCGCGGGCGTCTTCATCGCGGAAGCACGGCGCAACCTGGAAATAGCGGTCGAACCCGGCCACCATCAGCAGCTGCTTGAACTGCTGCGGCGCCTGCGGCAGCGCGTAGAACTTGCCGGGGTGCAGACGAGACGGGACGAGGTAGTCGCGCGCCCCTTCCGGGCTGCTCGCGGTCAGGATCGGCGTCTGGAACTCGTTGAAGCCCAGCGAAATCATATACCGGCGGATCTCGGAAACCACCTGGCTGCGCAGGATGATGTTCTTATGCAGATCGTCGCGGCGGAGGTCGAGGAAGCGGTACTTGAGCCGCATCGCCTCCGGCGCCTGGTCGTCTTTGGCGACCTGGAACGGAATCACTTCGGCTTCTCCGAGGATTTCCATATCGGTGGCCTGAACCTCGATTTCGCCGGTCGCCAGCTTCGGGTTGACCGTCTCGGCGGAACGGGCCACAACTTTTCCGTCGAAGCGGACGACGGTTTCAACCCGCCAGCGCTCCAGCGCCTGATAGAACGCGCACTCCGGATCGATCACCACCTGGGTGATGCCGTAATGGTCGCGCAGGTCGATGAAGATGACGCCGCCGTGGTCGCGAACGCTGTGAATCCACCCGGAAATACGGACGGTCTTGCCGACCTCGGATTTGCGAAGCTCCCCGCAGGTGTGGGTGCGATAGATGCTCATTTCTTTCTTCAATGTCCTTGAATCGTTGTAATTTTTAGAGTATAATAGTCCCTTATAAGAGCTAATATAGCACGGTTTTGCCAATTTAAAAGCGGGTTTGCCACCATGTGGAAGGAAAACAAAAAATACATCCGGATAAAGATTATCCTGGGCACCATGGTCAGCCTGTTCTGTTTCGGGATGGCGATTGATTCCGTGGCGCTTGCCGGGCGGGCGACGACGCAGTTCGGAGTGATCTGGCGCATGATCTGCGTAATGCCCTGGGCCTGTGCCGGTGCGGTGCTGCTGGTCCATCTGCATCTTCATTCGGTCAGCGACGGAGTCCTGGACTGGCTGATGGCGCCGCGCCGATTCCGCAGCCGCCCGGCTCCGCTGGTCACGCCCGTCCGGGCACTGATCCGGCAGGCGCGCTATGATGAAGCGCGGGAGCGCCTGACCCATCTGCTGGAAGAGTATCCGGAAGTCCCGGAATTGCGCATCCTGTATTTTGACCTGCTCAACGGCCCGCTCGACCGTCCGGATGACGCGATGCGGATCGTGGAGTCGTATTTCATTCGTCCGGAACGGGTTCGCTCCGAAGACAATGCAAAGCTGCTGCTGCGTTACGTCGGTCTCGCCCGTGAACTCGGGCGCGAAAATGACGCGGCGCGGCTGCTCGCCGCCGAGTTGCGCCGCAGGAGAACCGGCTACACCAAAGCGGAGCGCAAAATACTGGAAACCACCCTCGCCACCCTCCGTACCGGCAATTCCGACTGATTCCATAATCAGGAATTATCCCTGTTTCCCGGAGAGAGCGAAGTTACCCGACAGCGACATGTCGCCGAGACCGCCTCGCCGTGGCCGCATTCTTGCCCCGATCTTGAAAAGCACGGGAAAAGGCGTTATTTCAGGAAAAAAACGGAAAAAAAACGGAAACCCTCTTGCATATTCAGGAATTCTTTGCTAAAATATAAGACATCGAGCACGAGTTTGTCTTTTTAACTATTGGCATTTCAAAGGCGAATTCGGGATCTGAAATAAAAATCTTTAGGAGATAAAAAGAAATGAAGAAAAGTCGTGGGTTTACCCTCATCGAACTCCTCGTCGTGATCGCAATCATCGCGATTCTGGCAGGAATGCTGCTGCCGGCCCTGAACCAGGCGCGTGAACGTGCCCGTCGTATTTCCTGCACCAGCAATCTGAAGCAGATCGGCCTGGCCCTCGCCCAGTACGCCGGCGACTACGACAGCCGTCTGCCGGAGCAGGGCGCTGCCAAAGGTCTCGAAGAGCTGCGCGCCAGCGGTTACCTGACCGACTATGCGGTCTACACCTGCCCGTCGACCACCACCAGCGCCCAGACCGGAACTCTCGCTCTGGTCGAGTCCACCAGCGATTACGCGTTCTGCCCGGGCATGATGCTGGGTGATTCCGCCAAGTTCGGCCGTTCCGACTCCGGCGTCGCCGCCGACAAGGCCGCCACCACCACCACGTCCAACGGCGGCAGCAACGGCAATGCGCCGAACCACACCGATTACGGCAACATCCTGTTCCTCGGCGGCAACGTCAACGGTTTCTCCACCGCCAAGTGGTACAGCCAGGTCAATCGCGGCTATACCTTGGTCATCGAGCCGAATACCGATCTCGGTTGGTAAATCGAGTCGAATGCAGATCTCAATTTCCAAGTTGATTCAACTTAGGTAAGAGATTGTGAAAGAGGAGGTTTCGGCCTCCTCTTTTTCTTTCTATTTCAATCGGCGGGTGACTATGCGGAATCATCGGGAACGTACCATTGCGATTGTTCTTTTGTGTGCTCTGCTTCTGACCCTTCCGCTTGCCTGGGGGAAGCTCTGGAGCGTTCAGGTTCCGCTGTTCGGAGAACTTGCCGGATTTGATTTCTCCGTTTTCGCATTGCTTGGTTTCGCCGTCGTTGCCGCCGGAATTCCCGAACTGGTCCGCCTGATGCGGCAGGATCGGGGAATTCAGATTCTCGTTGTCTTCGCCGGAATCGGCGTACTGCTTGCCGCTCTTCAACAGGTGAAATTCGGTTGGAATTCCACCCTGTTTCTTTCTTCCCTCTTTTATTTTTCCGTTCCGGTCGCCGGAATCCTGCTGGCGCGGGAGATTCGGCGAATCCTGCCGCTTTTCCTTTTGATTCTGTTCGCGGGGAGCCTGGGAATTTCGCTTCGGGAATGGACCTCCGGACTCCCCGCCGTCGGACTTTCCGGGAATTGGAACTGGAACTGGACGCTTCTTGCCGTTTCCGCCCCTTCCCTTGCCTTTTTCTTCCCGGTCCGCTTCCGATTGGCGGCGGGAATTCTGTCGGCCTTCGGAGTTGCCGCCGGGCAATTCCTGATTTCGCCGGGGTATGCCTCCCGCGGAACGCTGATCAGCTGCATCGGCACAACGGCAATCCTCTTCGCAGCCAGCCGGTTGCACCTGGCCAACAATCATCGCAAAAAAATCCTGACCGGGCTCGCGGTGGCCGCCGCGATTGCCGGATTGGCGTTTTATTACGGAGTTCGAGACGGTTTTCTGCCGTCGCGCGCACCGCAGGAGAACCGCCTGATGCTGTGGCAGGGGGCGGCCGCACTCGGGGAAGCGCATTGGGGCCTCGGCGTCGAGCCGGGCCGGTTTGAAGGGGAGATTGCGCCTTATCTGCCGGTTTCCTATTTCGACTCCGATTTCGCAACCGACCGTCACCCCCATCCGCACAACGAGCTCCTGTATCTCTGGTGCGGATTCGGTCTGTTCGGAATCGTCTGGTGGGTGATGACTGCGGCGGCGGGGCTTCGCGGGGCGATCCGCCGCCGCCGGAACGACGAATTGATCCTTCTTGCCGCATGGTGCTGGCTGGTGCTGCTGATCCACGGACAGATCGATGTGGTCCTGAGCACGCCGCTGGCGGGAGGACTTTTCGCGCTGCTGACCGGAACGCTGGCCGCGGCGGGCGTTCCGCGCATCCGTCCGGTCGCCGGATACCGGGGGGTGCGCATTGCGGCTTTCGCCGGATTCGGCGGAGCCGCCGTGATTCTGCTGGGGCTGAATCTCTGCTCCGGATGGAACTGCCGGGAAGGGAAACTGGCGCTGCTGAACGGCAATCCGGAACCGGCCAGGCGGTTCCTGGAACGCAGTGTGGCGATCCTGCCGACCGTGGAAAACCTCTATACGCTCGGAACGGTGAACCTGTTCGATTTCCACGATCCGTCAGCAGCGTTAATCGATTTAAAACGAATCACTTCCGATTTCAAAACGCCCTCTCACTCCCACAGCGCCGGGCGGATCGCCCGCTCGCTGGCCGCGACGGGAAAGCTGAAAGAATCCCTCCCTTATTTCGAACAGGAACAGCGCAATTTTCCGCGCAGCGCCGTCAACCTCCGGCTGTGGGAAACGGTGCTCCGGGCCCTCGGAGAGACGAAGCAGGCCGACCGGCTCCTGTTCGAATGGCGCAAGTTGTTGGGGAGAAAGGGAATCAACGAATCCATATTCCCGTATCTGATGCGCGACCAGCGGTTGGATGACAGCCCGATTGAATTGAAACATTTTTTGGAGAACGACCGCCGATGAACCTCAATGAATTCATCATTCGATTGCAGGGGGCATGGTATGAACCGCTGCTGGCGCTGCTTGTGCTGCTGACGGCGTCCTATGCGGCGGGATGGGGCGCGCTGCGGCTTTTCCGCCCCCGGCGCGAAGCGAATCTGCCGGCGCTGGTACTGGGGCTTGATCTGCTTGCGCTTCTCTTGCGGGTGGGGGATCGGGTCATTCTGATGCTGCCGACCGCCTGGCTCTGGGCGCTTTCCGCTCTTCCGGCGGCCTGCGGAGCGGTGCTGCTGGCGCGGACGCTTCGCGGCCGTTTCCGGCGTGACTGGCCGCTGTGGCTGACCGTCCTGCTGCTGGCCGGACTCACTGCCGCGCCCGCCTTCGTACCGCCGTTCTCCTGGGACGAGCAGTCCTATCAGGTGGCGCTGCCGGTCCGCTATCTGGCGGAAGGGTCTACCGCCGTGCTGATGGACAACCCCTATTCCGCGCTTTCCTCGATGCCGCATTTCCTGATGCTCTGGGGAGTCAAACTCGGCGGGATCAATTTCCCCCGGCTGTTCATTCTCGGATGTTACCTGATTGCGGTCCCGTGGTTTTACCTGCTGCTGCGCCGGTTCGGACGCGCTGTCGCGCTGGTGATGACGGCGGCGTTCCTCCTCTCTCCCCTGACCGGGGGAATGTGGCGCGAAGTCTATCTGGAACCCTTCATTTTGCTCAATCTGATGGCTGGAGCCGCGGCGCTCGATCTGTTTCGCCATCGCCTCGGGAGCGCCGCCGGCGCGGCCGGGTTCGCGGCCGGGATGGCGGCGGCGGTCAAGCTCACCGGCGGAGCCGCCTCGCTCGCGATTGCCGGAATGTTCTGCTGTGTGCTGGCCAATGACCGGATTCCCCGTGCGCGCGCGCTGAAGCTGCTGGTTCTTTTCGGTGCGGCGGCGCTGGCGGCGATGACCCCGTTCTATCTGCGGCCGTTCCTGGCGACCGGGAATCCATTTTATCCGTTCGGCGCGGCGTTCCTCAATCCGGCGAGTCCGGCGGCGGCGGTCGACGCGTATCATTCCATGCTCGGGACGAGCCGGTTCGGAATCACCGGAATCGAAAGCATTTTCACCTCCTGGATTCTGGTCGCCTACCGGATGGAAATCTACGACGGCTACCTGACCGGATGGCAGTTCCCGCTGATGCTGCTCCTCGGCGCGGCGGCGTGGTACCGGATAACGCGGCGGCAGGGGCGGCGGTGGCTCCCCTTCCTCTGGGCGCTCGGCGGCGGAGTGCTCTTTTATCTCTTCTGGTGCTGGAGTTCCCAACAATCGCGCTTTCTGCTGCCGTTCTTCTTCCTCGCCGCATTCTTCGCCGCGTCCGGAATTGCCGGCTTGCCGGAAAAATGGCGCAAAGCGGCCCTGGTTCTGCTGGCGGCAGCGACACTGGTCTCCTTTCAGACGAAGGTCTGGATGAATTTCTACTACGCCTGGCGTTCGCTCGAAGTGGCGCGCAAGGCCCCCGTCCAGTTCCTTCAGTTTGCGGATCACGAGAAGGAATACGCCAACGTGCTCGATTTCCTGGCCCGTTCCACCGCAAAGGACTCCCGGATTCTGCTGATCTTCGACCGGCGCGAACTCTATATGCCGCGCCGCTGTCTTCTCGGAACGCCCTATTTTCAGGAGGAGTTCTTCACCCCGGTTCCGGACTCCGCGGCCCCGGTCTACGAAGAGCTGAAGAAGGGAAGGATCGATTATATCCTGATCCTGATCGGAGGAGAAACGAAATGCAACCCCGATCCGGTGTCGGATTTCGACGCGCAAAACGAGCGGCTGACGATCCATCTGCTCGAACTCATCAAGCAGGAAAAACTTGCTTTCGTCCCGATTCCGGAGAGCGGCCGCTACCGGCTGTTGAAAGTGAACCGCTGACGGTGTATATTAATCGGCGTTGCTGTATTTTACAATCTGCTGGAACAATCATGGATAACAACAATCTTTCGGTGCGGCGGGAACTGCTCAGAAACGCCCGCCAGGTAGTGGTCAAGGCCGGAACCCGGCTGCTGACCGGGCAGGAGGCGATTGCCGAACTGGTTTCCGGGATCGACGCGCTGCGCAAAAGCGGCAAACGGGTTCTTCTCGTCACCTCCGGCGCGGTCGGGATGGGGATGCGGGCGCTGGAGCTCAAAAAACGACCGAAAGAACTCGCCCAGGTGCAGGCGCTCGCCGCAATCGGCCAGTGCCGGCTGATGGCGATCTATGAGGACGAGTGCCGCAAGCGCGGCTTCCGCACCGCGCAGCTGCTGCTGACCGCCGCCGACCTGCGGAACCGGGAACGCTACCTCAATGTGATGAACTGCATCAACGCCCTGTGGGACTCCGATGTGCTGCCGATCGTCAACGAGAACGACTCGGTTTCGGTGGCGGAGCTCAAATTCGGCGACAACGACACGCTGGCCGGAATGCTCGCCTCGATCACCGATTCGCAGCTCACCGTGATCCTTACCACCGAGCAGGGGTTGCGCGAACGCAACGAAGACGGGACGCTCGGCGGACGGATTTCGGTGGTGAAGGAACTCTCCGCCTCGATCCGCGACATGGCCGGAGGCACCGACAACTCGGAATTTTCGATCGGCGGGATGAGTTCGAAACTCTATGCCGCCGAAATCGTTACCGCCGCCGGAGAACACCTCTGGATCGCCGACGGCCGCGAGAAGGGGATGCTCGAAAAGATTCTCGCCGGAGAAGACGTCGGCACGGTATTCCTGCCGCGCGCCCGGCGGATTCCCGGCCGCAAGCGTTGGATCAGCTTTTTCAGCCGGGTCTCCGGCACGCTGCTGATCGACGCCGGGGCAGAGAAGGCGGTGCGGGAGCACGGGCGCAGTCTGCTCCCCTCCGGCGTCAAGTTCGTCTCCGGCGCGTTCAAACGCGGCGATACGGTCGAAATCTCCGGGCCGGACGGCGTGCCTTTCGCGCGCGGCCTGGTCAACTTCGACGCCGCCGACTGTCTGCGCATCTGCGGTCACGGTTCGGCGGAAATCCACTCCGTCCTCGGGCCCAATGTGGACGAGGAAGTGATTCACCGCGACAACCTGACCTTGAATATTTCATGAAGATCCATATCAAAACCTACGGCTGCCAGATGAACGAGCGCGACTCCGAAGCGCTGGCCGGAATGCTGATCGAGGCGGGCCATACCATGGTCGACTCCGAGGAGGCGGCGGACGTTCTGCTCTTCAACACCTGCAGCGTCCGCGAGCAGGCCGAGCGCAAGGCCAAGGGCAAGATCGGTTATATGAAGAAGCTCAAGGCGCGCCACCCCGACCTCATCATCGGCGCGCTCGGCTGCATGGCGCAGCGGCTCGGCAACGAACTCCTGAACGAGCTGCCTCATCTCGATTTCGTGCTCGGCACCGGCCAGCTTCACACGCTGGTTCCGCTGGTCGAATCGATCCGCGCCGACCGGAAACAGGTGGTCGCCGTCACCGAATCCGCCGAAGTGCTGACCGGAATGCGGACCCACCACCGTCACGCCGGAAGTGAGGAGCCCGATTTCAAGGCGCAGATCGCCATCACCCGCGGCTGCAACCGGTTCTGCAGTTACTGCATCGTCCCCTACGTGCGCGGCCGCGAAATCAGCCGTTCCCGCGAAGACGTGGTGGCCGAGGCGCGCGAGCTGGTCGCCGACGGAGCGAAGGAGCTCCTGTTGCTCGGCCAGAATGTCGCCGCCTACGGCTGGGGCGGGAACGTCAATCCGCCGCCCTCCGGAGTCTCGCCGTTCGCGGAACTGCTCGAGGAGCTGGACCGGATTCCGGAGCTGCTGCGCATCCGTTTCACCTCGCCTTACCCGACCTATTTCAACGACCGGCTGATCGCGGCGATCGCGGGGAGCCGGACCGTCTGCCACAACATCCACCTGCCGCTCCAGTCGGGTTCGGACCGCGTGCTTGCGGCGATGAACCGGCAGTACACGGCGACGGGCTATCGCGCGGTGGTCGCGGCGCTCCGGGCGGCGATGCCGGACGTCACCTTTTCGACCGACGTCATCGTCGGCTTCCCCGGCGAGACGGATGAAGACTTCCGCCTGACCCGGGAACTGATGAACGAGGTCGGCTACGATAACAGCTTCATCTTCAAGTACTCCCCGCGCCCCGGAGCGAAGTCCGCCGCGGACGAGGATTCCGTCCCGCAAGAGGTCAAGGAAGAGCGCAACGCCCTGCTGCTCGAAGACCTGAAAACCCGGGTCGCCGCCGCCCTCCGCGGGCAGGTCGGCACCGTTCAGGAGGTGTTGGTCGAAGGAACCAGCCCGCGCAATCCCGAGCGCTGGAGCGGCCGCACCGGAACCAACCGCCTCGTCCATTTCCTCCCGGTTGCGGACCTCAAACCCGGGACGCTCCGCCAGGTGAAAATCACCCGCGCGGGCGGCGTCTCCCTGTTTGGAGAGCTCCTGTAGCATCTTCGGTAGACCTGCCCCCGCGAACCACCCGCCGGATTTTATTCCGTCCCGGCGGCGGTGGATGCTTTTGTCCGGCCGAAGATCAGCCCGCCCGCAAAGGCGGTGAACGGGGCGACCAGCACCAGTGCGAAGCTGCCGACCAGCGTTTTCACCATCTCGCTGGCGACATAGGGGTTGTTGATGAAGTCGACCGGCGAAGTCCCCTGCGCCGCGAAGGCCATCATCAGCGTCAGGTAGCCCCCCGCGTAGGCCAGCAGTAGCGTGGTGGTCATGGTGCCGACCACGCTGCGGCCGATGCGCAGGCCCGAGGCGATCAGCTCCCGCGAAGAGAGGTCCGGGTTGTGGTGCGAGAGCTCCTCGATTCCGGCGGCAACGTCCATGCCGAGGTCCATCACCGCGCCCGAACTGGCGAGGATGATCCCCCCGATGTAGATATCCGAAAGATTCAGATACTCGTAGCCGGAGTAGAGCAGCGCCTGCGAATACGGCATCACCGCGCCGTTGATCTTGAACAGCGAAGTGAACAGCGCCGCCAGGAAACAGCCGGAGAGCACCCCCAGCATCGACCCGGCGAACGCCGCCAGGAATTTGCGCGTCCACCCCGCCACCAGGAAGACGATCACCGCGGTCAGCACGGTCACGCAGCCGATGGTGAGCCACATCGCCGGAAACCCGTCCATGCAGAGCGGCACCAGAACCTTCCACACCACCATGCAGCTGAATACGAAGCTGAGCAGCGCCTTGAAGCCGGTGAGCCGCCCGAAGAGCAGCAGGAGCACGCCGAACAGCCCGAACAGCACCGCGCTCCAGCCCAGCCGGTAATGGTCCTGGGCGTTGATCATGGTCTTGCCCGGAATCGCGCACTTGAGAATCCCCACCAGCGCGATGTCGCCGGGCTTGAAGAGCTTGTCCAGCTCGATCTGGGCGCGCAGCTCGTTGGCGGCAGGGAAGGTCTCCCCGGCGAAACGCCCCGAGAGCACCTCAACCGTGAGGAGCTGGGTTCCGGTGTGCAGCAAGCCGAGCTGAACCAGCTGGCTGTTGTCCACCGTGAGCACCCGGGCGCGCTCCTTGGTCCCCTCCGGCGGCGGATGCGGCGGCGTCAGGTCGAGAAACCACAGCCCGACGCAGAGCAGGGAAAACACCGCGATCGAAATCAGGTCGCCGCGCAGATGGTGGACGTTCCGGCGCATGGCGAATTACAGTACGGTTTCGAGCTTCTTGGGGATGTCGGTGTTGTCGATCATCCCCTGGAAGAGATCGGCCTTCTTCCCCGTCGCCGAAGTGACCACCGGCAACGCGGTGTGGGCCGAGCTGGTCCAGCCGAGGCTCGCCTTGTTGTCGAACAGCCGCACCACCGCCATCGGAAGCGCCTTGCGGTCGAAAGCGGCGCGCAGGGCGGCCTCTTCCTCCGGCTTCACATAGAGGTCGTCTTTTTTCGCCGCGTCGAAGTGCAGGCCGAACCATTCGGCAATCAGCGGCTTCAGCTCGTCGAAGGAGGCGGCTTTGGCCTTTGAAACCCGCGATTTGAACTCATCGAGCGAACACTTCTGGTTCGCGAGGAGATCGACCTTCGACGTGTAGCCGGTGCCGACGAAGCCGAGGGTGAGTCCGCCGGTTTCGTGGTCCCCGGTCACCACGATCAGGGTGTCGTCCGGATGTTTCGCGGCGAAGTCGCAGGCGACTTTGACCGCGTCGTTGAAGTCGAACGTCTCGCGCAGCACGGTCCCCGCGTCGTTGGCGTGGCACATCCAGTCGATTTTGCCGCCTTCGACCATCATGAAGAATCCGTTCGGATTATCCAGAAGCTCGATGCCCTTGCGGGTGAAGTCGGCAAGCGTCACTTCTCCGCCGGTGCGGTCGATCGCATAGGGGAGCGCATCGTCCGCGCCGCGCGCCCACACCTTGCCGCCGCCGGGAGCGAGCGCGTCGAATCCGGCGCGGTCGGCGACCACCTTGTACCCCTGCTTGGCCGCGAGGTCGTAAAGGTTGCCTTTGTATCCTTTGCTCTTCTTGTCGTCCGCCTTGGCGGCGCCGCCGCCGCCGAAGTAGTCGAATCCGGAATCGACCAGGTCGATCCCGATCTCATAGTAATCCCCCCGGCTCGGGCGATGCCCGTAGAAGCTCGCCGGAGTCGCATGGTTGATGGTCACGCTGCTCACGATGCCGACTTTGCGGCCGCGGTCACGGGCGATTTCGGCGATCGACGTGAATTTCTGGGCGGCCTTGGAATCCATGCCGATCCGGCCGTTGTCGGTCTTCTCGCCGCAGGCGATGGCGGTTCCGCTGGCGGCGGAGTCGGTGATCAGCGAGTTGGCCGAGCGCGTCGTGGTGGGAGCCTGGAAGGGGAAATGGTTGATCAGCAACTTGCCCTGTCCGGCTTTGAACAGAAAATCTTCGGCCAGCATTCGCTGCGGCATCGACATGCCGTCGCCGATGAAGAGAAACACATACTTGACTTTTTCGGCGGCGCCGAGGGCAAACGCCAGCGCCAACAGGAGAACCAGCCCCGCTCTTTTCATGAACTGCATCGGAGATATCCTTCCTTTCTGAGTCTTCTTCGAAGTCAAATTACAGTATACCATCGACGCCGCCGCTTTTCAAGACCGGATCTGCTACAAATCGGTTAGATCGGAAATGGGGTTGCGTATAAAGATTCCACTTACCCGGCACCGGCACCCTGCCGGTCGGGGTGCAGGGGCGAAGCGCCCTGCCCGTCGGAGACATGGACTGTCGCTCACTCAACAGCTCAATTGCCCAACGAGTGCGGCA
>Ga0183100_1000522_pt1 | contig 29283 bp, 22 predicted proteins | sample Biomet2_FD_127789 | JGI IMG/M metagenome (GOLD analysis project Ga0183100, IMG submission 127789) | Microbial communities from bioreactor (seeded with anoxic lake sediment) at LBNL, California, USA - Biofuel metagenome 2 | ecosystem: Engineered > Bioreactor > Anaerobic > Unclassified ...
CTAATGACAATTTGTAAAAGTCAAGGTATCACAGGATTTTATAAGAAGGGAAAATGAAACAGTTGTTTATAGTCAACTTATATCAGAATTATTAATATTTGAGTCAAGTATTTTTAGGACGATACAAACAGTAAGTTTCTAAATTCCCCCTTGGAACAATACACTAAAACGACATTTCATCATCTACTAATTTTGTTCAAGAACTTATGATCGATTTCCCCAATTTTCTTTTCAGGAAGCATTCTGTTCCTTAAAAAGGAAATCTTTGTAACTTTGATAAACGAGCCATTGAAAACGTGAGACCATAATCGAAATGTGCTATTTTCCAAAACTTAAAACTCACAACAATAGAATTGCGACTATTCACGAAAATAGTTGACACGGCATAGTCAAGCAGTTGAAAGATCTTATTGATGATTGGATTTTATCACTCAATAGTCCAACTGCTATTCTCTGTATTTTTGAGTTTGATGACAATCTGAATTTTGTTAAAACCTATTTGGGATCCCAATGGAATAGTGCTGAAACAGCAAAGCGTCCTAAAATAGCGGCATTCAAATGGATAATTTTCAGATCGTTACTTACAAGACTTGAATTATCCGATATTAAATATTATTTTTGTCATATGAATAATCTATTCAAGGAACTGCAAAGCAAGAACCACCCACATATTTTGGGAGGTCTGGACATTTTTAAATCTATCGGTCCGGGTCTATTGGTAACTGTCGGTTTCATTGATCCTGGCAACTGGGCCAGCAACTTTGCAGCAGGTTCGGAATTCGGTTATGTGCTTTTGTGGGTGGTAACGCTGTCCACCATCATGCTTATAGCACTGCAACATAACGTAGCTCATCTCGGCATCGTTACGGGGCTGTGTCTCAGTGAAGCTGCCATGAAATACTCTCCGAAATGGATAGGACGCCCTATCGTCATCAGTGCCATCCTTGCCAGCATTTCCACATCATTGGCAGAAATTCTCGGTGGAGCCATAGCTCTACAGATGCTGTTCGGCATTAGCATTCCTTGCGGATCCATCCTTACTACGGCCGCCGTGCTCATTATGCTCTTCACTAATTCATACAAGAAGATGGAACGAGCCATCATCGGATTTGTATCGATGATAGGATTGTCGTTCATCTATGAGCTTTTCCTCGTACATATCGATTGGGCAACAGCCGTCAAAGGGACATTCATCCCTTCTGTTCCTCATGGCTCGCTGCTTATCATCATGAGTGTACTGGGAGCTGTTGTCATGCCTCATAATCTTTTCCTGCATTCCGAAATTGTACAAAGCCGTGAAATAAATCTCAAGGGTGACGAAAGAATACGGCATATGCTGAAATATGAGTTCTTCGATACTCTCTTTTCCATGTTTGTTGGTTGGGCCATCAACTCGGCTATGATTCTGTTAGCTGCCAGCGCGTTCTTCGAGATTGGTCAGCACGTAGAAGAACTTTCCCAAGCTCAGACCATGTTGCAGCCGTTGTTGGGTGCCAATGCCACCAACATTTTTGCTATTGCTCTTCTGCTGGCTGGCATCTCAAGTACCATTACTAGTGGCATGGCTGCAGGAAGCATCTTTGCAGGACTTTTCGGAGAGTCATACAATGCGCATGATACACATTCCATATTAGGTATCCTATTATCCTTAGGACTAGCTTTACTGATCATTTTCTTCATTGGCAATCCCTTCCACGGTCTGCTTATCTCCCAGATGATACTTTCCATACAACTGCCGTTCACCATGTTTCTACAGGTTAGTCTCACCTCCTCGAAAAGAGTGATGGGAAAGTATGCCAATAAATTGTGGAATACTGTTTTTTTATATTCGCTGGCCGTTTTTGTTACCGTGATGAATATTTGGCTGCTTGTTACCAGTTTGTGAACATTCAACATACCTGGCCCTGGCAATGTTGATGGCATCCTGTTGTCTGTTACTGAAGGCCTATTTTTTCGGGCAAGAATCAACAGACAAGCGCAGAATAAACTTATTTTTACGTATTCGAGATGGACAGATCTAATTTCAAGTATTCCGGTTTTAAGTTATCTGAGATATGGAGGTCTATTCAAGCTAATCAGGGTCCAGTCGTTAAAGTTGGGGATTTAACAAATTGTGGTTATTAGAAATCGCCCTTTAATGCTTCCGTCGGAGTTAATCACTTATTTCAAGATAACTCAAGTAGCATCCAGCACAGAAGGAGTATTATTTCATTATTTGGCTGAAATTCTATCAGAATATAGAGTTCCAAATAAAATATTACTTCTTATTCTATGTGACGCGGTGCGTTTCTTTCGTGACGCGACGCGTTTTTTTCATGACGCACTGCGTTTCTTTTGTGACGCACTGCGTCATCAACTTTTATGGAGCAACTAAAAATTTGGAAAACACGATCGAATCAATTCTTTGAAAGCAACGAGTTTATTTTACGGCCTGAGCCCTAATCAGGCTATCAAGGCGACTTAGAGCTTTCAAATTAATAGTAGCATGTTGCCATCATCTTACATGACGATGCAGCACACCTGCAGCGAGGTTTATCTGTATTCAAAAGAAGCACGCTGCTTGCTTTTCTTCTTTACAATGTTTACAAAACTCATCTATCATGCAAAATAATTCTATCACTTGAGTTGTCCATATCTGAAAAATTTCTATAATTACCTGATTTTTGAGACTTTATTTTACAATTTTCAGATTCCAAATTGGGGCCGTAAATTTAAATAAAGTTCTAGTTGTTCATCTCCAGAAGACAAAAACTACAGAATTACTCCAAAATTGACTCCTAATTTTGCATTTAAATTTAATGCTAAAATTATAGTCGTATAAATTCTGTATTTTTGAACATATCTAAAAGGAGGCTTCATCATGAGAAAAATCATAGCATTGGACAAACAACTTATATTGCTGATGAACTATAATGGTTGCAAATGGACATCTAAATTTTTGTATGTTTTTTCAGAATACTCCATCTGGTTCATACTTCTTACAAACAATTCTATTATGTCATGGAGAGTTTGCACGGGAATAGCACGGCACAAAATCATCTATGTCTTGCGGTTTCTTCCTTTAGTGATTCTTTCTGATCAATTAATATCTGATCTATTGAAACCTTTAGTCCGTAGATTGAAACGATCTCATAATTCATTTACTGAAACCTTATCGCATTTTTTACACTACGATGGCTATTGTTACATGGCTATGAATAGAATTTAAAGATAAACAGACCAGAATATGTATGCTTCTTTTTACACGAGCTATCGGCTCACGCATCTCTATCGGTGTTCATTACCTAGGCAATGTATTCTAGAACACCCTGCCTGGATTTATTTTGTCTTATTCAAAACTCAGATTAACTAGAATAATTTCAATGCAAGCACACAGAACCTTACATATTTAATATATTAGTCATTATCTTTGTGATATTATCTTCTATTGCAATCTGCTCAACAATCAAAAATTTCATTCTATGAAGAAATCTTTTATTTTAGTACTACTTTTATTCTGTATCCCCGCTTTGGGACAGCAGATAAATATTGATAAACTAAAGAAAGACACGATTGTTACCCCCAACAGTTTCAGACCTAAGAGATTTCCAGATCAGTTTTCACAGACCCACTTGTTTAAAGCTACCTATTTGGGAGTACCTCTCATTGCTGGAGGACTGATAGAAAAACATCAGGATACGCAATTCAGAAGACTACGCAACGACTTCATGCCCGAATTTCACGAGATATTTGACAACTATACACAATTTGCACCAGCTGCAGTGATATTAGGACTGAAAGCAGCAGGAGTAAAAAGTAGAAGTACATGGGGGCGTATGCTGTTGAGTGACGCTTTCGCCACTATGCTGATGTCAGGCACCATACAGGAACTAAAATACAAGACAAACGTCACACGTCCAGATGGATCTAACAATCACAGTTTTCCCTCTGGACACACCGCCACGGCTTTTATGACAGCCACCATGCTCAGTAAGGAATATGGATATTTGAGTCCTTGGGTGAACGTTGGGGCCTACAGCATGGCAACCGCGACCGGACTAATGCGAATGGCAAACAACAAACATTGGCTAAGCGATGTGATGGTGGGCGCGGGAATCGGTGTCATTTCAACTGAGATGGGCTACTGGCTAGCGGATATTATCTGCAAAAAAAACGGTCGTAACCTGTCTGACCTGGAAACGGTAAGTCCAATTTTCTACCGTAAAAAACCATCTTTTCTTGGACTCTATATGGGTTTCAATCTACCATTAAGTAAATACGATCTTGATGCAAACAATGTCTTTGAAACTTCCACAGGTACCACTATCGGACTGGAAGGTGCTTGGTTCCTGAATCCCTACATAGGACTGGGAGGCAAAGTTTCCATTTCCAATCTACAATACATCGTCAATGGAAAAGAAGCCCCAGAGAACACATTCGACTTCTATCTTTCATCTGTCGGGCCATATTTTTCTCTTCCGCTGACCCCACGTTGGCGAATAGGCAGTAAACTTCTTGCTGGAGAGGTATGGTATCCAAAAACAACTATAAGTAAAATAGAAATAGGCAATAATCATGGACTAACGATTGGAACGGGAGCTTCCATTGATTATCAAATACGTGCTCGTTTTGTAGGCAGCCTTTTTCTTGATTATAATATTCAGTCTCCAGCCAATAAGAATAGCAGTGAGTACATGCATACTATGACTCTCGGTGCCAAAGTCTCTATTAGGTTATAAATAGCAGCAACAGCCATGAATATAAAATTATTGATTATAAGTATCTTATCGACAATATGGGTGATGCCATCACCCGCCCAGCATACATTAGAATACTTCATCGCACAGGCCATGAAAAACAGCCCACTTATAGTATCTAATCGTAATCAAAAAATAATCGACTCAGAAGAAATGCAACGTTTGAAATCTGTTTACACTCATTCACGTCTGGAGTTAACAGGAGATATGCTTTTCGTTCCAATTATTTCTTCCGACAACGGGAGAACCAGTTTCAAGATGGATGCCCAAAATGCAACCAACTTTTATGGATATGATCTCGGACAAAATAGTAGTCACATTCAGGTAGGACTCAACTGGACTCAACCCTTGACAGGAAGCAAAGGACTGAAAGAAGAACAGGAACTACTGAGGTTCCATCAAGACATCTCGGAAAACAACATCCACCTTACTGAACATGACCTGAGGCGGCAAATTACAGAGCAGTATCTACTCTGTCAATTGGATATCGAGAACGAACATTCATTTCTGCCCATAGACAGTCTGTTGACTAAACAAATAGATCTCGTTATCAAACTCTCAAATAATGGATTGACCAGCCCCACGGATGTTCACCTTTTGAAGATAGAACGACAGACTAATGAGAACCTCAGACAAGCGGCCATGCAATCATATATTACACACCGTGCGGAACTAAATACAATCTGCGGAACTAATGACAGTTCCACACTTGTACACGAAACCATCAATGAACAATTGCCTGATTATACACATTCTAAATTCTATGAACAATACAAACTTGACAGCCTACAAGCTCAATCAACCTATCGGATTTATCTAAACCAATACCGTCCCCAACTTTTTTTGTACGCCAATGGAGGTTCCCAAACAGGAACATATATGGACTTATATAAGAGGTGGGGAATGAGTGTTGGATTACATTTCAGTTGGACGCTTTCTGACGGCAAACAATTGAAAAACCGTCGCAGACAATTGGAAATTCAACAGAGCACCATAAAAGACGAACAGCAGTATGCAGAAACGGTCAGAAGAACAAGAATCACCGAGCTCTTGCAATTAATCAAGTCACAAGACCTACAGATAAACAATGGTAGCAAACAATTAGACGATTACCGTAAACTCCTTTCTGACTACCAAAAAGAAATTATGGCAGGAAGACGTTCCATCGTTGATTACGTCAATGTTTTAAATAACTATAGGCGTCAAATCAGATCTCTTAACGAATTAATAATCAACAGATATATATTAACAAATACGTATAATTATTGGAACTGGTAATATGAAAAAGCTATTAATTTATCTACCATTAATCATACTTATGGTGGGTTGTAAGAAAACACAAAGTAACGAAGATGTTCAGCAAAAGCAACGCACGGAAGTCACAATAACATGCATTGGGCAAGGAAACATACAACAAGAGTTAGAGTTTCAGGCCCAAACAGACTATCTACATACAACTCAAATCACGGCACCAGTCACCGGATTCATCAAAACAATAAACATTCAACCTGACGAGCACATTCACCAAGGCGGTCTTTTGTTTTCGATGATTAGTGCAGAGCAACACGCTCTGAACATGAATGTTACTCCTATATCTGTAACTGCGTCAAAAACCTCCATAGTTATGACTGTTGGACCACAAACTGGAAGTTTTGTAACAGAAGGGACCACGATCTGTACTCTTACAGACCTCTCAAGCCTTGTCTTCAAGATAAAAATTCCGGCAGAATATCGCAAAAAAATCCATCTAGGCACTCTGTGCACAATTGTCTTACCAGATGGTAGCCGAATTAAGTCAACACTTTCTATGCCACTGATGCAAATAGACGAAAGTGATCAGACTATAGATTTTGTAGCACGGGTTAAAAACCTTTCACTACCGGCAGGGCTTGTTTCCAAAGCATTAATTAATCTAAGCTCAGGATGTTCAAAAAAACACCAGACATTACCAATAGAAGCGGTTCAGAGTGATGACAACATGACTAAATTTTGGGTCATGAGACTCAAAACAGACAGCACGGTCGAAAAGGTTGCCGTAATTACCGGCAATCGTGATAAAAAAAACATAGAAATAATCTCGCCAATACTGTTTCCTAAAGATCGAATTGTATTAAGTGGAGCCTATGGGCTTTCAGAAGACGCACTTGTCCATATCAAATAAAATTTATGAATAAGATTCAGAAACCATCCATGTATCAACTGTTTATGAAACCGATATTATTTATCGGAATTCTACTATTATTGGCAGGCATCTACAGTTATACAAATATGTCCAAGGGACTTTTCCCGGAAGTTGAGTTTCCAAGAATCACACTAATAGCCGAAGCCGGTGAACAACCGATAGACCGCATGATGATTTCGGTAACTAAGCCATTAGAAAGTGCTGTAAAAAAAGTCCCGGGAGTAACAATAGTCAAGAGCAGTACCAGTAGAGGAAACTGTACGATTGAAGTATATTTTAAATGGGGTCTTGACATTTATGCTCAGAAGTCACAATTGGAAAGTAGGGTAAATGAAATCAAAAATTTCCTTCCTGTTGGTACTGTAATTTCCACAGAAGTAATGAATCAATCACTATACCCAGTATATGGCTACACACTGAAAAGCAAAACACACAGCCAGATTGAAATGAGAGACGTAGCCAATCTCATTGTGCGTCCATTGTTTTCTCAGGTAGATGGTATCAGCAATGTTGTTGTGCATGGAGGTAAGGCTAAAGAGTTTGTGATCATCCCTAATGCCATAAAAATGTCGAGTTTGGGATTAACCCCTCAGAATATTAAAACTGCTTTTCTGCAAACAAATTTCATTGAGAGTAATGGGCAAGTAGCTGATTATCATCGATTGTATTTGACACTAACAGATACAAGAATTCGAAACATCCAGCAGTTGGAGAATACCATCATACGAAATGGAAGCAACAGAACGGTTCGGCTCTCTGACATAGCACGAGTAGAAGTGCAAAATCAGCAGGAGTTTCTTAAAATCAATGCAGACGGAGACGATGCCGTATTGATTGACTTGGTAAAACAACCTGGAGTCAATCTACTAACCTTTGCCAAAAACGTGGAAGTTAAACAAAATGATGTTTTAAAAGCTCTACCAAAGGGATATGAACTGAAACCATACTATAATCAGAGTGCCTTTGTCAATCATAGTATTTCCAGTGTTGTCCATACCATTTTTGAAGGCTTAATCCTTGCTATGATCGTGATGATTATAGCCCTAAGGTCTTGGAGAGCAAGTTTAGCGGTCATTTTGTCAATCCCTATCACCTTTGGCTTCAGTATTCTGCTCGTTAATCTGGCCCAAATCACCATTAACGTGATGTCATTAGGTGCCATAGCTGCATCAGTAGGACTCATTTTGGACGACGCCGTGGTAATTATAGAACAGATTTATCGTGAGCAGGAAGAATATCTTGGCAAATCACGTCTGATGGTAATTAAAGACTCCATTCACAATCTGTTTCCGGCTATGGTGGCGTCTTCATTATCTACTATCGTCATCTATTTCCCGTTCAGACTGATGAGTGGACTGGCTGGTAGTTTTTTTAAAGATTTGGCCACCACGATGGAACTTACGCTGGTCGCTTCGTTCTTTGTCACTTGGATTTTATTACCAACATTGTATTTGACGCTAACCAACCATAAACTGTTCAAGCCTCGACACGTCAGACAGAGCAAAGAGGAAATGGAAAAAGCAGCCATCGGCAATGTCAGTTGGCTCATCTGGGTGTACAGACGTCCTTATTTCTCGTTCATCTTTATAATGATACTCATCATTAGTGGATACTTCTCTTATCAGAATATGGAGACAGGATTCTTACCTGACTTGGATGAAGGATCCATCGTTTTGGATTATCATTCACCTGCCGGTACAGACATTGAAGAGACTGATCGCCTCTGTCGTCAAATGGAAAAGATCATCATAAATCATCCGGAGGTGGAAACCTATTCTCGAAGGACGGCCGTCGATATGGCTTTCAGTACCTGTCCAGAAAACGTTGGCGACTATCTTATCCAATTGAAAACCAATCATCAGGAATCAACGCCAACTGTCATCAGTGACCTGAGAAAAGAAATTAGCAGGGAGGTGCCACTGATGAAGATAGAATTCGGCCAGCGCATTACTGACCTTCTGGGCGATTTAATCAGCACACCACGTCCGATAGAAGTAAAATTATTTGGAGATAACTACGCAAAGTTACAGCAGTTGTCTGCCCAAGCTGAACAAATCATGAGGAATACCCCCGGTATCGTAGACATCGAAAACGGACTCGTCCCTGCTGGTTCGTCAATTGTCTATACTCCAAACGAGCAGCTTCTTTCTCAATACGGGATCACGTTGGATAACTTCAGTGAACAGCTCTCCTGCTATGTAGGAGGTGTAGCTCTCAGCCAGAATGCAACTATGATAGAACCTGATCCATCGCAGGCAGCCATGACGGGAGGATTGCAGATTGGCTCCATCCAAGATGGCGAACAGATGCGCCAGATATTGCTTCGGTTTACCAACTTTGCAGACAACGATCCTGAGAAAATTGCACGCCAACCCATATTCCTACCAGATGGAACCACACGCCCAGTGAACTTTTTCTGCACCTCAAAGGTCATACCAGGTGAAATAGAACAGAAACGGGAAAATCTGAAAAGCAATATTACGCTGACGGCACGACTCGATGCACGTGATCTTGGGAATACAGTGAAAGACCTGCAACAGTCTTTTAAGCAAAAACTCAATCTACCACAGGACTATACCATTCAATTTGGTGGAGCCTTTTCTGAACAACAACAGTCTTTTCAAGAGCTTGCCTTGATTCTCTTTCTTGCCATATTATTAGTATTTGCCGTGTTGATGTTTCTGATTCGTAAGTGGCTTGTGTCGCTATCCATTCTTTTCATTGCCGTCATTGGGATAACTGGTAGTCTAATTATTCTTTATCTAACGGGTACACCACTCAATGTAAGCAGCTATACGGGCATTATCATGGTTGTAGGAATTATCGCTGAAAATGCTATCTTCACCATTAACCAATATGATATGAACCGAAAAGGAGGAGGCTCAGTTTCTGAGTCTGTAGACTATGCTATAGCTCTTCGAATACGTCCAAAACTAATGACTGCCATTAGTGCCATTTTTGCACTTATGCCTTTGGCGTTAGGAATAGGATTAGGTGCACAAATGCAACAACCACTGGCCATAGCGGTTATAGGTGGTTTCTGCGTTGGATTGCCTCTATTATTAATTGTATTACCCAGTCTAATTTTATTTATCAACAGAAATGATTCTATATAAAAAAATTATCTTTGTACCCAGAACTAAGAAAAGGACACCATGAAAATATTGATTATCGAAGACGAAAGGAAGTTGTCAGACAGCATACGGAGCTATCTCGAAAGTCAGAAATATTTCTGTGAACAGGCTTTCAACTTCAGTGATGCTAAGATGAAAGTGGGAGTATATGACTATGACTGCATACTACTCGACCTGATACTCCCTGATGGCGACGGACTCGACATCCTTCGGGAAATTCGTAAACGGCGGAATCCTGTTGGTGTGATTATCACCTCTGCCAAAGATTCGCTGGATGACAAACTCGAGGGTCTGGAAATTGGTGCGGATGATTATCTGCCAAAGCCATTCCCGTTATCAGAATTATCTATGCGTATTTACGCACTCATCCGTAGAAAGGAATTTCAAGCCAATAATATTTTAAAGTCGAGTGACATATCCATAAACCTATTGGAACGGCAAGTCTCTGTGAATGAAATTCCCATAGAACTAACCAAAACAGAATACGAACTACTTCTCTTCTTTATCAGTAACAAAGGCAAAGCCATTGCCAAGTCTGCCATTGCAGAACACCTGAGCGGAGAAATGGCGGATATGTTCAATAACTTCGACTTCATCTACAGTCACATCAAAAACCTCAAGGCGAAGTTGGCAGAGAATGGTTGCTCGAATTGTATCAAAACCATCTATGGGATGGGATATAAATGGATAGATTCATGAAAAAGAGAAGTCTTATCAACCTGTTGATGTCACGGTTTTCCTTCTTTATGGCGATTATCCTGCTGCTGTCGACACCAATTTTCTACCTTATTATAACTAATTATTATGCAGAAGACCTGATCAGTGTGGTAAAGATAGCCCATATCCCAGAGTCGCAACTCGACCTGGAAAAAGACACGGTCATAGGACTACTCCTTCAGATTCTCTCTATCGTCTTGATATTGGGCATCTCTGTTTTTATGATTATGCGTTTCATTCCCGTCAGACTATGGAGCCCATTTTATGAAACGCTACATAAAATCAATCATTTTAAGGTGGAGGATGAAAAGTTACCCGTCTTCAGTGACTCGGAAGTAAAAGAGTTTGCTGAACTGAACGCAACATTGAGCCGTATCCTCTCGCAGAGCGTGAGAAGCTATCAGGTCCAGAAACAGTTCACCGAGAATGCCTCTCATGAACTACAAACGCCCCTTGCAATCGTACAGGGGAAACTCGATCTGTTGTTCCAAAACCAAGACTTAACGAAAGAACAAGTAACTCTGATACAAGACATTTACCATGAAATTAGTCAGATGTCAAGACTAAACCGAAATCTACTATTGCTAGCAAAGATAGAAAATGCCCAATACAAATTGACTAACCATGTCAATATCGCAGGGAAACTAGAAACATTGCTCCCCGTGCTGGGACTGTTATCAAACGGCATCAAAATCACCACAAACTTCGACAACAGCCAGCTAACGATAGACTGCAACGAGGTTTTGCTTGAAAGTATGATCAATAATCTCATAGTCAATGCTGTGCGTCACAACCAACAGGACGGAGAAATTATCATTTCAATAAAAGAAAATACACTAACGATTGCCAATGCCTCAGATGAAATCCCTTTAGACACCTCCTATCTCTTTGAGCGCTTCTACAGGAGTTCGATTCGTCAAAAAGGGAATGGCCTAGGATTAGCAATCGTTAAATCTATCTGTGATTATCATCATTGGACTATCACTTATTTTCACGAACACGGATTACATAATTTTTCAGTCCATTTTAAATAACTCTTGGACCATATTCAAAATTCTCTTTTACATTTGAACTAATTTTTCCGTCTATCATTTCTCGAATGATTTCATTACCCCCCTCTATGTTGAATATTGGTATTTTCAACCTATACATTTTATAATGTACTAAATAAGTTGACTGTTTTAAAACTTATTTAGTACACTATTTCTTGTTTGTATGAATCACATTTTAGTGATTTATGATCGTTTTATACCTTTTGAATAACACGTTCATTGAGGTGCCCTTTCCTTCCTGTGAAAGGACTTGTATACTAGCGCCAAATTTTTCAAGTATTGACTTGGCAAGTGCAAGTCCGACGCCCTTCCCTTTTACACTTCCGGTATTTCCGGCACGATAAAATGGTTCGAAAATATGTGCAATATCCGTTTCAGGAATACCGATGCCATGGTCTTCGATCTGAAGCAGACCATGGTCAATAAGAATGAAGACAGGACTTTCACCAGAATATTTGCGGGCATTGCTCACAAGGTTCTTCACTGCGATATTTAGGAGTTCCTCATCAGCAAGCACTGAAAAATCATTGATAACAGATATCTCGGTATGATCATCATTCAAACGACTGATGAAGTCAGACATAGAAACATTTTCCATATTTTCAGCATCCAATTTGCCTGAACGGGTATGCGAGAACAGGAGCAGCTCGCGCATAATATGAATAATTCGGTTAGTTTCGCGCGAAATGCGCTGGAGTGAATTCTTATATTCTTCACTACTACGATCCCGCATCAAAGCTACTTCGCACTCTCCCTGTATGGCCGTAAGCGGATTATTGATTTCGTGAGAAGCGTTATTGACAAACATTTTCTCGGTTTGATAATCCTGATCGATACGGTCAAGCATGCGCATCGCATACAGTCGGCTGATGAGATATAGAATAAACGCTGAAACCAAAACCAATATAAGAATCGCCCAACCGAGTGTTTGACCAATTTCTTCACCATATGGGTTACGACTCAGGACCACAACAGCAAATTTTCCGGTGTTGTCATAATAAATGAAAGAAGTACCTACTTCCTGTCCTCTCTCAAAATTCACAGTTTTATGATTGAAGAGATCCTTCATCTGTTTGCGATTCAAATAAACAGAAAGTTGTTTCTCTGCTCCTTTATGATTCGTTACATTGATAAATAGTTCCTTGGACGTTGGTATGGAATTTTTCCGACGTAGTACTACATTCTGATATGTCACGGAATCAACTTCATCTATTGAGAACTCTTCTTCAGCGACTGCATGAGCCTTTTCTTCCAAATATTTGTAATAAAGATTCTGTGTATAACCTGAAGAAAAGAAATAAAACACAACGCCAGCTATCAATATCAGCCCAGTCGTTATCAAGGAATAGATACTTGAAATTTTTCTGCTCGTTTTCATCAATTTTGGATTTATTGATCTTCCGCGCGCAAGCAGTAACCAGTTCCTACAACCGTATGAATGAGTTTTTGTCTAAAATCGTCGTCTATCTTATTTCGAAGGTATCTCACATAGACATCAACAATATTGGTATTTGTATCGAAATCCTTATTCCATACGTCTTTCAGAAGTTGGCGACGGGAGAGGATTTCACCATGATGCTCCATCATATATTCCAATAAACGGTATTCCTTGATACTTAAATCAACTTCATGATCTCCTCGAATAGCCTTATGCAAACTCGAATCAAGCACGAGATCTCCACAAACGAGTGAATGATTCGACCTCACCGCATCTGATCGGCGAAGGATTGCCTGAACACGAGCAAGAAGCTCCATAAACTTGAATGGCTTCACAATATAGTCATCAGCTCCAGCATGCAGCCCCATCACAATATCATCTGTAGTGTCGAGGGCTGTAAGCATAAGCACAGGAAGGTCATAACCAAAATGCTCACGAATCTTCTGACACACAGCAAGGCCCGTCATTTCTGGCATCCGGATATCAAGCATCACAAGATCAAAATGCTCACCAGTCTCAATCTTTTTCCATGCTTCGAGACCATTATTGACTACTGTAACACTGTAATTGAAATCCAAAAGACCACGACTTACGAAGTCGGAGATATTCTCCTCATCTTCCGCCATCAATATTCTTTTATCCATTATAGCTTATAATTTTAGTCAAAAATAAGCATTTTGAAACTATCTTCAAAATGAATTATTTCATATTATTTACAGATTGTGAAGTATTCTGGCCTCCGCCTAAACTGCGATACACATCAACCAGACTGGAGAGTTGTTCCTCTTTGGCTTCCAAGAGTTCCATCTTTGCATCTAAGGCATCGCGCTCATCCATCAGAACGTCAAGATAAGTACAACGGCCATTGAGGTACAGTTGGCGGGCAATGTTTATTGATTGATCGAGTTTTTGAGACTCTTGCTGTTTCAACTGATAATATTGGTCAAGATTTTTAATTTTCGACATCAGGGTGCATACTTCTGAATAGGCTGTAAGTAAGGCCTTATCATATTCATACAAAGCCTCTACTTGTTGGGCATCTGCTGTCTGAAAATTGGCTTGAATCGCTTTCCGATTAATCAATGGTCCCGTAAGACCACCAAGCACGCTCAAGGCCAAAGACTTTGGTAATCGGGTAAGATAGGTTGGATTAAACGCTCCCAGTCCTATGGATGCGGAGATATTGAGCGACGGAAGGAATTCCTTTCGTGCTGCATCCACATTCCACTTTGCGGCGGACAGCTCGTGTTCCGCTTGACAGATATCAGGTCGGTTATTAAGCAATTCGGACGGTATTCCGGTCATAACCTTTTGCAAGTTAGCAGACAGAAAGATCGATTTATCACGTTGAATCAAAGTTGGATATCTTCCCAACAATAGGTTGAGGCTATTTTCACTTTCAGTAATTTCTTGTCTTAGGGTATATTCCTCTGAACGAGCCTTGGCAAGTTCCGCTTCAAACTTCTCCACAGCGAATTCTGTGTCCGCATCAGCCTTTTTCTGAATTTTGGCTATTTCCACGGCTTTCTCCTGCAAGTCGATATACTGGTGTATCAAGTCTAATTTGTTGTCGAGGGCAAGCAAATGATAATAATTGCCTGCGACTTGTGATACGAGTGAAGACAACACTGCGTTGCGTCCCTCCACCGTAGCCAAATAATGCTCTACCGCAGCCCGCTTACTAGAACTCAATTTGTGCCACAAGTCCACTTCCCAGTTAGCACTGGCTCCGAACTCATAGTCCATCAACGGATCGGGCATGGCTTTGCCGGGTTTTATATCTGTAGTCGCATTTCCAGCTCCCTCACTAGTGTAGCGCCCCACCTTTGAAGCGCCCACACTACCTCCAACAGAAACCGTTGGCATCAATTGTCCTTCCTGATAAAGCACATTGCTCTTTGCCATTACTATCTGCTGCAATGTAATCCTAAGGTCCTGGTTGTTAGTCAGTGCAGTATCGATGAGTGAGATGAGAGATGAGTCTGTAAAGAACTGCTTCCATGGAGTGACCGTAGCATGTCCTGCGGCTACACTGTCCTGCTGGAAATGTGACGGCATCTGCATCTTCACATGATCAGTCATAGTTGAAACCTGTGGTGTCTTGCAACCCGTCATGACGAGCGCCGATATAAATATTATATATTGAATATACTTACGTTTCATTTCTTGTACTTTTTGTCTTTTTGTTCAGTCAATGGTTTGTCGCGCTGATATTTCACCATCTTTACCTTCTCGGCCATCGTTCCGAATATATAATAAAGCCCCGGAATAAGGATCAATCCAAATAGTGTACCAAACAACATACCCCCTACTGCAGCATTACCAATAGTACGATTACCAATGGCACCAGCTCCAGTTGCTGCCACTAGAGGAAGAAGTCCGGCAATAAAGGCAAACGAGGTCATCAAAATAGGACGAAAACGAGCTATAGCTCCCTCTATCGCTGCCTGGCGAATGTTCATACCCAAATTTCTGCGTTGGACAGAATATTCCACCATCAGCACCGCATTTTTACCCAATAATCCTATCAACATCACCATAGCTACCTGTGCATAGATATTATTCTCCAATCCTGTGAGTTTCAAGAATATGAAAGCCCCACAGATTCCGGCCGGCAGACAGGTAATAATAGGTAATGGGAGGATAAAATTCTCATACTGTGCAGAGAGGATAAGGTAAACAAAAATCAAACAAATGATAAATATCAAAATGGCCTGATTACCCTGATCAACCTCATCTTTGGAAATACCGGCCCAGTCGTAACTGAATCCATGTGGCAAGTTCTTCTGAGCGACTTGTTCAACGGCCTTGATAGCCTGGCCACTACTGTATCCAGAACCTGGTGAGCCAGTGACTTCTGCAGAGTTATAAAGATTATGACGCGTAATCTCACTCATACCATAAACCTTCTGCAGCTGCATGAAATCACCATAAGGTACCATTTCGCCCTTGTCATTTTTGATGGTGAGACCCATCAAATTTTCAGGGAACGCACGATATTGAGGACTTGCCTGTACAATAACCTTATATGGTTTACCAAACCGGATGAATCCTGTTTCATAATCTGAACCGATCATTGTAGACAAGTTATCCATGGCGGAACCTATAGTGACACCTTTTTGTTCAGCAATGTCGTTGTTCAAACGCAACATATATTGTGGATAACTTGCAGAATAAAAGGTAAAGGCAGAACCAATTTCAGGTCGTCTGTTCAGTTCCCTAACAAAATCCTTGCTCACCTTTTCCATTTGGTGGTAATCATTGTTGCCGGTCTTGTCAAGCAAGCGAAGTTCAAATCCAGAGGCAGCACCATAACCTGGAATTGAAGGCGGCTGGAAAAATTGGATGTCAGCATCGGTTATCGTCTTACACTTCTTTTGCAACTCATCAATAATCTCCTTGGCAGAATGTTTGCGATCGCCCCATGATTTCAGGTTGATCAGACAAGAACCGGAATTGGCGCTGGTACCTTCCGAAAGAATTTCATAACCGGCCAGAGAAGAGACACTCTCCACGCCTTCCTCTTTCTTGGCAATACTAAGCAACTCATGAGCCACCTTATTGGTACGTTCGATGGTAGAACCAGGTGGTGTCTCAATGACAGCATAGATCATACCTTGGTCTTCCTCAGGAATGAAGCCCGAAGGAAGAGAGTTATTCACAAAAAAAGCAATGGCGCAGAAGACAAGAAGTAAAGGCAAAGTGACAAACTTGTTGGAAACTGTACGTTCCAGTGTCTTGCGATATCCTCCAATACTTTTATTGAAGCCGGTATTAAACTTATCAAGAGCCTTGTGAAGCCATGACTTTTTCATGTGGCTCTCTTGTTCCTTAGTAAGTATTAATGCACAGAGTGCCGGAGTCAATGTCAGCGCTACAAATCCCGAAAGAATAATACTCGAAGCCATTGTAATAGAGAACTGGCGATAGAACATGCCTTCAGGTCCGCCCATAAAAGCAACCGGAATAAACACCGATGCCATGACAAGCGTTATGGCAATAATCGCGCCACTAATTTCCTTCATGGCTGCCTTTGTCGCCTCGAGCGGAGGCAATTTTTCATTGCACATTTTCACATTCACAGCCTCAATAACGACTATGGCATTATCAACCACTATACCAATTGCCATCACTAGTGCAAAGAGCGATATCATATTGAGCGTAATGTTAAAAGACTGCATCACGGCCAAACTACCGATGAGTGACACCGGAACCGCCATACAAGGGATAATGGCGGAGCGCCAGTCTCCCAAAAAGATAAATACCACAATGGCAACTAGAAGAAAGGCCTCAATAAGGGTATGAACAACCTTCTCAATTGATGCATCAAGAAAACGACTTATATCATAACTCACTTCATAATGCATGCCCTTGGGCATGTCTTTCTGAAGCCGATCCATGGTTTTCTTCACGTTCTGAATTACATCACGGGCGTTGGAACCATAGGCCTGTTTCAAAGTAATTGCAGCAGACGAATGGCCGTTTAATGTGGAATAAATATCATACATTTCACTGCCGAAATCTATGTCGGCCACATCCTTTAAACGAACAAACTGACCATTGGGATTTGACTTCAAAATAATGTTGCCATATTCTTCAGGTTTGGTATAGCGACCGGGATATTTCAGAACATATTCGAAACTCTCCGGACGCTTGCCGGAGCTCTCACCCAATTTGCCAGGAGAAGCCTCTATGCTCTGGTCTTCCAATGCTTGGCTGACATCATCCGCAGACAGGTTATAAGTTGTAAGTTTATCTGGTTTGAGCCAAATGCGCATGGCATAATTGCGCGTACCAAGAATATCCAGATTGCCCACACCATCCACACGCTGCAACTCTGGCGATACGTTAATATCTGCATAGTTGAACAAAAATTTCTGATCAGCTTTTGGATCATCGCTGTAGAGATTGATATACATGAGGATGTTTGGTTCCTCCCGGGAGATTTTCACGCCCTCACGCACAACAGCGGCAGGTAACTTGTTGGTCGCCGCAGATACTCGATTTTGTACGTTGATGGCATCCACGTTTGGATCTGTACCTAATTTAAACACCACATTGATTTCGCCCTGTCCGTCGTTACCGGCATCCGATTCGATATATTTCATACCGGGCACACCGTTAAGTACTTGTTCCAAGGGGATAACGACAGATTTGATCAACAGTTCATTGTTAGCACCCGGATAACTGGCTACCACATTCACCTTAGGAGGCGAAATCGATGGATATTGGGTAATAGGCAGATTGAGAAGTGACAAAATGCCAATAAATACGATAATAAGAGAAACGACGATTGACAGGACCGGTCGACGAATAAACATCTTGAACATAGTTAGCTGGCTTTAAGTTTGACAGACTGGAGAACAATATTTGGACTCTTATAGCGATAAGAGATACGTTCTCCGTCTTTTACTTTCTCCACACCATCTATCAGGATCCTGTCCTTCGGAGATAACCCCTGCGAGAGAATAAATACATTCTGCTTTTCAAAAGCCACCTTAATGGGGCGTGCATGCACATACCCACCTTGATCAACAACAAAAACATATTTCTGATCTTGTATCTCATAAGTGGCCTGCTGAGGGATAACCATCGCATTACTAACCGGAATATTCATTCTCACGATACCGGTCTCGCCGTTTCGCAGAATATGGTTCATATTAAAAAATTTTGCGCGGAATGCTATATTTCCGGTACTGTTGTCAAATTCGCCCTCTACATTCTGAAAATGTCCTTGAGCACCAAAGCGAGTTCCATTTGCCAAGATAAGTGTCAGAGGAAGTTTGCTTCGTTCGGAAGCATGCAACTGATAGTCGAGATATTCCGGCTCAGAAACATTGAAGTAGACATACATGCTACTGTTATCGGAAAGGCTAGAGAGCAAGTCACCTTCCTGAACTAAACTTCCTTTCTTATTAGGTATCCTGCCAATGATGCCTGAGAATGGAGCACATATAAGAGACAATTGTTTGCGTATACGTGCAAGTCGGTAGTCGGCCATCGCTGCACTCAATTTGGCATTTGCCATTTTTCGCGCATTTTTGGATACGATATTGTTCGATGCCAGCATAGAAGTGTTTTGCAAGTCAATGCGAGCTTGTTCAGCTTCGGCCTTCGACTTTTCCAACTCTTGCTGAGCACCGACAATCGCAATACGGAACAGGGGTTGTCCGGCACGCACTGTTTGTCCTTCGTCAACATAGATATCCTGTAGAATACCTCCTTCCTGAGCACTTATCTCGATATTCTTCTGTGACTGGATCTTGGCCACATAGTCTTTCGGAATCGAGGTGCTGGTTACCTCTGGAGTTGTAACAGTGTAAACCGTCCTGACATTCTTTTCCTTTGTCGATTTACAACTTGTTGCCATTAGGATGATACCAACGGCAAACACAAGCGTTTGTTTATTCATATTTTTATAAAATAATTTTGGCTACAAATGTACAGTTTTTTTAGTTGTATGAGAAACGGAAACAATTAGAAGACCTTCAGATGAGATTAGAACTTTCTAATGGCTTTCTATTACTGGTTATCAAATAATAACAACCTTACCAGCTAAAATAAAAATAGGTTGTTTGATCGATTTTTAAGCTTGTCTTATTTCGAGCTCAAACTACTTCCCATCCATAGTCTCAACTAGCTTACAATATGACATTATACAGATATCCCAATAATATAATAAACAGCGTGATCGTTCCAAAGAAAATACCAATGAGCTTCCAAGTCATCACTTTCTTGAGTAAAGTTGCTTCAGGCAATGACAGCCCAACTACAGCCATCATAAAAGCAAGAGCCGTACCGATGGGTACACCTTTTGCCACAAAAACTTCGATGACAGGTACGATGCCGGCAGCATTGGCATACATCGGAACGCCCAGCACTACTGAAAGAGGTACAGCAAACCAACTGCTTTTGGACATATATTCCTGAAAAAAGCCTTCGGGCACATAGCCGTGGATAGCTCCTCCGATGGCAATGCCAATGATGACATAGAGGAGTACGCCCTTGACGATACCCCATGAGCCTTTGAGAATATCGGGCAGGCGATTGATAAATGTCACTTTAGCAACTTCCCATTTTGTGGTTTCAGTTTCAGACGATCTCTGAATATTCCGGACCCAATCACTCAGGTAGTTCTCTAAATTCATTTTACCTAACACGAAGCCGCCGATCATTCCAAGCAACATACCGCTAACAACATATATCATCGTTATTTTCAATCCAAACGTTCCCAGAAACATCGCCACTGCCACCTCATTCACAAGTGGAGAAGTGATCAGAAAGGCGAATGTCACACCTAGAGGAATTCCGCCTTTCACAAAACCAATAAATAAAGGTATCGACGAACAAGAACAAAACGGAGTGATCGCACCGAACAATGATGCAAAGAAATACTGAAGTCCATACAACTGATGTGTTGTAAGATAATTGCGCAGTCGTTCAATAGGGAAATAGGCGTTGATCACTCCCATGATGGAGCTAATCGTAAACAGCAGAAAAAGTATCTTCGTCGTGTCATAAAAGAAAAAATCAAGAGCCGAACCGATACCCGATTGTGCATCAAATCCCAGCAAGCTGTATGTCAGCCAGTCCGCTAATTTTTGTAACATTGTAAATCTAATTTAAATTCTACAGATAAACTCTACACGCAGAATGAAGTCCCACCTATCAACGCAATGAGATTAAACGATACGTTCCGCTGAAGTTATACAATTCGGAATAAGCTACTTACGATGAAAATACAAGACTTGATCCACCTCTTTCACAAATTCTCTAATTTATTACTTCGCAGAAAATCAAAGGCAGCAGAAACATTGAATAGATACGTTTCATTCCTTTTTATTTCTTCCTGTTTAACAACGCTCTTATTTCACGTTCTGAAATTTGCCCTCTAGCCACAACCATGCCGTCTATCACGAGTGCCGGGAGTGACATTACATTATACGACATGATTTTTTCCAAATCCTCCTCCTTTGTCAATACAGCATCAAGATTTAACTCTTTGATTACCTTCTCTACCGTTGCATACAGCGTCTTACAACTACTGCAACCTACTCCTATAATTTTTATTTCCATCATCTATTCTTTACCAATCCGTATTGATTTTCATTGTAGTTCGTAAAACGACGATCAATTAGCCTATAAAAAGAGACTCATTAACAGCAATCATCTTTTTTGCAAATACACTGTCCCATAAACTCAGCAAAAAGTTCCTGAGCAAGTTTCCAATTCTCCTTGTTGATACAATACTTCACCTTCGGAGTTTCAATCTCACCTTGTATTAAACCTGCGTTTTTCAACTCCTTGAGATGTTGAGAAACAGTGGCCTTTGAAATAGGTAGTTCTTCGTGTATGCCACCAAAGTAACAACTATCCCGCTTTGCCAAGAATTCCAGAATTGCGACTCTGGCGGGATGCCCCAAAGCTTTTGCAAATCGGGCCAAATGTTCCTGCTTTACTCTATATTTTTTATCGTACTCCATCTCTATTCAAATATTGTTCGCAAAAATACGAATAACATTTAACTCTCACAAATTTTCAGTAGGCATTTACTATTTTTTAGCAATAACAACACGGTATTTCCTAAATAGATCTCTATTCAATTTTTCCCAACAAATTCATAAACCGATAAGGTTCTTTCAGCTTTAGACTTTACTCATAAACCTTCTAAGAAATGCTTAAAAAGGAGCTTACATCTATACAAAAATCACATTTTTATAAATCTATCCCACATTAAATGCAAATCAGGGTTTTCATTTACAAGATATCACGAGGTACCCATCTCTGATGAACCTATTCAATCCTGCCTATAAACCGTTCAATCAAAAAATGGCATGTGAAACCTTTTCAAGAATTTCTCGGATATTTCAGCCTATTCCATATCAGTCAGAGACTTCTGAAGTTGCATCTGTAAAAAATATATGATGATTTGTAAAAGTTCTATCCATCAAAATAATCTATTACTTTTTAACAGAAAAAACAACCCAATAGGCACTTTTCAAACTTTCACCAATACATCAGAAAAATCCACATACTAAAATCCCCTGATTCACTCTATTTTTTATCACGAGGAGGAAGGTCATCATATATATGTAACAATTCATCGACATAAGTTTCAAGAAAACCTAGCCATAGTCCATATTTTGTGCGAAATGAATAATCAGCATCATTCAGTTGAATCATTTCGTCGGACAATTCATTTTCTTTGGCACCAAGCTCAATCAATTCATTAAGACGACTCCTGAAAGCAGTTAAATAATTTTTACGCAAGAGAGACAATTCTCCGCACTTTTCCTGTTCTAACTGATGTATTCTTTTTATAATATTTTCAGCTTTTCCGCCTTGTTGAATCGCTACTTTCTTTTGTTCCTCAAGAGCTTCCTCCATTTTCTGATATTTTACTTCTGCAATACTCCTCTTTTCTATAAATGGTGAAGTTATTTCATTCAGAATATTATTTATATCGGTTTCTATACCCTGTACTTTTTCGCCTAACTTTTGTATTTTCTCTATGTTAGCCGATTCAAAAATATTCATCCGAGGTTGCGCTTTCGACTGAGCCTGCTCCATTTGTTGTTTTTCATTCACTTGAAGTTCTATCATCTCATTTTTCAAAGCCAATAGTTTGTCATTCCATTTCATAATCGTATCATCATTTGCCTGACAAAAATTTTGAGGCAAAGCTGGAATTTTTGACAAAAATTTCTGTCCTGTTTCTTGAGCAAAAGTATTTGTAAACAATAGTAGTAAAACGATCACTATCAAACGGAAAGATGGCCTAATTTTATTCATTGTTCTGTAATTTATTTAAAGTTGGACGTAACGCATAGATTTTCAAACAAGTTTGACTTTGCTCTCACTGTTTCACAAATTAAACAACATTGATTTGTTTCACGATTCGGCAAAGTTCAAGCAAGTTTGACTTTGCTCTCACTGTTTCACAAATTCTACCCTTCGGTTTTTTGCTCTACCTTCTGGTGTATCATTGGTATCCATCGGTTTGCTCATTCCGTATCCTTTTGCAGAAAGACGGGCCGCATCAATACCCATCTGCTGGAATTTGTCACATACAGCTTTGGCACGTTCTTCAGAAAGGGTTTGATTTGAAGCTGTCTCACCCGTATTGTCGGTGTGTCCTTCTACAGAAAACTTCAGGTTAGGATACTTTTGTAGAATACTGAAAACCTCATTTATTGTACCCATAGATTGGGGTTTAATTGTAGCTTTGCCAACATCAAATGTGATTCCGTAGGTAATGATTTTACCGTCAGTCAAAAATTTATCGTACAAGGGAACTGCACCTTTAGCAATGCGGACATTTTTAATGTGAAAGGTACTGTTATCTTCAGGTCCACGGGCAAAAAATTTGACTTTTGCAGGTTTTTCTGAGAGGTTTGGAATATTGGCCACACGCTTGGCATCTACATAAACTTTTAGAGCACGTTTGTTAAATGAAATGGCATAATGGTGCCACCCTGGACTGTTATCATAGGTATCTTCACTTGATTTCTCAGCCGTATTGTTATTCCAATTAAAAACAAAGCGGGTATTGTTTTTCCAGAAGATTGAGTTAGCAATTACTTCTCCCTCGCTATTCATTAATTCCAAAGTACTCTCGCCTTCTTTGTCTACATCTATCAAAAAATCAAATTCCAACGTAAATTCATCAGGCAATACATAGTTTTTATCTTTAAATTGAGGCGTTATGTAGGAAAAGCCAATCAAAGCAATGGTATTTTCTCCGTTAACCTGCGCAATCTCAGCATTTCCTTCAAGCAAATCCCATTTGCTCGGGAATTCGCCTTTCTGTTCTCCCTTGACATCGTCTTCAAAAATAATTTCATTTCCAGGCACAAAGTCATATTTTGTATACGAAACATCGACTTTCTGTTGATTCGTCACAGACTCATCAACATTTCTTCTGTTCAATTTTGCAGGTTGTTTATTATCCTTTTTTTTGGCAGCTCGCTCTGTTTTATCCAAGGCTTTCTCTGTAGCCTCGTCAGTTTTATTATCAATGCGCTGTTCCACTTTTTCTTTTACACGCTTTCCCATCGACTCCAGCCAAGATTGAGCTTCAATCATATTTGCATTTACCAAAATAGATAAGCAAAAAATAAATAGCATTTTTCTCATAATAAATCTTCAATTTAATAAGTTATTCTAACTATGGATGGCAATTAGTGGCAAAGTTAGAAGAAAGAAAAATGCTATGATTGGAAAAAAACGACAATTTATAATAGACCTTCTATCCTGCCGGAAAACATTTTTGTCCTATATAAATCTCTATGAAAGAATTCACTAGGCGTCTCCCCAATGATAGATTTGAAATCATTGATAAAATGTGCCTGATCGAAATAATGACCATCAAATATCAAGTCTTGATAGTCTATGGCTTTTCCTCCCTTTATTTTTGTCCAAATATAATCCAAGCGCAAGATTCTTGTAAGCGTTTTTTGACTTACACCTGTTCGTTTTATAAAATTCCGTTCTAATGTGCGTTGACAGGCAGGATAATCTCGCACAATGTCCCTTAATAAAGTCGTTACGCCTTTTTGTGTGATTTTATCATAAAGCGCATCAATAACATCAGGAATATAATTTGTTTTTTGAAATAAGCCAATGAATTTGGCAAAAGCACAAATCCTTTCTTGCGAAGTTTTAAGTTTTGATAAATTGTTCCAAAGTGGATAGAAAATATGATACGGAAGTGTAATACCATGAGACGTAGCAGAAGTCAAATCAAGATTAAAAACGCGAGATAGAACTGTAGGTTTACAAACAACAACAAATGTATCCATTGTTCCATGAAAAGTTAGAGAAAGAGATTTCGACAAGATCGGAGTGCAAAAAAATGGTTCAAGATAAATCTCTTTATCTTCTATAATCAACGGAGTATTTTTAAAATGAAAAATGATAGAGATATCAGGACGAGGAACAAATTTCTCTTTCAAAGATGAGTCCTCAAACTGAAAAAGCTCAAATTGCCTGATCAGCCAGTCTTCAGTTGCCAATACATTAAAATGCTCAACTTGAAACATAACACAAATTCATTTGTTACTTAGACAAAAATACGAAACAATTTATCTAAAACTAATGGTCAAATAGTTAAATAATCTATACAGATTTATATTTTCTGCATTATTTTAAAAAGTATTCCATTTGATTAATGGAAAAAATTTATATAGATAGCCCCGGTTCGAATCTCGTTTAAATATGCAATGTGGTTTTATAACATCTGAGACTTCTTCGAAGACATAGTTAAAAGTTAATCTTTTTGAGTTGTATTCCTAAGAAAGTGTTCCGTTCCCTAAGAATTACGCTTTTATTCTCTGCAGAGAGTTGACTGACAGATACCCACCAACAAGGGCATCTCTTTTTATAGAAAACTTTTGGCAGTAAGACAACAATTTGCAATCTTTGCGCACACATTAATTGTTTTGTACATAACAGCACAAAAGTCCTATAAGTTTCATCGCGCTCAATTGAAAGGAATTACTCAACAGAAACATGCATTATTCTGAATATTTGTTCAATGAATCGAAAAAAACGTTCTACCCTGATTTTCTATCGACCTTTGAGTTTAGGCTTACCTTTAAATTTGCCCCCGCATTATTTTACCCAAATTATCACGTACCTTTTCAGGCGACCAATTCCACCACTGTAGTTTAAGCAATTTCTCGACAGTCACATCATCAAAACGCTTCCTTATCAATTTTGCAGGCAAACCACCTACAATGGCATAAGGTGGAACGTCTTTTGTAACAAGTGCCCGAGTACCGATAATAGCACCATCTCCAATCGTTACACCTTGCATGATGACGGCCTCATACCCTATCCACACATCATTGCCAATAACAATATCTCCGTGATTATCCCATGCCTGAGCACAGTCCCATTCGTTCAGCCCCCATTCTTCAGGAAATACAGGGAAAGGATATGTTGATAACGATTGCAGTGTATGATTCCCTCCTGTAAATAAAAACTTTGCACCACAAGCTATCGAACAATATTTTCCTATGATCAACTTCTCCTCATTACAAAGCGGATAATGATACAACACATTGTTTTTCTCAAATTCACATGGATCATTTACAAAATCATTATAAATAGTAAAGTCACCAACAATAATGCTGGGATCTTTCACCACAGATTTCAAATAAATACTCTCTTTACTATTGTTCCCTTTTCGTGGGTATATTGATTCCGGATTCATAGAATTTTGTTTATTTCTTTTAGAAAACAATGTAATCCCATTTATTATTGACAGACATCTGGCGATGCGAAGTTCCTTGACAGAGTTTTTGCATATGGAACTTTTCCTTTCATGCGGTCAAAAACGTTCTTCACAGAGTCATTCGGTAGACAGCACGTTCTTCTGACCAAACAGTATTCTTATCCAGGCACGAACCGAATTGACAATAACAAATACGATCAACACGATCATGATCACGCTGCATACGGCCAACAGATATTCTCCTTTCGGCAAATAGAACACAAAAATATTATAAATACCTGCTGTGAATGCGGTTACGAACATAAACAAAAGGGGGACCAAAGTTGTCAATGCGTATTTTCCTTTCCCCATCCTGAAGATAATCGTGGTACCCACGGCCAGTGACATACTCGCCAGCAATTGATTGGAAAGGCCGAACAGAGGCCAAATGGAAGCAATAGAACCACCGTAGACCAAATACCCCCACGTAAAGGACATCAACGCACTAGTAAAAATAATACCCGGTTTCCAATTTGCATTACCCAACGGTTTATAAATATGCCCCCCAAGTTCCTGAAGCAAATAGCGTCCTACACGGGTGCCGGCATCAATAATCGTTAGAATAAACAGGGCTTCAAACATAATGGCGAAATGGTATAGAAAAGACATCAGATGATTCAACCCCGGTATCGTAGCAAAAATATGTGCCATACCTACTGCCAGCGAAACGGCTCCACCGGGCCGGCCGGCTACGTTCTCTCCTACCATAGCCGATAATGCAGGAAGCTCATGTACATGCATACCCAATTTACTAAAGGCTTCCGGACTACTATTGATGGCAAAATAATCGGATGGAAGTAAGCATGTTGCAGCAATCAGTGCCATGACACTGATAAAGGCTTCTGCCAACATGGCTCCAAAACCGATGGGCAATATTTCCTTTTCATTGTTGATCATCTTAGGGGTCGTACCGGTAGCAATAATAGAATGGAAGCCGGATATCGCGCCGCAAGCTATCGTGATACAAACGAAAGGCCACACCGGACCGGGAACGACCGGGCCACCTCCATGAATAAAATTCGTAATGGGAGGCATCTGGATCGCAGGATGTACAATCACGATACCAATAGCTAACAAGCCTATCACACCAATCTTCATATAAGTGCTTAAATAATCGCGGGGAGCCAACAGTAACCAGACCGGAAGGGCGGCTGCGATGAAACCGTAAACAGGCAAAATGATATCGAGTTCTGTGCGAGTGAGCGTAAAGAAGGGAGCTATCGCCGATGTTTGTACCCAAGGACCTACAACCACACAGGCAATCACCAACAAAACGCCCAACACGGAAGCCTCCGATATACGTCCGGGACGTATAAAATGCATATAAATACCGATAAAGAGTGCTACCGGAATCGTCATTCCTACGGTAAACGCACCCCACGGACTATTAAACAACGCATTGGAAACTGCAATAGCCATACCTGCCATGGTAATGATCAAAATAAAAATCACCGCAACAGCTGCAACGAGTCCGGTTGTTTTACCAATTTCTTTCTCTGCAATTTCAGAAATGGAAAGTCCGTCGTGTCGGACGGACGCAAAAAGAATCACCATATCATGAACAGCACCGCCCAAGCAGGCACCTATCAAAATCCATATCAAACCGGGGAGATAACCAAACTGAGCTGCCAATACGGGACCGACCAAAGGACCCGCACCCGCAATAGCTGCAAAATGATGGCCAAAGGTAACCCATTTGTTTGTAGGCACATAGTCGTGTCCGTCGTTGTGAAGAATAGCGGGCGTAGTTCTCTTAGAATCAAGAGCAAGCACTTTTGCTGCCATAAAGGCTCCATAATAACGATAACATATCAGCAGGACCAAGGCAGAAAATATTACAATATACAATCCATTCATTATTAACTAATGTTTTTCCAGATGATTAATAGCTTAAAAAGTGGTACAAAGTTATAAAGTCTTTATCTGTATTGGACATCTGTTCTGCTTTTTAACCTTTGTTTAACGTCAAAAACCAGACTTTCTTTGCCAACCAATATACGAACATCTTACTAAACTATACTGCAAGTATTTCACCAATAAAATATCGTTTTTACCCGTTGGCGAAATTAGAAAGATAAGAAATTAATCTATGGACGTTTTACATATCTTTGATTTTTAGTAATTTAGTAGTAAATAAACTTCTAAATTTAAATAATCATATGCACAACTTATATCTTGTCGACAATTTAATGATCGTAAAAAGTATGCTCCAAAGTTAGCTGAGACTCTACGAAAACAAGTAGCCATGAGAATAGATGGTAAAGAGAACTATTTCTGGATTGATTCATGGCTTATTGAGGTCTGCCTTCTGACAAGGGGCATGCATTGTAAGAATGGAACTGATGAGTCTACTAATTATCAATTTCCCACCCAATTTTTTAAGCATCTGGTTTGCTCTGTTTTTAATTTCGTCATCCAGGCTGGTGCTCTTCTATTTTAAGGTACGGGCATGGGCCTATAGGGATTTTTATTGAACTTTTTCTTTTCTACGCTCCCAAGCTTTCAACGAAAGATGATTCTTTGTAAAAATATATTTGTTGTATTTTCGACGAAGGGCCTCATTGTTTTGACGAATACAAACATCTGAAAAACACGTTCCGGATATAGCAATTGCCATTAAACATAATAGCCAAAACACTGTCTTGTCCTAAAATAGGTTGACTCATAAACTGAAGAATGATGAAAGAATTAGAAAAAGGAAAAAATGGAACAAGAGTGTTTGCGTCTCGAATTTTTTATAGCGAAGAA
>Ga0183100_1000523_pt1 | contig 29263 bp, 22 predicted proteins | sample Biomet2_FD_127789 | JGI IMG/M metagenome (GOLD analysis project Ga0183100, IMG submission 127789) | Microbial communities from bioreactor (seeded with anoxic lake sediment) at LBNL, California, USA - Biofuel metagenome 2 | ecosystem: Engineered > Bioreactor > Anaerobic > Unclassified ...
TTATTTTTCTTCTATTGCAGTAACAACGCCAGCGCCAACAGTATGTCCGCCTTCGCGAATAGCGAAACGCAAACCGGCCTCAATGGCAATTGGAGTTATTAGTTCTATCTCCATTGTTACATTATCTCCAGGCATTACCATCTCTGTTCCCTCAGGAAGATGAGCAACACCGGTTACATCAGTCGTGCGGAAGTAAAATTGTGGACGATAGCCGTTAAAGAACGGTGTATGGCGTCCGCCTTCTTCTTTGGTCAAGATGTATACTTCCCCTTTGAATTTAGTGTGCGGATGAATAGATCCCGGTTTTGCCAAAACTTGACCGCGCTCTATTTCGCTTCTTTCTACTCCGCGCAACAAGCAGCCTACGTTATCGCCTGCCAGCGCTTCATCCAAAGATTTACGGAACATTTCCAAACCGGTTGCAACGGTTTGTTTCTTTTCTTCGGTCATACCAACAATCTCTACGGTATCTCCTACTTTTACAGATCCACGCTCTATACGGCCTGTAGCTACTGTGCCACGCCCAGTAATAGTGAAAACATCCTCAACCGGCATTAAGAAAGGCTTGTCAGTTGCCCGTTCAGGAACCGGAATATAGCTGTCTACAGCATCCATAAGTTCCATGATTTTTGCTTCATAGGCTGGGTCGCCTTCCAAAGCTTTCAATGCTGAACCTACTATAATAGGAATATCGTCTCCCGGATAGTCATAGCTGGAAAGCAGTTCTCTTACTTCCATCTCTACCAACTCAATTAATTCAGGATCGTCAACCATATCAGCCTTGTTCAAGAAAACTACCATTGCCGGCACTCCAACTTGGCGAGCTAGCAATATATGTTCACGAGTCTGCGGCATAGGACCGTCAGCAGCGCTTACTACAAGAATCGCTCCATCCATCTGTGCGGCACCGGTAATCATGTTCTTTACATAGTCAGCATGGCCCGGGCAGTCAACGTGTGCATAGTGGCGGGTTTTTGTTTCATATTCAACGTGGGATGTATTAATGGTAATACCACGTTCTCTTTCCTCAGGAGCCTTATCAATCATGTTATAATCCATGAATGTAGCGCCGCCTTGCGCAGCCAACACTTTTGTAATAGCAGCAGTCAAAGTTGTCTTGCCGTGATCGACGTGACCGATGGTCCCAATGTTAGCATGAGGTTTTGTTCTTTGAAATTTTTGTTTAGCCATTTTTATTTCCTCCTAATTTCTTCATTTATTTTATTCTTGCGTTCCCTTTGCTTTTGCAATGATTGCTTCGGCAATGTTTTTCGGAATATCTTCATAGTGATCAACTTCCATGGAATAATTACCACGGCCTTGAGTCTTGGAACGAAGGTCTGTTGAATAGCCAAACATTTCAGAAAGAGGAACAAAAGCATTGATTACTTGAGCTCCATTTCTAGCTTCCATACCTTCAATACGTCCACGACGTGAATTTAAATCACCAATAACGTCTCCCATATACTCTTCAGGAACAATAACTTCTACTTTCATGTATGGTTCCAAAATTGTCGGGCTTGCTTTTAAGGCACCGGCCTTAAAAGCCATAGAACCTGCAATTTTGAAGGCCATTTCTGAAGAATCGACTTCATGGTAAGAGCCATCATAAACAGTAACGCCTATGTCAACCATAGGGAACCCTGCAAGGACGCCATTTTCCATTGCCTCTTTAACACCGGCCTCAATAGGTCCGATATATTCTTTAGGAATAGAACCACCAACAACCTTGTTTTCAAACTTGAAGCCCTCGCCAACTTCCAAAGGTGTAAGTTCCACCCAGCAATGGCCGTACTGGCCCTTACCGCCGGATTGACGAACAAACTTCCCTTCAGACTTGACTGACTTGCGAATTGTTTCACGATAAGCAACTTGTGGATTACCAACAGTACACCCTACATTAAATTCACGAAGAAGTCTATCTACAATAATATCCAAATGCAATTCTCCCATACCGGAAATAATCGTCTGAGATGACTCAGGATCTGTATGAACACGGAAGGTAGGGTCTTCTTCTGCTAATTTTTGTAAGGCAATGCCCATTTTTTCTTGATCAGCTTTAGTTTTAGGTTCAACTGCTACAGAAATAACCGGTTCAGGGAAAACCATGGATTCAAGAATTATAGGATGCTTTTCATCGCAAAGGGTATCACCTGTCGTTGTATCTTTTAAACCAACGGCGGCAGCAATGTCACCGCTGTAAGCTTCTCCGATTTCCACACGATGATTAGCATGCATCCTTAAAATTCGACCTATGCGTTCTCTCTTGCCCTTTGTAGAATTAAACACATAAGAACCAGCTGTTAGAACACCGGAGTACACTCTAAAAAATGCTAATCTACCAACAAAGGGATCTGTAGCAATCTTAAACGCTAAGGCTGAAAACGGAAGTTCGTCGCTAGACGCACGGGAATCTTCTTCACCTGTGTCAGGATTAATGCCTTTAATCGGAGGAATATCCGTAGGTGCGGGCATATACGCAACAACTGCATCAAGCAATGGTTGCACGCCTTTATTCTTATAAGAAGAACCGCAACATACGGGGCACATTTTACAAGCAATTGTTTGCTTGCGGATACCCATATTTATTTCGTCCTCAGTAAGATCTTCGCCATCTAAATATTTCATCATTAATTCATCATCGCTTTCAGCAACTGCTTCCAGCAATTTTTGACGATATTCTTGAGCTTTTTCCAGCATATCTGCAGGAATCTCAATAAATTCTTCGTCTTTACCTAATTGGTCCCCATAAACAATTCCGCGCATCTTGATCAAATCAATCATGCCCACAAATGTATCTTCGAAACCAATAGGGATTTGAATTGGCACTGCGTTAGCGTTTAAACGCTTCCTCATCATGTCAACTACATTGTAGAAATCTGCACCTGTAATATCCATTTTATTAACATAAGCCATACGCGGAACATTGTATTTATCAGCTTGACGCCAAACTGTTTCTGATTGAGGTTCAACGCCACCCTTTGCGCAAAATACCGCAACAGAGCCATCAAGTACGCGTAAGGAACGCTCCACCTCTACGGTGAAATCAACGTGACCAGGTGTATCTATAATGTTAATTGTATGTCCTAACCAATGGCAAGTAGTAGCTGCAGAAGTGATAGTAATACCACGTTCTTGCTCTTGAACCATCCAGTCCATGGTTGCACCACCATCGTGAACTTCTCCTATCTTATGAGTCTTACCGGTATAAAACAGGATACGCTCGGTGGTAGTGGTCTTGCCGGCATCAATATGAGCCATGATACCGATATTTCTTGTTTTCTCTAGGGGAAACTCTCTGGCCACTAATTACTCCTCCTTCACATTCTTGTTTTACCAGCGATAGTGTGCAAAAGCCTTATTAGCTTCTGCCATTTTATGAGTGTCTTCACGTTTTTTAACCGCGGCACCGGTGCTGTTAGCAGCATCCATTATTTCGCCGGCTACACGTTCACACATTGTTTTCTCCCCACGTAGGCGAGAATAGTTAACCAACCAACGAATACCCAATGTGGTTTTGCGATCAGCTCTTACTTCAATCGGCACTTGGTAGTTAGCACCACCAACACGACGAGCACGCACTTCCAAAATAGGCATTACATTTTTCATGGCAACGTCAAATACTTCCAAAGGATCTTTGCCTGTTTTAGAACGGACAAGATCAAAAGCATCATATACTATGCGTTCGGCTACACCTTTTTTGCCATCAAGCATAATTTTATTAATAAATCTAGTTAATAGTTTAGAACCGTACACCGGATCCGGCAGTACGTCTCTTTTAGTCACAGGACCTTTTCTTGGCATGTGTCTTCCTCCTTCGTTAAATATCAATTCATAGTGTTTATGCTAATTATTTCTTTGCACGTTTAGCTCCGTATTTAGAACGGGACTGGTTGCGATTAGCAACTCCGGCAGCATCAAGCGCACCACGAATGATATGATAACGAACACCCGGAAGATCTTTTACTCTTCCGCCTCTAATAAGAACAACACTATGTTCTTGTAGATTGTGGCCGATACCTGGAATATACGCTGTAACTTCAATTCCGTTTGTTAAACGAACACGAGCAACCTTACGCAACGCAGAGTTAGGTTTCTTAGGTGTTGTAGTGTAAACCCTTGTGCAAACGCCACGCTTTTGGGGTGAATTTTTCAACGCCGGAGCTGTGGATTTTTGACTAAGTACCTCTCTACCTTTACGAACCAATTGGTTTATTGTAGGCATATCGGCACCTCCTTCCCAAATAATTAGATTTAATGATTATAAAAACCCTCCTACGAATGTAGTAAGGATCCTATCAATCGTTTAGTATCGCAGCCGCAGCCGCGCCAACATGAATGCCACAGGCTTTTCCCAATTCTTGCATGGAAACTCCATTTTCACAGGGGACTTGATTTTGCAAACAAGCTTTCACCAGTGCAGCAGTAACATGTTCGTCGGCATCAACAGCAATCAAAACCATCTTTGCCTTGCTGCTGGCGATAGCTTTTTGTGTTTGTTTAACGCCAACTACTGTCTTAGCGCCGTTCTTCAGTAATTCAAGAAACACTTCAACACCTCCAAAAAGACACACCTATTCCGAGATACCTGAGTATTGTAACATTCCATACAAAGCGTGTCAAGTAGTTTTTGCTTTTTTTCTTCTTTGCTAAACACCATACAATGCCGTTCTTTGTTTACACGCCTCCTAGTGTATCACTATTAAATGTGAAGCCCCTTTCCGTAACAATAAACCCCTGCATTTAGTAGCTTATCTTGGCAAAATTACTACATATTGAATAACAAAACAATCTTTTTACGTAAATTTACCATTGTACACTCCCACCTATCTGCAAAAACTGCTATGTCCGCTATGCGTGAACAGAAGAGTGAGGAATTATCTTGAATTTGGCTACAATTCAAAGCATTATTTTATATCCTTAATACTGGGGTTGCCACCTAAACGCCACAAAGCAATATTTTGGATACCGCCTTCCTTGGCCAAGCTAATCCAATAATTCATAGTAGTCGCATCCGCAAACCAAACGGAGTAAAACACAATACCCTCTCGATATTTTAAAACCAAACACTGACTTTCAGGATCCCTAATTGGTTGTAAATTATGTTTCTTTATAATAGTCATGGCCTCTTTTTCAGTAATTAAGCGACGCTGCCCCTTTGTATTCCATAAACAACCACCGCCGGCATAGGCCACGTACTTTGGTTCAGGCAATGCACCCATATTTGACAAGATTTTTTGAATAAAACTTTTATCTGCTTTAGGCCCTGGCAACACAGTATGCGTTCCATATAAATTATAGAACATTACTACATATTCTGGCCCCACAATAAAATTTGTCGTAGTAAATGGCGTACCCGGTTCTAAAACAACCCTTAGCTTTATTCCCTGAGCACTAGCAGCAACGTAAAGCCGTTCTATAAACTTCAGGAAAAGTTGCTTAGTTGACGCTTCTTTCCATACTCTTTCATAATCTATTTCTAACCCATCAAAACTCTCTTTCTTAGCCAATGTGATAATTTCCGCTATATGCTTATCCATGGCTTCATCTGTCCCTAATACTGACTTTAGTATCTCGGTATCCTTTACTGATGAAGAACCGTCTGGTTTTAACCTGTCATTTACTATAGTCAAATACTCCAAATATCTCCCATGCTTTTTTAGACTGGCACGTTTTGCCAATAAACTCTTTGGTATGAATACTTTTTTATCAGCATCAAAATAAGCGGCAAAAAAAGATACCGACTCCAACCCCTTGCTAATTTTTTCTAATTCTTTAGCTCCCTCGTCTAAATCCCAATATACAAGCCATGCAGAAGGATTAGTTTTAACCGTCGCTTGTCTTGCAATAAGTGCCGCCGCCCCAGCATTATCCTGCTCACTATTGCAGCAACCAGGAAGAAGTAACAATACAACAACAAAACATAAAACCTTGATTTCTTTTTTCCCAAAAAGCATTGTTTCTTCCTCCATTACGCTTATAAGTTTCTTATGAACCAGTCGATAATGCGTATCCAGGCATGCTTAACATTTGCGTAAATTCCTTGTACTCCATGAAAACGTTCATCATACAAAATTTTCTCTTTCTCAGCTCCGGTATTTTCCGTTACGAAAAATTTTTCAAAAACTCCATCGTAAACATCGTCTGCCAAATTTCTCTGACTCCACCCATATCCACCCCATGCCGCCCCTAAATATAAACTCCCAGGTTCAGAATTAGTTAGTCCTATATTTTTAGCTACCTCTTTGTCATCAATATCAACTGTTATTTGTTGTCCTTTGATGCTAATGTCAACTTTGCGTATGCTTCTGCTATGATAGCTAAGTTGTGGCTCATATTTTTCCTCACCTTCTTCAATATTCCTTGTTTTTTCCAAAGATTTATCTTTTAATCTTTCCGCTTGAATTTTGGCAATTTCCGACGTTTCGGCATACCTTGCTAATGTTTCTAATTCTTTTTCAACAACTTGTTTTTTGTCTTCCTCCACCGAAATATCAGTAATACCATCAAGACTAGCCAAATTAAGTTTAAACAGCTCTTTTGTACTATCTGCATTTTTTTCTGTAATGACCAAGTAGTTGTTAACAAAATTAACCAACACATAACTTTTTAAGCCATCGCAGCATCTTAGATAAATCTTTTGCTGACCATATTTATTACCGGTTAGCAGCGTTGATACCTTAATATCTTTAAAATCGCCACTATTTTTTAACCTCATAACTCCTTCATTTAACGGTAACGAGGTCAGGATAATTGCTTCATCTTTAAATTCGGCTGCACCTTTTTTTACCTCCCAAGCATTTTGCCGCAGCGGATCTCCTTCAGTGAACTGTATAGCTCCATCATCTGTATCATATTTGACACGCATAAGCAGATGATTTGCAGACCAATAAGACTGTGGCTGCATTCTAGTCAGATCATACAAACCACTCTTTTTAACATTCTTACAATAACCCTCGCGGTTAAAATTCATTTTAAAGAGCTTTTTAATCCAGTACTCATTTATGGCGCTAACTTTATCATTATTGCCAAAGGCTCCGGTATTGGAATGCATTAACACATAGGCCCCAGGAACATAGCCTATATTTTCAGTATAAATATCTGCCAAAGTTTTATAATCATACGAAATGCGATTTTTCATAGAAACGTAGCTTTCCTTGGGAAAACCCTCTTCATCCCTGATATAATCCATAAGGTAATGATTATAGTTTCTACCCAAAACAGGCATAAGCATAGAATATTCCAAAGGGCCCATGTTGCCCAAATAATTATTGTACCTGTCGTATACATTAATAAAATATAGCCGGTAACCATTGGTTCCTAGTTCCCAATAGCCCGTTTCTTCTAAGTCTTTTAATTCCGCCGGCAATAAAAACTTTGTATCTGCATTATCAAATTTTTCCGGGTAAGAAAATATTGTAGCCTTATAATTAAATTGCTCCAAAAGTTTTTGAGCAAATACTGCCGTATCTCTCCTGCCATCCTCAAAAGCAAGAAAAACTGAACGTTTCGGCAGACTCTTACCGTTTTGGTAATAATCAAAAATATCTTGTTGTGTAATTGTTACATAACCTTGTTTTTTTAATCCTTCCAACTGACTATTTAATTGTTCTATACCAATCAAAGAGCCGCTTCCTGTTCTATCTACACCAAAATATGAAAGAGCGATAAACCCTTGGTCACCGGCAAAAGTAGTGTTATTTTCATTAAAAGGTTGATATTTTTTGAAAGTATATAAGGCGTTAACGGCCAGTATAATTATTACCGCAATAAAAACTATTTGGAAAAAAACTCTTATTTTTTTCCTACGTTCTTTACGAAGCGTGAAATCATTATTTCCAAGCATTATTTAGCACCTACCTTTGCTTTTTGGTTTTTTGCCTTTACATCAGCAGGAGTCATTCGTGTCCCCCATGTTGACTTCCAAAAAGTTACCCAAGCAATGGGCATTTGCCATAACAAAACTGCTTCATAATAGACACAGAACCAAATACCATAAATCCAAGTTGTACTTTTACGCAAAAATAGCTGCATAACGCTCATAAGTCCAGCCATCAAAATCATACCAATTATAAAAGTAAAAGGAAATACTCTGTGCATAATAGGAATATACACTAAGTTGTATAATACAATTAGAGGTGCGACCAAGGGCACTAAAACACCCATATAAAAAGACAAAGCCATGAATGGTTCCTTTTTCCACATGAACCCAGTTGCAATTAAGGATTCTCTAAGCCAAGAACGTTTCCACCTCATTTGTTGTTTGAGAAAAACGCTATACTTATTGGGAACTATAGTGTAACAAATAGCCGTATCTTGATAACCTGTACGATTATGGCGCAAAATAAAATTAGTCAAACTACGATCATCACCAAAAGTTGCCCTCTGTCCCAAAAATTTCTGGCCTAACCAAGCATCACAATATTTCAGAACCAAATCTTTTCTATAACAGGATAATGGCCCAGAAAGACAAGTTACGGCGTCAAAAAATCCTTCTGCGGCCTTCATCATACGAAAGGCAATATAATATCTTACCGACTGCATTTTCGTTAAAGAATTGGTATACGTATTAGCCACATCAGTACGCCCACTAACACCGCCCATTTCCGTGTCAATGAAAGGCTGGACTATATTGCGAATAGCAAATGGCTCAAGAAAGCTATCGGAATCAACAAACACTACTAAATCATGCCTAGCTTTTTTAGTACCTAAAGCCAAGCATTCTCGTTTTCCTTTGTTTATAGGCTGTGGCAAACAAAAGAGCCTTGATGCTACATCATAGCGTTGCTGTCTTTTTAACTCTTCAATAGTTTCATTAATCTTGGCTACTGAATTGTCTGTAGAACAATCATCTACTACAATGACCTCAAGCTTATCTGTCGGATAATCTTGATTAATACAACCAAGGATCGTTTTCTCAATCCACTTTTCTTCATTGAAGCAAGGAATTATAACTGTAACCCCCGGAGTGAAATTTTTATCAATTTTGACCGGCTTATATAAGGAACCAAAAAAGTACCGAGTAAGCAAAAAGGCCGCAGTTATAATACTATAAGTGTAGAGTACTTTATTAAACTTGTAATAAATAATACTCTCTGTTCTCATAAGTATAATTACTGCTGTAATAAAGAAAAGAAAAACTGCTGACATGGTCAACATATAACGTCCTCGAGCGCGATTGCTATACTCTGATAAGGATTCCTTAAAAGTAGCGCCACAATAGTACTCCCCGTTTTTCTTATCCTGAAAAGTTCTGACATAGTTAGCAGTGATACTAACTTTCATCTCATACCCTTCCGGCATACTACCGGGTGTAATTTCAAATTGCAAATTCATTGATGAACTATTTTCAAGCTGCAAGCCAACCTTTTTCGTACACGAAAACAGGATCCCTGTTCCTGATATGTTGTGAGCTTTGGCTGTAAACTCCACTTTTTTGCCGGTCCCCTCTGTATAGGTCCCTTTAATAGGATAATCAACCATATGGCGTACTCCCGTGCCATAACTCTTAATTATCTCTTCATAGCTAATATTGCTAGTGGTCGTAATCCTATATCGCCGATCTAAGTTAGTTCGTTGTTTTTCATTGTCAACAACCATTGGCAATGAACGGCGATCAGGAGCATGAACTAGCAATATATCTTCTATATCTTCATTTGTGGATTTTGCAGTTATTTTTTTCTTTTTTTCTTGCTCTCCCACAATAGCTTCTTCCTTCTCATCAAAGACTTTTATTCCCTCTGCTTATTCTCTAAGGCCAAAGATTTTTTAGGATTTGCCTGATCGTAGTCCTCTACTAGATAATCTGATAATCTCGCCGCAATAAATTTAGCTGGATCGGTATCCGAGCGTCTTTCATTGGCGGTCAAAACAGCATCCAAAGCATATGCCGTATACTGTGCGGAGTCACTCATATGCATAACGACTATAGCACCCTTACGAACTTTACCATTTTCATATATAGTATCACGAATACGGTCAATCATTTGTTCAGTACTAACAGCGTCGTAATCTTCCGTACTGCCGAATCCTGCTACCAAAAACTCATAACCATGGCTAAAAATTACTTCTACGCCCATTTTGCTAATTGCCAAGGTAGGCGCTCGAAAAAACCTTGTTAAAACAGGTTCCCCATTATAGGTAACATCTCCTGTAATACTTTCCAAAATTTTATAGGCTGTCACTGCGTCTGCAATATACTCTTCCCTAGTCTGTATGGGTTTTTGTTTATGAGTAATGTTATCCCGTACAGCCATGGGTTTGTGTAAATAACTATGACAGGCTATGTCATGTCCATCTTCGGCAATAGCCCTAAGCAGGTTAGGATTAACCGACACATTATGAGTTAGTATGAAGAATGTTCCTCTTACTTTATGCTTGCGAAAAACATAGAGTAATTGATTTATAGATGCGTCATTTCCCCAATCATCAAAGGTAAAAAACACTACGGGCCTTTTTGCATGAATTAAACCGCTTATATCAAAACGACGTATAGAAGGTTCTGAAAACCCAATAATTCTATCTCCCTCATTAACCCATTTAAACCCAATGTAACGTTTGCTCATAGAGCTTAGTATTCCGCCATCTTTTTTTAAATAATCCACTCCTGCTTCAGGTCTAAGATTTTCCGGTACATCCTCTCTTGGCACAGGAAAAGTATAGAGGTGGTCTCTATCATTTAAAACAGATCCTACTGTAGTAATGTTATAGGCTGAATCATTATTTGGATTTTGTCCCGGCATATCATTATAAGAACTATAGGCAATGTTATCAATTTTCGTGCGCTTAATAGCAAGGAGCATCTGCGCCGCTAAACTATTATCAGTATAGTAATCCATCCGAATATGTACTATCCAGCCCCTGCCTAAAGAAATAACTCCCTTGCCAAAAATTAGTGGCAGCACCTGATCTACGCTAGTAGCATTTTTATCCCTTGTTTGCACTACATTAACACGGTACCCTATCAGACGGCATCCTTGGTCGGCAATAGCACGTTTAGTCTCCTCAGAAACTACCCCCGAACTTTGCTTCACTAAATTAGTTGCTACCCCATAAGATTCTAATAGCGTATTACGAATAGTACTAATCTCTTTTATGCTGTCGCCATAAGTCCTATTTGGTGCGGAACGCAAGGCAATAGCAAGTTCATTACCTCGATTATGAATTTCACGAACAATATACCCTTTATTGTGTAATTCTCTTTCCGTAATAAAAAATGTTCCGTGACCACCAACACTATCCAAAGCGTCAAGCACTTTATAGGTAGCTTCATCATTTTGCAACCCAGTGAAAATAAATGGTACGGAACGCGCCGTAGTATTAATCATTTTTAACTCTTCAATTTCTCCGCTTTCCGAGGCATAAGCTCTAGGCAAAGCAAAAATATTTCCTAAACTTGTAACAAATGAATAAAGTTTGTCCTTTATTTCTTGCGCTTTGGTATTTGTTACTGTTACTTTGGGAAATTCGCTAACAAATTCCGTATTAAATTTTTGCAATTGCAAAGCGATACATATACGTTCCATGACTTCTACGGCGTTGGGTATCTTTTCTCTCTTTGGTGCTTCCAAAACTCCAGGTTGTTTATCTACGGCAGGACGAGCATCAATCTTTCCCTTTTCCGGCTTGATATCTACCGGTATGCCTATTTGCAATGTTAAAATTGAGCCAGGTGGCAATCCTTTTACAAAGTCATTGGCTGCTGCCACGTCTATAATTTTGTCCTGTGGAATAGTAACGCCCGTGCTTACGGCATAGGCACTCCCTGTAGCTTTTATGATTTGCAACAAGGAACGTGTATATTGTGTTTTATTAAGTTTAACCATATCAGGAGCATTGCCGGAAGTAATATAAAGAGCTTTACGAGCCCTACATAAATCAGACAACACAACCTGAGCCGGTAATTTTTCTGCTTCTGTTACACCAATAAAGCCACAACTGCCAATTCTATTACCGGAATTTTTGATCTCAGCTGTAAGATCAGTATTTAGAGTTGCATTTTGTCCCTCCAAAAAAAACGTCGCTTTCATATTATATTTTTTCAGAACATCCAGCAATCCTTCAACGGTTCCTGTGTCTCCCATACCATCAATGGTTATGGCAATCACCTTTTTACCATTTGTAGCTTTAGTAATTATTTCTGCCGGTTCTTGGTTTTCGGTCAAGCGCTTTTCAGCTTCTGCTATTTCTACTTGGGCATCATATTCTTTTGTAAAATCCATTATATTTTTGTAATTTGCGCCGGTCTTATGCGCAAAAAAATACCAAAACCCCATACCTATTGCGCCAATAAGTACAATTGCTGCAATGCCTATAATGATTTTATATTTTTTTGTCATATATTTACCTCCATGTCAGAGGCTCCAATACCAGAACCCTGCTTTTTGCATTGTTCCTGCTGCAAATATACTTTTAACGTCTATTAAAACATTAGCATTTTCATCGTGTTTGTAAAAACCGGCAATTTTCTTCGGCGTCAGTTTCTTGAACTTCCTATGTGCTACCATGAAGGCCACGCAGTCAGCATCCTTAACATCTTTTATATCAACCAGCGCATCTTGATAACGCTTCTCTAAGCCGGTAACATCAGCGCAGTAATCAACAATTTTTACATCCATTTTGTAGTTTTCCAAACAATCGAAAACTTCCAATGGCTTAGAATTACGTACGTCCTGGCAATCCTCCTTAAATGTACACCCCATAATATACACTCTAGATCCTCTAATTCTTTTACCTGCCAATATCATTTCCTTTATAATTGCTTCCACAATATAGCGTGGCATACCATCATTTACTTTACGACCGGCAGAAATAATTTGTGAATGATAGCCTAACAACTCTGCTTTATAAATAAAATAATAGGGGTCAACACCAATACAATGACCGCCCACTAATCCCGGATAAAACCCTAAGGCATTCCACTTAGTATTCATCGCTGCTATTACTTCTGCCGTATTAATCTTCATTTCATTAAAAACCATGGCAAGTTCATTCATAAAAGCTATATTAATATCACGCTGCGCATTCTCTACAAGTTTTGCCGCTTCTGCGACTTTGATGCTAGATGCACTATGTACGCCTGCTGTAATAATCATGCCATAAACTTGTGCAACCGTATGCAAAGTTTCCTCATCCATGCCTGAAACAATTTTGGTAATATTGGCCAAACGATGGATTTTATCTCCGGGGTTGATTCTCTCAGGTGAGTACGCAACTTTGAAATCTACACCACATTTTAACCCTGATTCTTTTTCTAATATTGGCACACACACGTCCTCTGTTACACCAGGGTAAACAGTTGACTCGAAACATACAATTATCCCCCTGCTCATTTGCTGTCCAACTACCCTGCAAGCACTTATTACCGGTTCAAGATTGGGAGTTTTATCTCCGTTAATGGGAGTAGGAACCGCCACTATAATAAAACTTGCCCCCTTTAATCTCGTCACATCGTAAGTAAATTCAACAGTAGTATTCTTGACAGCATCATTGCCTAGTTCTTCTGTGGGATCAATGCCTTTTTTATACAGATTTATTTTCTCCATATTGGAATCAAAACCAATGACTTTAGCGTGTTCAGCAAAAGCCACTGCCAGCGGCAATCCTACATAGCCCAACCCCACTACGGCAATATAATCTTTTTTCGAACGAATCCAATGATACAAGTCCATAATTAACGCCCCATTTTCTAAATTAGAAATAATAGGAAACATGCCCCCACAAGGTATTTCCCTGCTCGTCACTTAATAAATCACGTAGGCGGTAATACTCAATTCCTGCAACTACATTAGGATTCAATGTATAGTAGAAGAATAATCCCAATCCTTTAAACCCATCTAGCTTGCCGGCTAACCCATTCATCGTATGAGTAATATACGTACCCACAGGTTGGCGGTAGTATTTAGCTTGGAATTCATATGTCCCTTTTTCCCAAGTTTTTAGCCTGCCATAAACAAAAGTTCCAACATAGCCATCTTTATTACCATCAGCATCAGCTAAATCAGAGTGTAAATAAATAGCCCCCAGCCTAAAATTATCGAAATAATAATTTATGCCGGCGTGGGCAATGGTTCTGCTCGCACTTTCCCATTTATCGTCTCCGAACTGATGAATACCGGTTTCTATATCATAGTCGTAACTTTTATATCTAGCAGTAGCTCCGTAAGTTTCGGCATTTCCATCTGTTTGCCCTGCTACAAAGGTATATTTAATGGGATTTCCCACTGAAGCACTAATACCTTTGAAACTTGTATCGTAAACATTTCCTTCAGCAATATTATACCCAAAACGCCCAATATCTAAAGTAGTAGCTCCTGTCAGTCCATGCAAATAATATCTGTCTAATTTGGCCCAATTAGTTTCGCCATGGTCATTATTCAAGAAATATTTATCTGATTCCAACATAGCCCGCGCAGCCCAATCATCATTTAGCTTTGCCTCTCCATATAGTCTAACTCTAAGCCAGCTCTGGCGGTAGCCGTCTACGGAAGCTCCTGAATTATCGGAATAACTAAACCTGGCTTCCCCGGTATAAGAATATTTGGCCTCTTCAGCTCTTTTATCTGCATCAGCCTCAATAGATGGTGCCGAAGAATTCGCAACATAACTAGCGCCCATACCCAAATCTCTCAGCTCTTTATCAAACTCCACCTTCAACGCGTCTACTTTTACAACGTCACTATCATAGCTACCTCTATTTATTTCCGTAATGCCCACGGATTGCTGTATTTGAATGGCACTTTGTAAATCCTGCTCCGCTACACTTTTCTTGGTTTGCAATTGTACAATACTTCCCTGATAGCTTTGCTTTAGCGAATTTAACTCTGCCATGCGTCTAGCAACAGCCTGAAATTCTTCGGCAGTTATCTTATAGCCTTCTTCCATCTTTAGCTGCCTCGCGGCAGGAGTGTTTCCCAGTGTTTTAGCCTTGCGTTCCATTTGCAGTAAATAACGTTTATATTTTTCTTCACAAGAAGCATACTCAGTTACAAGGCTCTCATAGCGCCCTGATACTTTTCCAAGTTCATATACAGCATCACTAAGCGCCTTAGCTTTTACCGTTACGAGTGAGCTGTCTGTCCCCTTTTGATAGGTATTGTCGGATACTCCTTTGTCATTTAAGCTGTGTACGGCCTTAACTACTAAAAGAGCCATATCCTTGCGATTAAAATTCGCCTTTCCTGCATCAGTAATTCCCGGCGGCAACGTAACAATTCCATCATTTGCTAAATCTTGTATATTTTCATAAGCCCAAGCAGGCACAGTAATATTGGCCGTATAACCTATTTTTAAAGGTACGGCTGATAAACACATAAGTATTGATATTTTTGCCAATGTCTGCCTATTCATAATTTTTCTCTCACTTTATTTATGATATTTTGTAAATAAAATATCGTAATTGATACTATTTATGTTTCATTATTAATTTTACACTTATGCATAATATATTTCAATGTTTATTTTTTTGTTATTGTCTCCGTTTTTTTAATAAAAAAAACAGCCTATACTTTACATAAACCATTTTCTCCTCCGTATTTTTCAATATTTTATGACCAATATCCAAATTATTTATAAAACATCTCTTTCAACTAGAAATACTTACCCTCTGGAAACCAAAAAAATAATCTCCAGAGGGTAACAGTTCATATAAAATTAATTTTTTCTTGCCGCTTCTACCAGCGGTGGAATTACTTGCTTTTTACGAGACATTACGCCCGGTAGGCTAATTATATTCCCACTTGCAGGTTTACCAAATGCTTCAGCAATAATGGCTTTCTGCTTACCTGTAAACAGTAGCTCTGTGCCTTCGGCAATTATGTCAGTCACCATTAAAATACTCATATCATACCCTTCACTTTTACAGATGTTTTCCATACAAGTAAGTATCTCTTCTTTAAGTGCAAGAACTTCCGAAGTATCCATAACAGATATCTGACTAACTATCATGCGATACTCACCAATTTGGAATTCTTTTAAATCATTTTTTGCGATTTCAATCGGACTCATCTGACCAATACCAGAACCAGCTTTCAGAACTTCCATTCCGTATTTTATAATGTCCACATCGGCAATTCGCGCCAATTTTTCAGAAGTTTCTTTATCAATCGTTGTGCAAGTTGGTGATTTGAACAATATAGTATCAGAAATGATTGCCGACAATAATAAGCCTGCAATATTTACAGGTATTTCTACATTACGGCGCCAATACATATTGGCCACGATTGTTGCTGTGCAACCAACCGGCTCTTGACGCATAAAAATTGGCTCACTGGTTTGAATCCCACCTAAGCGATGGTGATCGATGATTTCAATGATTTTAGCTGCTTCGATACCCTCCACCGCTTGGCTTCGTTCGTTATGGTCCACTAAAATCACTCTTTCACGCTCTGGAATAATCAATTGATCCCGACTGACGACCCCCACCAATTTACCATTCTCCACAACTGGATAATTTCTAAATTGCGTAGATTTCATAGTCTCTTTGATATCACTCAACATATCTGTTGGTTTGAAGCTTGTAATGTTTTTTTGCATAATCATATTAACTGGAATACACTGGTTCATTAATCTAGCACAAGTATAAGTATCATATGGAGATGTAATAACCATTAGATTTTTTTCTTCAGCCAATTTTAAAACAGCACCTGATACTTCACCGGAACCAGTAACAACTAGACAGGCGATATTTTGGTTTACACAAGTAATCATTGCCTCATCATTACGATCACCAACCAACACAACATCACCTTTTTTAATTATTTTACGAATCGTTTGGTTACTACCTGCGGCAATTCTAACATTTCCCGTGATCTTTGCTTTCATGTTTCCCCCATTGATCACTTCGCCATCAATCACCGTAGCAATAGAACTTAAGGTAACGTTTGCATCCGCTAAGTTTTGCATACTAAGTTCATTGAAATATCGTTTTGCAAGATCACTTACCGTTACGATTCCAATTAATTTTTTATCTTCATCAACAACTGGTATAGATTTAAAGTCATTACCACGCATTACCTTACCTAACGTATGCAAGGTATCATTTTCTTTTATGACCACTTTGCAATCTAAAGCAACATCTTTTACACGAGGATATAAATCCGTAATAAGTTTTGGTGTTTCCATTTTAAATTTTTCTAACACGTATTTCGTTTCTGCATTGATTTTTCCAGCTCTTGCAGGCTCAACATTTTCCCCCAGACTTCTTTTTAAATGTGCATAACCAATAGCAGAACAAATAGAATCCGTATCAGGATTACGATGGCCAATCGTATAAATAGGCTTATTTACTTTCATACATACCTCCAAATAGTCAATTAGTTCGTGGTAATAATTAAGTACGAAAAAACCATATCGAACAGTATTGTTGTTTTCTTTTATTTATCATTATATGCCATACTGCCTTAATTAGAAAAGGTCAATCGCTATATTTATTATCATTTTTTTAATTTAAAAGTTTCTTGCTTTTATTTTACATATACCAGCAATAATTAACTATAATGTCGAACTGAAAATCTTTTTAACTAGTTTAATTGAAAACAAAAATGCCAGAGGAAATAATCCCCTGGCATAAAAAACAATATATAAAAAATCATAAACTTATTACATCCCAAAAGTGTTTTTTATCAGACTAAATACACGCTTATACTTTAAAAGCACAGGCATTTTTCTATATTATATGTTTTATTAATTTTTCAGACTACCGGTTTATTATTATATTTAATTTTTATATTGCGATAGCGGCTCATACCTGTTCCAGCAGGAATCAATTTACCTATAATAACATTTTCTTTCAAGCCCAAAAGTGGATCAACTTTGCCTTTAATCGCAGCATCTGTTAAATTACGAGTGGTCTCTTGGAAAGATGCGGCAGATAAGAAAGAATCCGTAGCCAATGATGCTTTAGTAATGCCAAGCAGCACCGGATGCCCTTTTGCCGGTTCTTTATCGGCAGTAATAGCCTCTTCGTTATCAATCTCAAATTGCGCCACGTCAACGATTTCACCAGGTAGCATTGTAGTATCACCAGCTTCGTCAATACGATACTTACGCATCATTTGGCGAGCCATTACTTCAATATGCTTATCGTTAATTTCGACGCCCTGAGATTTATAAACGCCCAATACTTGCTGAACCAAATAACGTTGTGTCGCCCTTACTCCGCTTATGCGCAAAATATCATGAGGATTTAAAGACCCTTCAGTTAAACGATCTCCCACTTCAACTTCGTCGCCCTCAAATACATGTAATTTTGAACCATAAGGCACTTGGTAAGATTCTTCCTCACCGCTATCCGTTGTAATTACAATAAAACGAGTTCCTTCTTTTTCGTGCAAGCTTACAGTACCAGCATGCTCACTTAGCATTCCAGGATGTTTTGGTTTCCGTGCCTCAAACAATTCTTCAACACGGGGCAACCCTTGAGTTATATCATCGCCGGCAACACCACCGGTATGGAATGTTCTCATAGTAAGCTGTGTTCCTGGCTCGCCTATAGATTGGGCAGCTATCGTACCAACTGCTTCACCTACGTCAACATTCTTTGCTGTAGCTAAATTGCGGCCATAACATTTACGGCATACACCAAAATGAGACTTGCAATTAAGTACTGAACGAATTTTAACTTTAGTACGGATTTTAGCTATTTCATCAGCTATTTCGTCAGTAATATATTCATTGATGTGATACAATACATTGCCTTTATCGTCTTGAATATCTTCTGCTAAATTACGGCCAGCTATACGATCACGTAAAGATTCAATAATTGTTTGATTATTCTTTCCTTCTGTAATAGCTTCGATTTCAATACCTTCAATGGTGTTGTTGCGAACCTTGAATTCACGAATAGTGCCATCTGCAAGAACCGCATTTATTAACTTCTTGCTAAAGGGTTCGCCTTCTTTACCTAAAATCTTCCCATCCCTATTAACAAGGTCTTCAGCTAACGGTTTATCCAAGAAATGATGCATCATGTGCTCTCTAAATACATGGTTTGCTGCTTCATCACTAACGTTAATCTTCAAAGTTTCGATTTCATCATTGCCTGATTCATCTTTTGGATACAAGTTAACTTCCAAAACTTTAGCAACATGAAGTTTATTGAACAAATCTTCATTAATCATAGTGTCTGCTTCAGCAATGAGCTCTCCTGTTTCAGTATCAGCCACGCTAGAAGCTAATTGACGACCTATCATATACTCATGTAGCTTTGTTTGACTTGCACCAATAGCCGCTTTACAATAACGAGTACGTTCTTTAACAAGATCTAAGCCAACGACGTCGCAATCATCCTCACGCACAATTACATCTTGTGCGACGTCAACCAAACGACGAGTCAAATATCCTGAGTCAGCCGTACGCAAAGCAGTATCTGCCAAACCTTTACGTGCACCATGTGTAGAAATAAAGTATTCCAAAACAGTCAAACCTTCACGGAAATTGGCTTTGATTGGACGGTCAATTATACGTCCCGAAGGATCTGCCATCAAACCACGCATACCTGCCAATTGACGAATCTGCTGTGTATTACCACGAGCACCTGAATTAGCCATCATATATACCGGGTTGAATTTATCCAAAGTTGTTTTCATAAGTGCGTCAGTTACATCATCTGTAGTTTTATTCCACAAACCAATAACTTTACGGTAACGCTCATCAGCCGACATTAAACCACGGCGGAACAAGACTTCCACTTTATCAATTTCTTTTTCAGTAGCAGCCAAAATTCCAGCTTTTTCTTTAGGGATTTTAATATCGGAAATGGCAATAGAGATACCGGCTTTACAAGCATTATCATAGCCCAACTTTTTAACTTTATGCAAAACTTCGGCAGTGCCAAAATTGCCATAAAGCTTATGTGCCTTAGCTACTAAACGGCCTAATTCTTTTTTATCAGCCAATTTTCCTAATAACCAGCTGCCATCGGGATTTTTAGAATAGTAACGCATTTCCAAAGGCAATTCTTCGTTAAATATGATATTACCAACAGAGGTAGTTACTAAACTCTCACCTTCGTTAAGAGCTTCTGGGTATATTTCAGAATTAGGAACCAAAACTTTTACTTTGGATTGCAAAGCAACTGCTTTGTGGAAATAGGCCAAAAGTGCTTCATTAAAACTGGTAAAACGCATTCCTTCGCCTTTAGCGCCATCTCTAAATATCGTCAGATAATAAGAGCCTAGAACCATATCCTGTGATGGTACTGCCACTGGTTTTCCATCTTTAGGAGCCAAAATATTATTGACAGACATCATAAGAACGCGAGCTTCTGCCTGTGCCTCTGCTGATAAGGGCAGATGAACAGCCATCTGATCACCATCAAAATCCGCATTATACGCTGTACAAACCAAGGGATGCAATTTAATAGCACGTCCCTCAGATAAAATTGGCTCAAAAGCCTGAATACCAAGTCTATGCAAGGTCGGAGCACGATTTAACAAAACAGGATGTTCTTTAATAACATCTTCCAAAACATCCCAAACTACTGTTGTCGCACGTTCAACCATACGCTTAGCACTCTTAATATTATTAGCAGTACCGTCGCTAACTAAACGTTTCATTACAAAAGGCTTAAACAGCTCTAGTGCCATTTCCTTTGGCAAACCACATTGGTGCATTTTTAATTCCGGACCAACTACAATAACCGAACGGCCTGAATAGTCAACGCGTTTACCTAGCAAGTTCTGACGGAAACGTCCCTGCTTGCCTTTAAGCATATCAGACAAAGATTTTAAAGCACGGTTACCTGGTCCGGTTACTGCACGGCCACGACGCCCATTATCAATCAAAGCGTCTACTGCTTCTTGTAACATGCGTTTTTCGTTCCGCACAATGATATCCGGTGCTTTTAATTCCTGCAGTCTCTTTAAGCGATTGTTACGATTAATAACACGTCGGTACAAATCATTTAAATCTGACGTAGCAAACCTTCCGCCATCTAATTGCACCATTGGACGCAAATCAGGTGGAATAACAGGGACAACATCCAATATCATCCAATCAGGATGATTGCCACTCTTCAAAAATGCCTCACATACATCCAAACGCCTTACTATATTGCGCCGTTTTTGCATACTAGTTTCAGTCTTTAGACCTGAACGCAGCTCTACAGCAAGTTCTGCCACATTTATTTCTTTAAGCAATTCTTTAATAGCTTCAGCACCAATACCTACACGGAAAGTATTACCACACTCATCAAGTTTTTCTATATACTCCGCTTCTGATAACAGTTGTTTTTTTGCTAAATTAGTCTCGCCAGGGTCAAGAACTATATAACTAGCAAAATACAAAACTTTTTCCAAAGCTCTTTGCCCGATATCCAAAATAGCACCCATTCGGCTTGGGATCCCCTTGAAATACCAGATATGAGAAACCGGTGCTGCGAGTTCAATAGATCCCATACGGTCACGACGAACTTTTGATCGTGTAACTTCGACACCACATTTATCACAAACTACGCCTTTATAACGAATACGTTTGTATTTTCCGCAGTGACATTCCCAGTCTTTCGTGGGTCCAAAGATTTTTTCGCAGAATAATCCATCTCTCTCCGGCTTAAGAGTTCTATAGTTAATTGTTTCCGGTTTTGTAACTTCTCCATAGGACCATTCTCTGATCTTTTCAGGTGAAGCCAACCCTATACGCATTGAATCAAAATTGTTTACGTCTAACAAGAATCGCTCACTCCCTTCTACTCAAGATCGTCTTTGGAGCCATCATCGGTTCCATCGTCTTTATTTTTGCCATCCATATTATCCAGATTCATATTACCAATATCTGCGATAACATCAAATGCTCTTTTATCAACGTCTTCTTCGACTTCAGTGGGGATTGCAACCGGTATTTCTCCTTGCACGTCCATGTCTAATTCACGAGCTACATCGTTGATATTTACATCATCTTCATCGTCTTCCAAGGAAATTTCTTCCTCATCTTCATTCAACACCTTAATATCAAGACCAATGCTCTGCATTTCTTTAATTAGAACTTTGAATGATTCGGGAACGCCCGGCTCAGGAATATTCTCTCCTTTGACAATAGCTTCATAAGTCTTTACACGACCAACGACGTCATCGGATTTCACAGTAAGTATTTCTTGCAATGTGTAAGCTGCGCCATAGGCTTCCAAGGCCCAAACTTCCATTTCGCCAAATCTCTGTCCCCCGAATTGAGCTTTACCACCTAAAGGCTGCTGCGTAACTAGAGAGTACGGGCCGGTAGAACGAGCATGAATCTTATCAGCAACAAGATGATGGAGTTTTAGCATATAAACACAGCCAACGGTTACTTGGTTGTCAAAAGGTTCACCTGTACGCCCATCATACAAAACAGTCTTCCCACTAGGGTCAATCCCCGCCAAGGCTAATGTTCTATTCATATCCTGCTCGTGTGCACCATCAAAAACCGGCACAGCCATAGGGACAGCATGGTTAACGGTTTCAGGTATGCCATATTTTTTAGCATCATATCCCGCTTCCATTAGTTCCTTAACGATATTCTTATCTCCTGCGTCAATTTTCATACCTAAGGCACAAGCGGCCCAACCTAAATGCGCTTCCAAAATCTGACCAATATTCATACGCGACGGTACGCCCAAGGGGTTTAGCACAATTTGTACCGGTTCGCCGTTAGGCAAAAAGGGCATATCTTCACGTGGTAAAATACGGGAAACGACACCTTTATTACCATGGCGGCCTGCCATTTTATCGCCTTCGGAAATCTTACGTTTTTGGGCAATATGTACACGCACTTGCTCATTAACGCCCGGCGGTAACTCATCACCATTATCACGTGTAAATATTTTAACACTAACAATAATACCCGATTCGCCATGGGGCACACGCAAAGAACTATCACGGACTTCTCTGGCTTTTTCTGCAAATATTGCCCTTATTAAACGTTCCTCCGCTGATAGCTCTGTTTCTCCTTTAGGAGTTACTTTTCCTACCAAAATATCTCCCGGACGAACTTCAGCGCCTATACGAATAATCCCGCCTTCGTCCAAATCTTTTAAGGCCTCTTCCGAAACGTTAGGAATATCTCTTGTAATTTCTTCCGCACCCAACTTTGTATCACGCGCGTCACAATCATACTCTTCAATATGTATGGAAGTGAAAACATCGGCCTTGACCAAGTCTTCACTCAAAAGCACGGCATCCTCATAATTGTAACCTTCCCATGGCATATAAGCCACAACCACGTTGTGTCCTAAAGATAATTCGCCATGGTCAGTTGCCGGGCCATCCGCCAACACCTGATTTTTAGTAACCTTATCACCCTTATAGACAATTGGTCTTTGGTTTACACAGGTACCTTGGTTAGAGCGTTTGAATTTTAAAATATTATATTCATCATAATCGCCTTTTTTAGTTTTAACAACTATGTGATCACCGGTAACGCTGGTAACTATGCCAGAATTTTTGGCTAGGATACAAACACCTGAGTCAACAGCTACTTTGTATTCCATACCTGTTCCCACTACAGGAGCTTGTGTACTTAGCAATGGAACAGCCTGACGCTGCATATTCGCACCCATTAAGGCACGGTTAGCATCATCATTTTCTAAGAAAGGAATAAGGGCCGTGGCAATTGATACAACCTGCTTAGGTGATACATCCATAAAATCTGCTTGTTCCGGAGGAATTGAAAGCACCGCATCCTTATCACGAGCAGTAACACGCTCTTCCAAGAAAAAGCCCTCATCATCCAACGGTTCGTTGGCTTGGGCAATAATATAATTATCTTCTTCATCTGCAGTAAGGTAGACGATTTCGTCAGTTACTTTTCTGTGTTTTTTATCAACTTTACGATAAGGCGTTTCCATAAAACCAAAGCGATTAATAACGGCAAATGTAGATAAAGAACCAATCAGCCCAATGTTTGGTCCCTCAGGAGTCTCAATTGGGCACATGCGGCCGTAATGAGAATGATGTACATCACGTACTTCATAACCGGCACGCTCCCTGGATAGCCCACCAGGCCCTAATGCAGATAAACGGCGCTTATGAGTTAGTTCAGCTAAAGGATTATTTTGGTCCATAAACTGTGATAACTGACTAGATCCAAAAAACTCTTTGATTGATGCTACAACCGGTCTAATATTAATTAATGCTTGTGGCGTAATAACTTCAACATCTTGAATGGTCATGCGCTCTTTAACCACACGTTCCATTCGCGCCAACCCTATGCGGAACTGGTTTTGCAATAACTCACCCACACTACGCACGCGTCTATTACCCAAATGGTCAATATCATCAGGTGAGCCCATGCCATCGATAAGGTTCAACAAATAGCCAAAAGCAACAACCACATCATCAGGAGTGATAACACGTACTTTCTCTCCAATATCAGTTGTAAAAAGAACCTTTTCCGGGGCTTCCATATGTTTTACAATAGCAAAATCAAAACCTGGCTCTTTGTAAACGCCACTATTTTCAATCTTCTCAATAGCTGCGTCATCAATAATTGTTCCTGCTTTTATAATAATATGGCCTTTTTTGCCATTTTCATCTTTTTCACAAATAGGTTCCAGAAGTTCTTTGCCAAAAAGTCTTCTGCGCCAATTCATTTTCTTATTAACCTTATAGCGTCCAACATTTGCTAAATCGTAACGCCTTGAATCAGAAAAAGTGTTTCTTATAAGTTGTTGTGCATTCTCTAAATTAGCTGGTTCACCCGGTCTTAATTTTTTATAAATTTCCAACAATGCTTCTTCTTCATTATGAGTAATATCTTTGGCTAGTGTTGCCAATAAATACGGATGTTCTCCAAAACAAGCCAAAATATCGTCATTAGTTGGAAGTCCCATGACGCGCAAAAGAGCTGTTGCCGGTAATTTTCTTGTTCTATCTACACGAGCATAAATAATGTCATTTAGATCAGTTTCAAATTCAATCCAAGCGCCACGATTAGGTATAACAGTAGTTCCATAAATCTTTTTGCCAATAGGATCCATAGCAGCACTGTAATAAACACCAGGACTTCTTACTAATTGACTAACAATCACACGCTCAGCACCATTAATAACAAAGGTACCGGTACTGGTCATTAGGGGAAAGTCGCCCATAAATACTTTGGACTCTTTAATTTCTCCCGTCTCTTTATACAACAAACGAACATCTACATTTAATGGTGCGGAATAACTTGCGTCCCGCTCTTTACAAGTCTCAACATCATACTTGGGATCGCCCAAAGTAAACCCTTCAAAAGAAAGCTCTAGATTTTCAGTAAAATCTTTAATTGGAGAAATATCCTTAAAAATTTCGCCAAGACCCTCTCTTATGAACCACTCATAAGATTTTCTTTGAATGTCAATCAAATGGGGCATTTGCAGTACTTCGTTAATTCTAGCATAGCTATAGCGAATTCTGTCACCAGTGGGAACCGGTCTAAACATGTATTCCCTCACTCCTTATAAAATTATTTTTGGTTCTAAAAGCACGGTCATAGGCAAAAAAAACGGGATCCTCAAAAAAAAATCTTTTAAAGTCCCGCTTGTTTGTCCATGTCTTCTTATCGTGCTCCATCTCCTCTACGTGAGCGGAAACGCGATGTCCAACCACTGAACCCTCGTGTCTCTGTGAAATTATATTATAAATCATTGTAGTAAGCCATTTTATCACTAGTAGCTAAAAATGTCAATAGTTAAAATAGAAAAAGAAAAGGCTCTCAAAACTGAGAGCCTTCACTATGTAATTATTATTTTACCTCTACAGAAGCACCAGCATCCTCAAGTTTTGCTTTCAAAGCATCAGCATCAGCTTTGCTGATTTTCTCTTTAACAGCCTTAGGAGCTTCGTCAACGATAGCTTTAGCTTCTTTCAAGCCAAGACCGGTTACTTCACGAACAATTTTAATTACGTTGATTTTGCTTGCACCAGCGGCAGTCAAAACAACATCAAACTCAGTTTGCTCTTCAGCAACAGCTGCACCAGCAGCAGGAGCAGCGGCAGCTGCTACAGGAGCAGCGGCGGAAACGCCAAATTTTTCTTCCAAAGCTTTTACTAATTCAGATAATTCCAACACACTCATAGCTTCAATAGCTTCCATAATTTGTTCTTTATTCATAATAAAATACCTCCATTTTTTTTTAGGATTACACCCAAATTAACTTACTTGTTTTTTATGCGGATTCTTTTTCTTTACGAACGGCGTCCAAAACATATACAAAATTGCGTATAGTTCCTTGTAACACGTTGACCAATCCGGAAATAGGAGCTTGCATACTGCCAAGCATTTTTGCCAGCAATACTTCGCGAGAAGGTAATGCGGCCAAAGCTTTAATCTCATCAACGGTAATCATCTTACCATCAAGTACTCCTGCTTTGATTTCCAGAGCTTGGTGTCCTTTAGCAAAATCGTTGATAATTTTAGCAACGGCAACCGGGTCTTCAGGAGCTACAGCAATAGCAGTGTTATGTTCCAAATAGGAATCCATTCCTTCAATACCAACTTCTTTAGCAGCAATACGAAGTAATGTGTTTTTAACAACAACATACTTAACATTGGCTGCACGCATGGATCCTCTAAGTTTAGTATCATCTGCTACGGTTAACCCGCAATAGTTTACTAAAACAACACATTTAGCACCACTTAATATTTCTTTAAGTTCGGCAACTTTACTAGCCTTTTCAGGTCTGATATCATGCATTTCTACACCTCCTTAGCTATTTTATTAATTGAAAAGACCTCTCGGCACACAGCCGGAGGTCGTATAATTATACTTCTCCGACCTAGGCAGGTGATGTTAATCTTTATGCATTTCTGCGCCTACTGTCTACGGTCCGACGGTCATTTTCTATAAAATTTTATTTATCACTTGCGGCTTTCAATATATCAATATGCACGCCAGGTCCCATAGTTGTGGACAAGGTCACGCTCTTAATATACTGGCCTTTAGCTCCGGATGGTTTTACTTTAATCAAGGTCTCAATAAGTGTCAGATAATTACCAAGCAATTGTTCCTCACTAAAAGAAACTTTACCAATAGAAGTTTGAACATTACCGGACTTATCTGTACGATATTCAATCTTACCTGCTTTGATTTCGCTGATAGCACGGGTTAAGTCCATTGTAACTGTTCCAACCTTAGGATTTGGCATTAAGCCTTTTGGTCCCAAAATCTTACCCAACCGTCCAACAACGCCCATCATATCAGGTGTTGCTACGCAAACGTCAAAATCAGTCCAACCACTTTTTATCTTGTCTACAAATTCGTCAGAACCAACATAATCTGCACCGGCAGCTTCTGCTTCAGCAACTTTTGCGCCTTTAGCAAATACCAATACGCTCTTAGATTTACCTGTACCATGAGGAAGAACTAGGGCCCCACGCACTTGTTGATCAGCATACTTAGGATCTACACCCAACCGCACAGAAACCTCAACAGTACTGTCAAACTTAGTCACAGAAGTCTTCTTAACTAATTCTACTGCTTCCTTCGGTGCATACAACTTGCTTGCGTCTATAAGTTTAGACACGTCTTGATACTTCTTACCTACTTTTGTCATAAAACAATCCTCCTTGTGGTCTAACGGCTCTACGCCTCCCACTACACTGACTAAATTTAATCTTCTACAACAATACCCATGCTACGAGCAGTACCTTCAATCATGCGCGTTGCAGCTTCAACATCAGTAGCATTAAGATCTTCCATTTTACTGGTAGCTATTTCACGAACTTGATCGCGTTTCAGCGTAGCAACTTTCTTCTTATTTGGCTCGCCTGAAGCTTTTGCAAGACCAGCGGCCTTTTTTAAAAGGACAGCAGCCGGCGGAGTTTTTGTTATAAAGGTAAATGAACGATCTTCAAAAACAGTAATTTCTACAGGAATAATAAGGCCTGCCTGCGCAGCTGTACGTTCATTAAAATCCTTAACAAAAGCCATAATGTTAACCCCTGCTTGGCCAAGAGCCGGTCCTACTGGAGGAGCTGGCGTAGCTTTGCCTGCTGGGACTTGTAATTTCACCATTTTTATAACTTTTTTCGGCATTATTCACACCTCCTTAATTATTTAACTTCTTCGACTTGTGTAAAATCAACTTCAACAGGAGTTTCACGTCCAAACATATCAACCAAAACCTTCAGTTTTCCACGTTCTTCGTTAATCTCAGCAACTGCTCCCAAACAGCCGGCAAAACCGGAACCAGTAAGTCGAACAGTCTGTTGTAGTGCAAAATTACATTTATGACGGACAACAGGCATATCTTCACCATCATGGGGCAGAGCCCCTAAAATACGCTCTACCTCTCCCTCGGAAAGAGGAATGGGTTTCGTGCCTGATCCAACGAATCCAGTAACACCTGGGGTATTACGGACAGCGTACCATGAACGATCGTTAACGATCATTTCCACCAATACATAGCCGGGGAAAACCTTACGAGCTATTACGCGCTTCTTATCATCCTTAACCTCAATCTCATTTTGCATAGGAACAAGGACTTGAAAAATCTCATCCTCCATACCCAAGGAATGAATCTTGCGTTCAAGATTTGCCGTTACTTTGTTTTCATATCCGGAATAAGTATGTATAACATACCAATGTTTCTGTTCTTCCATCAGTTACTACACTCCCATCAAAAGGCGGAATAACTGACTAAAAACACCGTCAATAATCCAAATTAAGAAAGCAACAAAACATGTGGCCAAAATAACAACTATGGTATACGCCAATAGTTCTTGTTTGGTTGGCCATGTCACTTTTTTCATTTCATTTTTTGCTTCACGAAAGAATAGAGCCAAACCAGTGGCACTTTTCAAATTCGTCGTCGTTTGTGGAACGGCCATATTTTCACATCCTTGCTTATCAGCAAATATACGTTTATATAATGGAAACTAAATTATTTAGTTTCTTTATGCAAAGTATGTTTCTTGCAGAATTTGCAATATTTATTGATTTCAATACGATCTGGATCGTTCTTTTTATTTTTTGTTGTCTGGTAGTTACGTTGTTTGCACTCGGTGCAAGCCAAAGTAACGCCATTGCGTGCTCCAACAGCCATTCTTCAACACCTCACTTACACTTAAATATATATCAGCTAAAATTGTTGCCCATATAGCGTAACATACCGAACACTTTATGTCAACAATAAAATACAAGGCCGAACCTAATAGTCGGCCTTATGATAACCTTCTAACAAGCACTTATTTTTCTTCTATTGCAGTAACAACGCCAGCGCCAACAGTATGTCCGCCTTCGCGAATAGCGAAACGCAAACCGGCCTCAATGGCAATTGGAGTTATTAGTTCTATCTCCATTGTTACATTATCT
>Ga0183100_1000524_pt1 | contig 29229 bp, 21 predicted proteins | sample Biomet2_FD_127789 | JGI IMG/M metagenome (GOLD analysis project Ga0183100, IMG submission 127789) | Microbial communities from bioreactor (seeded with anoxic lake sediment) at LBNL, California, USA - Biofuel metagenome 2 | ecosystem: Engineered > Bioreactor > Anaerobic > Unclassified ...
TTACTTTAAGGAACAATGCGGTGGCAAAAAAGAAAGAACAAGCCGCGATAAAGAGAGAATAATAATCATTGACGATCCAATATCGAGTCTCTCCCATATTTATGTTTTTAATGTTGGGATGATAATAAAAAATGATTTTTTTAATTCGACAAGATGTTCACAGATCTTTCTTTTAACGCATAGCCTATATTTTTTTTATGAGATGGTGTATTCAAAAGAAAAAGAAAGACATGATTCCCAAGCGCTTTTTAGGTTGGATAAACATATAGATGGCAGTGAGATTTCTTCGATGAGATATAACGAAATCCAAAACGATTATCAAGCTTATTGGGAAATCGTCAAGGATCAAAAACAACATCCTGCGATAATAGCGAACTGCATGCGAAATATAATCGAATATTTTTTTGGATTCATTGAAAAGAAAGATTTGAATAATGTTTTTCAGGAGAAAGAATTGAAAGACTCAAAATACCAAGCATTTCGACGATATATAAACCGCGAATCACATTCTACAGGGGATAATATCTTTGACTTTAAAGAATTTGATTATGCCAATTTTTTATCAGCTTTTCAACTAGTATTTAGTCTTAGCGGTTATGATAAACACTATAACAAAATGATAAAATAACTTGGGGAGGAACACCCATGAAACTGCTTCACCTTTCAGACCTTCACATCGGAAAACGGGTCAATGAGTTTTCCATGTTGGAGGACCAGGAGTATATCCTGACCAAGATCATAAATATCATCGACGACGAAAAGCCGGATGCCATTTTGATTGCCGGGGACGTGTATGACAAATCCGTTCCCAGCGCCGAGGCGGTCCAGCTTTTCGATGATTTTTTGGTGAAACTGGCTCGTCGCCGGTTGGCGGTCCTGATCATCAGCGGCAACCACGACTCCCCAGAGCGGATCGCCTTCGGCGGCCGGATCATCAGCCAAAGCGGCGTTTTCCTAAGCCCGGTCTATGACGGGCACCTGGAGCCCATCATCCTGAAAGACGCCTACGGGGAAGTGGATTTTTTTCTCCTTCCCTTCATCAAACCGGCCCACGTCCGAAGGTTCTTTTTGGAAGAACCCATTGAAACCTACACCGATGCCCTTCGGGCCGCCCTAAGGGAGGCCAACCCCGACCCCACCCATCGAACCGTTCTCCTCACCCACCAGTTCATCACCGGCGCAGCCCGAAGCGATTCGGAAGAAATCAGCATCGGCGGCAGCGACAACGTGGATGCGGAAGTTTTTCATGACTTTGACTATGTGGCCCTGGGCCATCTTCACGGGCCTCAGCAGGTGCAAAGGCCCACTATCCGATACTGCGGAACCCCCCTCAAGTACTCTTTCGGGGAGGCGGGCCACACCAAATCCGTCACCCTGGTGGAATTGGGACCCAAAGGAACCGTGGAGATCCGCACCCTTCCCCTGACCCCCAAGCGGGACATGCGGGAATTGAAAGGCGGCTACCTGGAGCTCACCGCCCGGGAAACATACCAGGGCACCCCAAAGGAGGACTACCTTCACATCACCCTCACCGATGAAGAGGACATCCCCGACGTCATCGGCAAGCTCCGTTCCATTTATCCCAACATCATGAAAGTGGACTACGACAACCAAAGGACCAGGACCAGCGCCCAGATCACCGTCACCGAAAATCTGGAGCAAAAGACTCCCCTCGCTCTTTTTGAAGAGCTTTTTGAGCTGCAAAACAACAAACCCCTCACCCAGCAGCAGCGGGGATTCGCCCAGGACCTGATTGAAACCATATGGGAGGGACAAAAATGAGACCGACAAAACTGACGATTTCAGCCTTTGGCCCTTATGCCGGCCTGACCGCCCTGGACCTGACCCGTCTGGGGGAACACGGCCTGTATCTGATCACCGGGGACACCGGTTCCGGCAAAACCACCCTTTTTGACGCCATCGCCTTCGCCCTCTACGGGGAAGCTAGCGGAGAAAACCGTGAAACCACCATGTTCCGCAGCAAGTACGCGGCTTCGGACATCCCCACCTTTGTGGAAATGACTTTCCGCTACGGAGGCAAAGAATACACCATCCGGCGAAGCCCGGAATATGAAAGGCCGTCCCAGCGGGGGAGCGGCACCACCACCCAAAAACCCGAGGCGCAGTTGACCCTGCCCGACGGCAAGGTCATCACCAAGGTCAAGGAAGTCACCTTTGCCATCGAGGAAATCATCGGCCTCACCCGCAACCAATTCGCCCAGATCGCCATGATCGCCCAGGGGGAATTCATGAAACTCCTCAACGCCTCCACCAAGGAGCGTCAGGATATTTTTCGCAAAATCTTCGCCACCACCCCCTACTATGTCCTCCGGGATAAACTGGCCAAAGAGGCCGCGGCCCTGAACCGGGAAAGGGAAGCCCACCGACAAAGCATCGCCCAGTACATCAGCGGCATCGAAACGGGTCCAGCCGGAATCGAAACGCGCCCGGACGAAATCGAAGCGGGCCCGGCAGGAATCGAAGTGGGTCCAGATAACGTGTTGGGGCTGGAGCTGCGCACCCTCAAGGAAAACCCCGGGCAGGTGCCTGTGACGGATGTGCTGGAGCTTTTGGGAAAAATCATCGAGGCGGATTTGAAGATAAAGGCCCGTTTGGCGGGTCGCCATGAACTGGCAGGCAAAGAGCAGGAGACGATGGTCGCCGCTCTGGAAAAGGCCAGACAGATCAAGCAGACCCGGGAGGAGCTGTCCCGTCAGGAAATGCTGCTGTCAACGCTCAGCCCTGAACTGTCGGCGCTGAAGGCCGCCAAAGAGGAGGCCCAGACCCACAAGCCGCAAATCCAAGCCCTGTCCCAGCAGATCACTACAGCACAAAACAAGCTGGTCCGGTACGACGAGTTGGTCGCCATGGAGGCGGAAGCCCGCAAACTGGAAACCGGAAAACAGGCCAATGAGAGAAATCTCGCCGCCGCGTCCGCCCGTTCCTCTGAGCTGGAAACCAAAATCCAGGCCGCAAAGAAAGAGCTTGAATCCCTCAAAACCGCCGGAGAAACCAGACTGACCGCCCGGCAATCCCTTGAAAAAGAAAAATCCCAACAGACCGCACTATCCGGTTTGGAAGTGGATTTCAATCAATACAAAAAATTGCTGTCGCAGCTGAAAGACGCCCAGGCACGGTATGAAGTGTCAAAAAAAGATGCTGAAATGCTGGCCGCCGACTTTTTAAGACAAAATACTGCATTTTATGACGCCCAGGCCGGCATTCTGGCCAAAGCGTTGTCGCCGGGACAGCCCTGTCCCGTCTGCGGCGCCACGGATCATCCAAGTCCCGCGCCGCTGGCGGCGGAAGCCCCGTCGGAAAAGCAGCTGAAGGAAACCAAAGCCGCCGCCGACAACGCCCAGGCCCAGGCCGCCGAACACAGCAAAGCCGCAAGCGTTCTTTTGGAGCGGGAAAGTGCAAGTCGTGTCGCTTTATTGACACTTTGTGACACCCTTCTGCCACAAGAATCAGGCCAACAGTCCCAAGAGGCAAGCCAGCTGTCCCAAAGTGCCATAATCAATACACAAAATGCAGGCGTGATGCAGATGAAGCCTGATTTGGACACTTTAATACAAGCCCGAAAGGCCCAACTTGCAGCCGCCATCGGCGACTTGGAAAAAGCCTGCCGGGAAGCGGATACCGCTTTCGCCAGAAAGACCGCGCTGGAAGAAGCCCTCCCCACACTGGAGTCGGACAAGAAAGAAGCCGACGGGAGAATCCTTTCTCTGAAAGAGGAAAAAACCAAAATCGAAACCGGCGTCACAGGTCTCGCCCAACAGATCCAAAAGCTCAAAGCCACCCTTGAATTCCCTGAGCTGGAATTGGCCAAGGCCGACATCAAACGCCTTGAAAACGACATGAAATGTCTCCAGGATGCAATTGATGACGCGAATAAGGCATTTGAGGACAAAAACACCCAAGTCAACAATAGCCAAACTGCCATCAAAACCCTGACCGCCCAGCTCCCTGACGGAGGGGACGCGCCGGATCCGGAAGAGTTGCAGCATCAGCTGGAGGAAAAGAAAACCGCCATGGCTGGATTGCTCGGGGAAATGCAGGAGGTGGCCACAAGGATCACCAACAATCAGACCAACCGGATCAACATCGAACAAAAAAGCGCCGGCCTCACCGCCGTGGAAGAGAAGTGGACTTGGGTCAATGCCCTGGCCAACACCGCCAACGGCAGCATTTACGGCAAGGAACGAATCATGCTGGAGACCTATGTCCAGATGACCTATTTCGACCGGATCATCGCCCGGGCCAACACCCGGTTCATGGTCATGTCCGACGGCCAGTACGAGTTGCTCCGAAGACGGGAAGCCGACAACCTGCGAAGCCAAAGCGGGCTGGAACTTGACGTGCTGGACCACTACAACGGAACGGTGCGCAGTGTCAAAACCCTTTCCGGGGGCGAGTCCTTCATGGCCTCATTGTCTCTGGCCCTGGGGCTTTCCGACGAAATCCAATCCTCCGCCGGCGGCGTCCATCTGGACACCATGTTCATCGACGAAGGCTTCGGTTCCCTGGACGAAGACACCCTGAACAAAGCCATGACCGTCTTCGGCCAGCTTTCCCAGGGCAGCAAACTGGTGGGCATCATCTCCCACGTGGCCGAACTGAAAAACCGCATCGACAAGCAGATCGTGGTCAAAAAAGAAAAGAGCGGCGGCAGCGGCGCGGAGATTGTGTAGGAGAATTGCAAAAAGTCGTTTGAAAAAGTGTTAAATTTAGCAAAAAGTCGTTTGACTTTTTGTATCAACTTGAAGTCAAAGCTGAAATCAATCTTCAGGCTAAGAGCCTAAAGAATTACCGTGAAAAATTCCGACCCGAGTTGTCCATCCGAACATCCATGGCGGATTATAAACAAGAAGGGGACCTGCTTAATTTGCCACTTTGGGCAATTGGAGAAGCCGCGCTCTTAAGGTAGCCATAAGGTGGCCTTATTCGTGTGGCAGTTTAACTATTTTAAAAACTGAATCAACCTATTCGAACTCCAGCGGATTCCTCTTATACACATAGATGCTATAGCCGCAGGTGATGACTTCGGCCACAATAAACGCGAACCAGACGCCGCTCATGCCCATGAAATGGGTCAGCAGCCACATCGCTGGAAGCAAGACGATCAGCTGCCTCAGCAGGTTGATCCGGATGCTGTATTTGACTTTTCTCGTCGACTGCATATAGGAGGCGACCATGGTGGCGATGCCGTTGAAAACATAGCTTGCCGCCATGATCCGCAGCGCCGGTATGCCAAAGGACATCATCTCATCGGACGCCATGAACAGCCTTAGGATCTGTTCCGGAAATACCGATAGGATTATAGCCCCCACACCCATCATCACAACGGCGATGATTGTCCCGTATCGAAGCGACTCCTGGAGTCGCTCTTTGTTTTTGGCGCCGTAGTTGAAGCTCATGATCGGCAGGCAGCCTTGAATCAAGCCGTTCACGGTCATGACCACAAGCTGCTGCGCCTTGAAATAGGCGCCAAAGAAGGCGACTGCCGTCGTCGAGTAGGCGATCAAAAAGATGTTGGCGAATGAAACCATGAAGGCCCCCAGCGCATTCATGATGAAAGACGGGAACCCGATGACAAAGATGTCCTTAAAAATGCCAAGGTCCATCTTGAACCCTGTCGTCTTGATCTTGACCTTCTGACGGGTGAAAATCAGCACATAAAAAGCCAGAATCATTGAAAAGGTATACCCTGACACAGTGGCGATGGCCGAACCTTTGATCCCCAATTGGGGGAATGGACCCAGGCCAAAAATAAGAAGTGGGTTGAGGACGAAATTCAGCACGACCCCGGCGATCTGAAACCACATGGGCGCCAGCATGTTGCCTGTGCCCTGTATGATTTTCTGAATCGCGATATGGACCATGCTTGGAAGCTGAAAAAGCACACAGATATACATATAGTCCAGGCAAAGTTGATAGATTGCAGGATCGTCGGTGAACGCCTTGAAGTAAGGTCGTACGATCAGCAAAAGAACAATGACCAAAACCGTTCCGAAAACGGAGGAGAGAATCAATCCATGGGATACCACACTATTCGCCTCGTCCTGTTTCCCCTGTCCAAGATATTTGGCCACCAGAACGTTGATCCCCACACCCGTCCAGATGGATAAAGAAATCATCAGCGTTGTGATCGGGAAGGAAAGGGAAACCGCAGTAAGGGCGTCTTCGCTGATCCACGAAACAAAGATGCTGTCCACAAAATTATAGGAATACATCAAAAACATGGAGCACAGAGGCGGCAATGACATGCTGATGATTAAAGGCAGCATTGGCTTAGTGGCCATTTTGTTGTTTTGATTGGCATTGGTCATGAACGTTTCCTCCCTGAGAATATAAGCCGATAGATTCCGTATCCCGCGATGCCGCCCAGGGTGTTGGCCAGAAGGTCGTTGACGTCAAAGGAACGGGTCATCATGAAGAGCTGCGTAAGCTCGATGAAGAGACTGACCCCGAAGGAAATCAGAAACACCTTGAGGGCCACCCGCCGTTTGGGGAAACGAAAGACCAGCGGCAGGAGAAAGCCCAATGGAACAAATAAAATGGCATTGAGGGCGAATTGCTTTGGCAGCCATTGGGAAAAGGGGATCAGGTTATAGGCTCTGGGCCTGAAAAGATCCAAAGAAAACCCAATGGGATCCAAAATGCCCGTTGCGATACTCAACAGATACAGGAATGCAATCAACAAAAAACCAAAAAAATATTGGGAAACTTTGAGCTTGCCCAGAGATTTTCCGGTGACCAGCCGACCGATGACGACGGCCAAAAGTCCGATAGCGCCGACCACCAAAGCCTCGATCCAATGATATTCAATAAAATTAAGCCAGTTCATTTGTTCCCCTCTTTCAAGTTCGACATGATTGCAAACAATGATAGTATAACAAAAATGACATAAAAAAACACCTGCACATTCATGTCGGACTGAATTGACGAAAAGTAGTTGAATGGTATATAATATTTAAGTAAGTTGTTGGGGAAACGGGGAGAACCAGATGGATATGGGGAACCACATGGATGTTGGACTGATGGATACGTTGATGCCGCTCATTTTTATGCTGCCGGCGTTTTTTATTGTCCTTTACAATATTTACTTTTACCAAAAGAACGGATACGTGGCGGACAAAATCATCGAGGAGCGAAACAAGTGGCTGTATCGGAAAGTGGGCGCCAAACGATTGGGCAAAAAATGGATCGCCCTCAATTTTATCATTTTGGTGATCTTGCTGATTCTGGGCTGTGTCAACTTCTTCACCGACAGCTTTGCGGTCAAACACTTCATGCTGCTGGTGGCCATGCCCATCGCCGCTGTCCTTATCACTGTCTATGTCATCGCACTCCTTGTCTTTAGCCGCAAGAAAGACGATGAAGAGGAGGACACCACCGGCCATTTTGGCTTATAAGGGAGACCGAAGAGCGCAGAAGCGCTCTTTTATTATTTTTTGATATTTGGAAAACGACGATAAACCCAAGGCGGAACGGCCGTTGACCTATGCTTTTGGTAAGGGATGAAATTATGGGCTGAAATTGACACTTTCCAAATAAAAGCGTATAATCCAAACCTATGGAGGTAAAGAAAATGGAAGACAGTAGTGGACACAGTCACATACGACGCAAAGCTATCATCAGAAGCGGTTTCGGGCATCTGCTTTCCTTTCTTTGTCGCTGAAGGAGGTATTGGGTTGCCCTGACCGGAAAGGAAGGGCAGACAATGCTGAAAATTTACAAGACCATTGGGAACACTCTCAAAAGAATCAATTCAATGGATGATCAAAATCTTTGGATTGACGCCATCAACCCCACCGAAAGGGAGATGCAGGAACTCTGTACCCGATATAATTTGGATATCGATTTGCTGAAGGCTCCGCTGGACGAGGAGGAGCGACCTCGAATCGAGGCATATGACGATCAAGTGCTGATCCTGATCGGCATGCCGAATATGCCGGAAACCGACTCGGGCCCCACCCCTGTGCTCTACAACACCATTCCCCTTGGAATCGTGATCACAGAGCAAATCATCATCACGGTCTCTCTGACCGAAAATATGCTGATCAAACAAATCATCAAAATGAAAAATCCTCCGGTGACCAATAAACGGACCCGGTTTGTTCTTCAATTGCTGTACAACAATGCCCGGCTTTTTTTGGGCTGCCTAAAAGAAATCGACAAGAAATCAACAGAAATCGAGCAGTATCTTCACAAATCCTCCAAGAACGTTGAACTGATCAACCTTTTGAATCTGGAAAAAAGCTTGGTTTACTTCACAACCGCCTTGCGTTCCAACGAAAGTGTTTTTGAAAAACTGCTGCGAACCTATCTCCGCAAGATCCACGACGAGGAAAGCCAGGTCACCGTGAGAATTCTCAAGAAATACGAAGAAGACGAAGAGCTGCTGGAGGACGTCATCACGGAGAACAAACAGGCCATCGACATGGCCGACATTTATACCAACATCCTGGGCGGCACGATGGATGCGTTCGCTTCAATCATCTCCAACAACTTGAATATCGTGATGAAGTTTTTGGCGATCATCACCATTGTCATGGCGGTGCCCACCATCATCACCAGCTTCTTTGGAATGAATGTGCCCCTGCCATATCAAAACAGCCCGTTTTCCTATCTGGGCATCATCGGCGGGACGATCGTCCTTATGGCCGCCGGCGCGTTTTTGATCACCAAGAAAAAAATGTATTGATATATTGAAGAAAGATGCATTAAGCCAACGTCAGCAAAGCCAGGTTCGCCTGGCTTTTTTTATTTTTTTATATGGAACAATTGTTCCATATATTTATTTTTTGAGTGGCGCTATAATAATGCGAGAACGTATTAACCTATATATTCAAGTAAAGTAATAATGAATCTTGGAAGCTTTCATTTCCAATGAAAAGGAGAAACAATATGGCTATGAAAAAAAAGAAAATCAGGATTGCGGCCGGAGCGGTGGCGGTGCTCATCGCCATGTCGCCACTTTTTACCGCCATACCCGCACATGCCATGACGCTGGATCAGGAATGGTCAAAAAATGTGGGCACAAGCCAACTGGACCGGGTGGTGACCATGACAAAGACATCCGATGGCGGATATGTGGTTGGAGGATACTCCAATGCGGATGTCGACGCCGACCAGGGCCAAAACTACATGCTGGCCAAGCTGGATGCCAAGGGAAACCAATTATGGCTCATCCATTTGGGCGGAAGCGTCGGGTTTGACGAGATCCACCAAGTGATTGAAACGTCCGATGGCGGTCTTGCGATCGTCGGAGATACGGCAGGCGGAATGGGCGCCGGAGGAACCATCGCGGCAGGCGGATATGTCATGAGGCTGGATGCCGGCGGCAACCAGGTATGGGGAGTCAACGTCGGTGTGAAGACCAACGACCACTTCAACGCCATCGTTGAAACGACGGATGGCGGATTCGCTGTGGCGGGATCAACCAACGGTGATCTTGACAATGGCGCGATTGGAAGTTACGATGGCGCAATAGTTAAACTGGATGCCAATGGCAACAAGCTGTGGGCCAAGAATGTAGGGACGGAGGCGCAAGAATCCCTCAGCTCACTAATCCAAACCGCTGACGGTGGATTCATTGCCGGCGGCACAGTTTTAGACATGAGCTCTGGGGACTTCCCGACCGGCGACGGGCTGATTGTCAAGGTGGATGCCGTCGGCAATCAGCTTTGGCAAAAAACCGTAGGGACCTCTCAGGAAGATCGAATCAACGACGTTGCAAACACATCTGACGGTGGGTTTGTTGTTGCAGGAATAACGGCAGGAGACGTTGGAAGCGGTTATTTGGGCAACGAGGACGGCATGGTTCTCAAGTTCGACAAAGACGGCAACCAAATTTGGGGACAAAACATAGGTACAAGCTCTTCTGACTTGATCAATTCAATCATTCAGACCTCGGACGGTGGATACGCCTTGGGCGGAATGACATACGGAGATACGGGCAATGGAAACATTGGCGAATCTGACGGATTGATGGTGAAGCTTGATGCCAGCGGCAGCAAGGTTTGGGCCAGGAATGTGGGAACGAATCAATCCGACCAGATCTTCACTATTGTGGAAACGGCCGATGGCGGATTCGCCGTGGCAGGGAGTACGGCCGGGGCTTTGAGCAACGGCAACATGGGACAGGACGATGGCTTCGTCATCAAGTTTTCTCCGGTTTACACGATCTCCTTTGACGGCAACGGAGGGGCGGGAAGCATGAAGAGCCAATCCGGCTTCCTGGACACATCGGACTCTCTTGGCGGCAATCAATTTGCCAATAGCGGAAAAACATTCGTCGGTTGGGCGACCTCCGAAGAAAATGCCAAAAAGGGCATTGTTGAATACACAGACGGTCAAGGGATGACCTATTCCGGCGATATGACGCTTTATGCGGTATGGAAGTCTCCCGCGCCCACTCCTCCAAGCAAGGTGGACGACGCCAACACATCCGACCCGGGCACAACCGGCGCGGACGTTTCCGAGCCTGCCGAAACAACGCCGCAGACCGGGGATTCAAGCGATCTTGCGGTATGGATCGGGTTGTTTGGATTCAGTGCCGTCGCAACAACTTCAATGGCCGCGGTATACGGCCGCAAACGCAAGACAAACCGCCAGTCCATAAAATAGAGGACTGGATGGAGCTAAACCTCATTTCAATTGTTTTAAAAGCCAGGCATGCCTGGCTTTTAAATTTCTCTCTGTTCAAGCCTCCGGTTTCCCCATCCCGCATCTCCGGTTTCCCCATCCCGCGCCTACGGTTTTCGCTGTCTGCATCTCCGGTTTCTTGGTTAAAAAAGGCGAATTGTGAAAATACACAGGCAAACCGTTAAAATAAAGGGCTAAATTGTATTGAAGCAACAAAAAAAATATTAAAAAATTGTTGACATACACTAAACAAAGCCATAAAATATTAGATGTGACAAATTGTGCTCAATTGTGCGCATCAACGTCTTCGGGATGTGCGCATTTGCGCGCTTTGACAATATATTTGGAGGAAAATCATGAGCAAAATCATCAAGACCATGGACGGAAACGAAGCGGCGGCTTATGTGGCCTACGGCTTCACTGAGGTGGCCGGCATCTATCCCATCACCCCCTCGTCCCCCATGGCGGAAAAGACCGATGAATGGTCTGCGGCAGGAAAGAAAAACATATTCGGACAGACCGTCCGGCTGGTTGAGATGCAATCGGAGGCCGGCGCGGCCGGCGTTGTGCACGGTGCGTTGGAGGCCGGTGTTTTGGCCACTTCCTACACATCGTCCCAGGGGTTGATGCTGATGATACCAACCATGCACAGAATATCCGGACAACGACATCCGGGAGTTTTGCATGTGGCTGCCCGCACAGTGGGTACCCATGCTTTTTCAATTTTTGGAGACCATTCGGACGTGATGAACTGCCGAAGCACCGGGTTCGCCATGCTGTCCACCGGCAGCGTGCAGGAGGTCATGGACCTGGCTGGGGTGGCCCACTTGGCGGCCATCGAATCCAGAATTCCCTTCATGCATTTCTTCGACGGTTTCCGCACCTCCCATGAGATCCAAAAGATCGAGTGCATCGACTATGGGGATCTGGCGGAGCTTTTGGATGAAAACGCTTTGGCGGCCTGGCGACGGAACGCCCTGAATCCGGAGCATCCGGTGCTGCGAAGCACAGTGCAGAATCCGGACATCTATTTTCAGGTGCGGGAGTCCAACAACGCGGATTACGAAGCCTTGCCGGATTTGGTTCAAAGCTATTTTGACGACATCACCCGGATCACCGGACGAAAATACAAGCTGTTCCAATATTACGGCGCGAAGGATGCGGATCGGGTCGTTGTGGCCATGGGTTCGGTGTCCGGCACCATCCAGGAAACGGTGGACTATTTGAATAAAAGGGGCGAAAAGGTGGGATTCATCCAGGTACATCTTTATCGACCGTTTTCTCCAAAACATCTGCTCAAGGCCCTGCCCAAATCCGTGTCCAAAATCGCGGTGCTGGATCGCCTCAAGGATGCGGGAGCGGACGGGGAGCCTCTATACAAGGATATTTGTTCCGCCTTCACCAACCGGGAAAATCCACCGAAGATTTACGGCGGCAGATACGGTCTGTCCTCCAAGGACACCAATCCCGCCCAGATCAAAGCGGTGTTCGACAACCTGAAAGCGGTTCGTCCCAAGAACCATTTCACCAGCGGCATCGACGACGACGTCACCGGCCATTCCCTTTTCCAGGGAGAGCGGTTTTATGCGGGGGACCCCAAGACCATCAGCTGCAAATTCTGGGGTCTGGGCTCCGACGGCACGGTGGGGGCCAACAAGAATTCCATCAAAATCATCAGCGAATCCACGGATATGTACACCCAGGCGTACTTTGAATACGACACCAAAAAATCCTTTGGCATCACCAAGTCCCACTTGCGTTTCGGGCATTCCCCCATACGCTCCACCTACCTGGTGAAATCCGCCAGCTTCATCGCCTGCCACAACCAGAACTTCCTGAGCAAATATGTGATTTTGCCGGAGTTGGAAAAAGGCGGCACCTTCCTTCTCAATTGCGATTGGTCGGAAGAGGAACTGGAACAAAACCTGCCGGCGGAAGTGAAGCAATACATCGCCAAAAATGACATCCGGTTTTATATCATCGACGCCAACCGGGTCTCCAACGAACTGGGTCTGGGCAACCGGTCCAACATGGTGCTTCAGTCCGCGTTCTTCAACCTGGCGGGAATCATCCCCGTGGACAAAGCGGTGGAGTATATGAAGGAAGCCGCGGAAAAGACCTATGGCAAGAAGGGCAAGACGGTGGTACGGATGAATCTGGCCGCCATCGACAGCGGGCTCACCGCCGCCAAGCGGGTCACCGTGCCGGAGCAGTGGGCCAACGCCAAAGACACCAAGAAAAAAACCGAAGAACGGGGAGACAAGTCCCTGCCCAAGTTCATCAAAAATATACAGATTCCCATCAACGCCCAGGAGGGGGACAGCCTGCCTGTCAGCACCTTTGTGGGAATGAAGGACGGGACCATGCCCCTTGGGACCTCCGCCTACGAAAAGCGGGGGATCGCCACAGACCTGCCGGTGTGGATCAAGGACAACTGTCTCCAGTGCAACCAATGCGCGTTGGTTTGCCCCCATGGATGCATCCGTCCCTATCTGATGGACGACAAGGAATCCATCAAGGCTCCTTATGAACTCGAAAGTGTTCCGGCCAAAGGCAAAGACCTGGCCCAATACAGATACAGCCTCCAGATCAGCACCCAGGACTGCACCAGTTGCGGATGCTGTGAAGTCGCTTGCCCCGCGAAGAGCAAGGCGCTGGTCATCAAACCGGCAGCGGAAGTGCCTGTCAACAAGTACTGCTGGGAATATGGCCTGACTCTCAAAGAAAAGACCGGATCCTTCGATCCGTCCACCATCAAAGGCAGCCAGTTCAAACAACCTTTGCTGGAATTCTCGGGAGCCTGCGCCGGCTGCGGGGAAACCCCGTACATCAAGCTGCTCACCCAGCTCTATGGGGACAAAATGTATTTCGCCAACGCCACCGGCTGCACCCAGGCCTGGGGATCCGCCATGCCTTGCGTGCCTTATACCACCAACAAGGAAGGAAAAGGACCGGCCTGGTCCAATTCCCTTTTCGAAAACAATGCGGAGTTCAGCTATGGCATGTGCCTGGCGGTGAAACAACGGCGTGAGCTGGTCACCGGATTCGCCGCGACCCTTCGGGAAAAATCCGACGGGAAGCAGCTTCCGACTCTGAACCCGCCGCTGAAGTCGGCCCTAAAAAAATGGTTCGACACTTGGGACGACCTGGAGGCCAACACCCCGGCCACCGCCAAGTTGGTGGAGGCCCTGGAGGCGGAGCTGAAGGCCAGAAACCTCAAAGGGGAAGCCAAAGACCTGGCCAAAAAGATTTTGGAGCGAAAAGACCAGCTGGCCAAAAAGACCATGTGGATGGTGGGCGGCGACGGCTGGGCCTACGATATAGGCTACGGCGGACTGGATCATGTTTTCGCCATGGGCGAGGATGTGAATGTGCTGATTGTGGACACGGAAGTGTATTCCAACACCGGCGGACAATCCTCCAAAGCCACGCCCATCGGCGCGGTGGCCCAATTCCAGGCTTCCGGCAAAAAGACCAAAAAGAAAGACCTGGGACTGCAGCTGATGACCTACGGCAACGTGTATGTGGCCAATGTGGCCATGGGCGCCGACCAGAATCAACTGATCAAAGCCCTCCGGGAAGCGGAAGCCCACAAAGGTCCTTCCATCGTGATCGCCTACGCGCCCTGCATCAACCACGGCATCAAGACGGGGATGAGCAACATGCTGGTCGAAATGAAGGAAGCCGTGGCGTCGGGATATTGGTTCCTTTTCCGGTACAACCCGGATCAGCAGACCAAAGACGGCAAGCCCGGGGTGTTCACGCTGGACTCCAAAGAGCCCACCGTTCCCCTGCGGGAATTTTTCAAAAACGAAGTCCGGTACGCGTCCCTGGAAAAAAGTTTTCCAAAGAACGCCAAATCCCTCTTTGACGAGGCGGAACAAAACGCGCGGGACCGATATCAACAATACAAGGCTATGGAATAGGAAGGAAAGACAATGTCAAGTGGAATCCTGAAATTTGAAATCGACAAATGCAAGGGCTGCGGACTCTGTGTGGCCGCCTGCCCGGCGAAAATTCTTAAAATCGACGTGAAAACCGTCAACAAAAAGGACTACCATCCCATTTGCTGCACCGACATGGGCAAGTGCATCGCCTGTGGAAGCTGTGCGCTCATGTGCCCCGACGGGGTCATCAGCGTATATAAGGAGGAAGACTAGAATGACTGACAAAATGACCGACAAACCGGCCGACAAAATGACTGACCGAAAACTCATGAAAGGGAATGAGGCCATGGCGCTGGCGGCGATTCGCGCCGGCTGCAGATATTATTTCGGCTATCCCATCACACCACAAAACGAAATCACCGAATATATGTCCCGGGAACTGCCAAAGGCAGGGGGGGCGTTCATCCAAGCGGAAAGCGAACTGGCGTCCATCAACATGTGCTATGGCGCCGCCGCCGCAGGCGGGCGTGTGTTGACTTCCTCATCCTCGCCTGGTGTCGCCCTCATGCAGGAGGGACTCTCCGGGCTGGCCAATATCCAGGCGCCCATGGTGATCATCAACGTCATGCGGGCCGGCCCCGGCATCGGCGCGATTCAGCCGGCACAGGCCGATTATTTCCAGGCCACCCGTGGCGGCGGCAACGGAGACTACCATATCATCGTCTATGCGCCTGAAAGCATTCAGGAAGCCATGGACATGATGGGCAAAGCCTATGACGTGGCGGACGAATACCGGAATCCGGTGATGATTCTGGCGGACGGCATGCTGGGACAGATGATGGAGCCGGTGGTCGTGCCGGAGGCCAGAAAGCCCATCATGGGCGATGATATCGCCAAGGCCAAGCCCTGGGCGCTCACCGGCCACAAAAACAAAAGGGAACGCAACGCCATCAATTCCGTATGGCTGGACCAATATGCTTTTGAAGAGTTCAGCAATGAACTTTGGAAAAAATACATCAAGGCGGAGAAAGAACTGCCCGAGTATGAAACCTACAATCTGGACGACGCGGACCTTGTGTTCACCGCCTTTGGCACCACAGCCCGGATCGTCAGGGAATCCATCGACCAATTGGCCAAAAAAGGCATCAAGGCCGGACTGATCCGGCCCAAAACCCTGTGGCCTTTCCCTTATGGGGCTTTTGACGAGATTGAAAAGCACGCACCCAACGCCAAGTTGGTCATCAGCGCGGAGCTTTCCAGAGGCCAACTGATCCAGGATGTGAAACTGGGTCTTTTGGGAAGACTTCCCGTGGCCCTCATCGGCAGAGTGGCCGGCATTTTGCTGACCCCCGACGAGATCACCCAGGAGGCCATGGCCCTTTACGAAAAAACCGGAAAGGAGGGGAAATGATGAAGACTGTATTTGAAATGACACCGGCGATGAGAGAGATGGAACTTCATTATTGCCCCGGATGCACCCATGGCATCGCCCATCGGCTGATCATGGAAGTCTTGGAGGAATCCGGACGGTTGGGAGACACCATCGGCGTTTCCCCGGTAGGATGCTCCATTGTGGCCCATCGATATATGAACGTGGATATGATTGAAGCGGCCCACGGCCGTGCGCCGGCCGTCGCCTCCGCCATCAAACGGGTCCATCCCGGCAACTTGGTGTTCACTTATCAGGGAGACGGCGATCTGGCCTCCATCGGCACCGGCGAAATTGTCCATGCCGCCCATCGGGGAGAAAAGATCTCCACCTTTTTCATCAACAATGCGATCTACGGCATGACCGGCGGCCAGATGGCCCCGACCACGTTGATCGGCCAAAAGGCGACCACCGCCCAGGAAGGGCGAAAAGTGGAAGATTCGGGGATGCCGCTGCGTGTGGCGGAAATGCTGGCCACCATCGATGGCGCCGTGTATGTGGAGCGGGTCGCGCTGAATAGCCCATCCAACGTCCGGGCCGCCAAAAAAGCCATCGCCAGAGCCTTCGAGGTTCAGGAAAAGGGACTTGGTTTCGCCTTTGTGGAACTGTTGTCCTCCTGCCCCGTCAACTGGGGATTGCCTCCGGTGAAAGCCCTGGAATGGATGGATGAGGCCATGATTCCCTATTACCCGTTAAAAAGATTCAAGTGTCCTGAAGAGGTGAAATAAATGTCGACGAAAAGAATATTTATAGCTGGATTTGGTGGCCAAGGCATTTTGCTCATTGGACAGATGCTGGCGTATACCGCCATGCTGGAAGGAAGGGAAGTTTCCTGGATGCCGGCCTACGGACCGGAAATGCGGGGAGGCACCGCCAATTGCACCGTGGTGATTTCCGACAAACCTATCGCCTCCCCCATTGTGACGGAAGTGGATGTGCTTTTGGCCATGAACGGCAGTTCCCTGGACAAATTCACCGATACGGTGGTGCCGGGCGGCACGATCATCGTCAATTCGGGGATCATCAGCAAGAAAGTGGAGCGCACGGACGTCCATGCCATCTATGTGGACTGCAATTCCGTGGCCCGGGATGTGCTGGGCAATGAGAAGGTCGCCAACATGGTGATGCTGGGCGCCCTCATCGGTTCTTCGGAAGTGGTTGATTTTTCACGGATTGAAGAGGTCATGAAAAACAATTTCAAAGGCCGCAAGGCAAAGCTCATCGAATTGAACATGCGGGCGGTCAACTATTGGAAAGAGAACCAAAATGAATAATTCCAAAACAGACCGCATCATCGATTCCCTGTCGCGAGTGACGGTGCTGGTCGGACACTTCGGCAGCGGCAAAACCGAACTGGCGGTGAACCTGGCCATGGACGCCAAGACCCGGCTGGACCGGCTCAGACTGGAAGAGCGATTCCCGGAAGATATCCTGCCATACAACAAAGTGTCCATTTGCGATTTGGACATCGCCAACCCATATTTCAGAAGCCGGGAGCGGAAGGCCCTTTTCGTGAAGAATGACATTGAAGTCATCAGCAACACCTTTGACATGGATATCACAGAGGACCTGCCTGCGGTTTCCCCGAGAATCATGGCGCCCCTTCAAAACAAAAGGTGCCGGGCGATTCTGGATGTGGGCGGCAACAATACCGGGGCCATGGTCCTCAACCAGTTCAAACAATACTTGACGGATCCGGACTGCAACATGCTTTGCGTGGTGAACACCAACCGGCCGGAGACAGACAATTTCCGGGGGGCGGTGGACCATATCAATAGCATCATCCTGGAAACCGGCATGCCGATTCTAGGCCTGATCAACAATACACATATGTTGTCGGAAACCACTGTGGAAGATGTGGTGAAAGGCCATCTGCTTTCCGCGGAAATCAGCGAGGCCACCGGCATCCCTCTGTTGTTCGACAGCTGCCGGCACACCCTGGTGAAGCCCCTGATGGAAGAAGCGGCCAAACGGCGGCTGGACATCAAACCCTATCCCATGAAATTGTATATGCGGCCGACATGGCTGGAACGATAAACGACAAGACATAACGTAACGATAAAACGTAACGACAAAACGTTAAGGAGGAATCAAAATGAAAGCGACGTTTCAAATCACAAAAACCACAGCACCCAAGGCAAAGCCGGATGAAGAACATCTAAAATTCGGCGTGGATTTTTCCGATCACATGTTCATCATGGATTGGGATCCGGAAAAGGGTTGGCACGACGGCAGAATTGTGCCTTATGGCCCGTTGTCCCTGGATCCGGCCACCGTTTGCTTTCATTACGCCCAGGTGATGTTTGAAGGCATGAAGGCCTACAAAACCGCGGAAGGCAAGATTCTGTTGTTCCGCCCGGACATGAACGCCAAGAGAAGCAACAAGACCTCGGAGCGTCTGTGCATCCCCACCATGGATGAGGAACTGTACGTGGAAGCCGTCAAAGCCCTGGTGGCGGTGGACGCCGACTGGGTGCCTTCCAAAGAAAACTCATCCCTTTATATCCGACCCTTCATCATCGCCGACGAACCCTTTGTGGGCGTGCGTCCGTCAAACCATTACAAATTCATCATTATATTGAGCCCCGTCGGACCCTATTATCCCAGCGGCCTCAAACCCACAAAAATCTATGTGGAGGACAAATATGTCCGTGCCGCCTTGGGCGGAACCGGCGAGATCAAATGCGGCGGCAATTACGCGGCCAGCCTGAAAGCCCAGGTGGAAGCGGCGGAGAAAGGCTATGACCAAATCCTGTGGCTGGATGGAATCCACCGCAAGTATGTGGAGGAAATCGGCACGTCCAATGCCTTTTTCGTCATCGATGGGGAAGCCATCACCGCGCCCCTTGAGGGCACCATCCTTCCCGGCATCACCCGAAATTCGGTCATCCAACTGCTGAAACAAAAGGGAATTCCCGTTTCCGAGCGCAGATTGTCCATTGACGATTTGTATGACGCGGCCAGAACCGGCCGACTGACTGAAGCGTTCGCTTCCGGCACCGCGGCGGTCATCAGCCCTGTGGGTGTCCTGTGCTACAACGACGAATGCGTGAAAATCAACAACAACCAGGTGGGTCCCATTTCCCAGGACCTGTATGACACCCTCTACGGCATGCAGACCGGCAAACGTCCGGACACCATGCATTGGACGGTGGAAGTAAAATAAAGAATTGAAGGAGAAACCATATGAGTGAAGTCAGACACATCACCGTCGGCCAGATGTTCGAGGAGACAGTCCAGAAGTTTCCCATGCACCAGGCGGTAAAGTACATCGAAATGAAGTACAACAAAACCTACTATGAGCTCAACGTCAAAGTGGACCGGATCGCCCGGGGCCTTTTGGGGATGGGCTTTCGGAAAGGGGATCACGTGGCGGTTTGGGCCACCAACTATCCCCAGTGGCTGGTGCTGCTTTTCGCCACCGCCAAAATCGGCGTGGTGCTGGTGACGGTCAACACCAACTACAAGGCCGCCGAGCTGGAGTATCTGCTGAAGCAGTCCGACAGCAAGGCTTTGTTTATCTGCGACGGCATCAAAGATGTGGACTGCGAAAAAATCATTTATCAGGTTTGTCCCGAATTGAAATACTGTGAAAAAGGAAAACTGGAATCCGACAATCTGCCTCATTTGAAGGCGGTGATTTCCTTTGACAATTACTATACCGGCATGTATCACTGGAATGAAATCAAGCATTTCGGCATTCTGATTTCCGACAAGGAATATCAGGCGGCCAAAGACGCCTGTCATCCCGACGATGTCATCAATATGCAATACACCTCCGGCACCACCGGTTTTCCCAAAGGCGTCATGCTGACCCACAAAAACCTGGTGAACAACGGCACTTCCATCGGCGATTGCATGAAATTCACCGAAGAGGACCGGCTTTGCATACCAGTTCCGTTTTTCCATTGTTTTGGACTGGTGCTGGCCATCATGGCTTCCGTTTCCCATGGAACCACCATGCTGCCCCTTTTGTGGTACACGCCGATGAAGGTCATGCACACCATTGAATATGAGCGATGCACCGCCGTCCACGGCGTGCCCACCATGTTCATCGGCATTCTGGAACACCGGGACTTTGACTCCTATGATTATTCCTCCCTGAGAACCGGAATTATGGCCGGGTCGCCATGCCCCATCAAGGTGATGCAGGATGTGGTGGAAAAAATGAACATGAAGGACATCACCATCGTATTCGGTCAAACGGAAGCGTCTCCGGGCTGCACACAGACCACTGTGGAGGACAGCATCGAAAAACGGGTTCACACTGTGGGCCGCGCTCTGCCGAACATGGAGACCAAGATTGTGGATGAGCATGGGAACGAAGTGGCCCCAGGCGTCTCCGGCGAATTCTGCGTGCGTGGATATAACGTCATGAAAGGATACTACAAAAATCCAGACGCCACGGCGGCGGCCATCGACCGTGAAGGATGGCTGCATACCGGAGATTTGGCGGTCCAGGATGAGGACGGCTACTACAAGGTGACCGGGCGGATCAAAGACACCATCATTCGTGGCGGCGAGAACCTTTTCCCCAAAGAAATCGAAGATCAGATCTACAGGCATCCGGCGATTCGGGATGTTTCCGTTGTGGGTGTGCCGTCCAGAAAATATGGGGAAGAAGTGTGCGCCTTTGTGATCCTCAAAGACAACATGGCCCTGACAGACGAAGAGGTACGTAAATTTGTCAGCGACAACATGGCGCGGCACAAGACGCCCCGATATGTTTTGTTCGTATCCCAGTTCCCGACGACGGCCAGCGGTAAGATTCAAAAGTTCCTGTTGAGGGAACAAGCCATTTTGGAACTGAATCTGACGGTTGAAGCCAATATCGAAACGGCATAAAGGAGGAAATCTATGACAGTATCATCAGCTACGCTGCAGCGTCTCAAAGAGATGAGAGAAGAACTTGGCATCTCCGTGGAGGAAATGGCCAAGACCACCGATACAACGGTTGCCGAATATCTTGCCATCGAAAACGGACTTGGAGATATCGGATTCACCTTTCTCTACAACTGCGCCAAGAAATTCAGAATCGACCTGGCAGAGCTGGTCACGGGGGAAGAGCCCAGGCTTACCAGCTACACCCTTTCCCGTGCAGGGGAAGGAATGCCTATCAAGAGGCGGGAAGGATTCGAATACGACCATCTGGCCTATCTGCTTCGAGACAGACTGGCGGAGCCCTTTGTGGTCACCGCCAAATACAGCAGGGACCTGGAGAACAACCCCATCGAGTTGACCCACCACGCCGGTCAGGAGTTCAACTATATTCTGGAAGGAATCCTGAAGTTCCAGATCGAAGAGCATATCGAAATATTGAAACCCGGCGACAGCCTGTTTTATGACGGCAGCAAAAAGCACGGGATGATCGCTCTGGGCGGCAACGACTGCAAATTCCTGTCAGTGGTCATTCAGGGAGACCTGGTGGACAACGCCGGGTTCGTTCCCGACTACGCCCACGACAAGGCGCCTGCCAAACGGATCAGAAAAACCGACACCAGAGTGTACAAGAAATACGTCAAGGAAACCTTGGACGAAAACAATTACCTGAAAGCCATCGATTTCGACATCCCCGACAATTTCAACTTCGGTTACGATTGTGTGGACGCGGTGGCCGCCAAAAAACCGGACAAGCTGGCCATGCTTTGGGTATCCTCAACCGGTGAGGAAAGAAGGATCACCTTCGGTGAAATGGAAAAACGGTCCAACCAGACCGCCAACTATTTCCGACGCATGGGCATCAAAAAAGGCGACCGTGTGCTGATCGTGCTTAGACGCCACTATCAGTTCTGGTACACCATGGTGGCCCTCCACAAACTGGGCGCAATCGCCATCCCCGCCACCGACCAGCTGGCTGCCAAGGATTTTGAATATCGATTCAAGGCCGCCGGGGTTTCGGCCATCATCTGCACCGGATACGGCCATGCCGCCGAAATGGCGGAAGAAGCGGCCAAAGGCTTTGCGGAGCTTCAGTTTTTCTGCATGGCCAACGGCACAAGACCCGGATGGCACAACTTCGACGAAGAGATCTTAAAGGAATCGGACCAGCTGGAGCGGGTCAAGACCAACAAAGACGACCCCATGCTCATGTTCTTCACGTCCGGTACCACCGGCTACCCCAAAATCGCCCAGCACAGCTACTGCTACGCGCTGGGGCATCTGGTCACCGCCAAGTGGTGGCACAACGTGCAGGAAGACGGCATCCACTTCACCATCTCCGACACGGGATGGGGCAAAGCGGTATGGGGCAAGCTTTATGGCCAGTGGCTTTGCGAAGCGGCGGTCTTCACCTGCGACTTTGAGCGCTTCAACCCGGTGGACCTCCTGCCCATGTTCAAAAAATACAACATCACCACGTTCTGCGCGCCGCCCACCATGTTCAGGTTTTTCATCAAGGAGGATTTGAGCAAATATGACCTGTCTTCCCTGAAGTACGTGACAACCGCCGGTGAAGCGTTGAATCCGGAAGTGTACAATCAAATTCTTCACACCACAGGCCTGAAGATCATGGAAGGTTTTGGACAGACGGAAACCACGCTGACCATCGCCAATCTTCTGGGCGCCGAAACCAAACCCGGCGCAATGGGCAAACCCACTCCGGGGTACGACATCACCCTGCTTGGCACCGACGGTTTTCCCGTGAATCCCGGCGAAGTGGGAGAAATCGTCGTCTCCACCAAGCACGGACATGCCCAGGGGCTGTTCCACGGATATTATCGGGATCAGGAACGGACCGACGAAGTGTGGTATGACGACTATTACCACACCGGCGATATGGCCTGGCAGGATGAGGACGGATACTTCTGGTACGTCGGCCGAACCGATGACATCATCAAGTCTTCCGGCTATCGGATCGGACCCTTCGAGGTGGAAAGCGTTCTCATGGAGATCCCCTGCGTCCTGGAATGCGCCGTCACCGGCACACCGGACCTGGAAGGGGAGCGGGGACAGCTTGTCAAGGCCACCATTGTGCTGGCCAAAGGATATGCTCCCAGCGACATCCTGAAAAAAGAGATCCAAAACTATGTGAAGAGCCATACGGCTCCGTACAAGTATCCCAGAGTCATCGAGTTTGTGGAGACCTTGCCCAAGACCATCAGCGGTAAAATCAGACGGGTGGAGATCCGTGCCGCCGAAACCGGCGAAACCATCAACGTCATGGAAGACTAGAAGGATTGAAGTGCAAAATGAAGCGGTTTCCCACTTTGAAAAGTGGAAACCGCTTTTTCATCACCAACCGCTTTTTCATCCCCAAACGGAGAAAAAGCCGGGGACTGTCGCGGCTTGATTTACATAAATTTACATATTGTCGATTTTTCATGATAAAGCATAAAATCGCCCCTTCATATGGGCAAAAACCCATACCACAAAGGCAAAATGCCATTGGGGAAACCGAAAAAGCCATCCGCATGCAGGCATTTCACCTCGACTCGCAAAAAACACAATATTTTTTGCATAAAGGGGTTGACACTTGGAGGGAAATGGTTAAAATAGTATTTAGCACTCGGCAAATACGAGTGCTAACAATTCGCCTGACGGTTTGACGCCATTCAATCGGGGTAAACGGACAAGCGAATTGATTAAAACGTACTCAAAATTTTAATATACGGAGGTAAAAAAATGAGTTTTGGAATCAAGCCTTTAGGCGAAAAAGTGGTTATCAAAAGATTGGAAGCTGAGGAAAAAACCCAAAGCGGCATCGTTTTGCCGGGACAAGCAAAAGAGAAACCCCAAATTGCCGAGGTGGTTGCTGTTGGCCCCGGAACCGAAGACGACAAAATGGAGCTGAAGGTCGGCGACTTTGTCATTTTCAGCCAGTATGCGGGCACCCAGGTGAAATACCAGGGCGAGGAGTACACAATCCTGAACCAAAAGGATGTTTTGGCTACCGTGGACAGGTAAACCTTGACACACGGTTGACCTGGGACTTGCACCTAAATACTCACAAGACGGGCAACCCGTCAACCAAACCTAATTTATTATGAACGACAATACGAAAGGAAGGAACTATAAATGGCAAAGGACATTTACTTTGGCGAAGACGCCAGAAAAAAACTGCTGTCAGGCGTTGATCAGCTGGCAAACACCGTAAAAATCACATTGGGCCCCAAGGGCAGAAATGTATTATTGGAGAAAAAATTCGGCGGTCCCCTCATCACCAATGACGGCGTGACCATCGCCAAGGAAATCGAGCTGGCGGATCCCGCTGAAAACATGGGCGCACAACTGGTGAAGGAAGTCGCCACCAAGACAAACGACGTGGCCGGCGACGGAACCACCACAGCCACCCTGTTGGCTCAAATCATCATTAAAGAAGGATTCAAAAATGTGGCAGCCGGCGCCAACCCCATGATTCTCAAAAGAGGAATACAAGGTGCGGTTGAAGTAGCCGTCAACTATATCAAAGAAAGCGCCAAGATAGTCGAAAACAAAGAGAGCATCGCCCAGGTGGCGGCGGTTTCTTCCGCTGACGACACCATCGGCGAGCTCATTGCGGAAGCCATGGAAAGAGTCGGCCGCGACGGCGTCATCAGTGTGGAAGAGTCCAAGACCATGGGCACCACGCTGGAAGTCGTTGAAGGGATGCAATTTGACCGCGGGTATCTTTCCGCATACATGATCAACGACCCCGAAAAGATGGAAGCTGTTTTGGAAAACCCATGCATCCTTCTTACAGACAAGAAAATTTCCAACATTCAGGAACTGCTGCCCCTGCTGGAGCAGGTGGTGCAACAGGGTAGAAAACTCCTGATCGTTGCAGAAGACATTGAAGGCGAAGCGCTGGCGACCATCGTCGTCAACAAATTGAAGGGAACCTTCGACTGCGTTGCCGTCAAAGCACCTGGATTCGGTGAAAGAAGAAAAGCCATGATGGAAGACCTGGCCATCCTCACAGGCGGCACGGTGATTTCAGAAGAACTGGGCTACGACCTGAAAGAAGCGACACTTGACATGCTGGGCACCGCCGCCAAGGTCAAAGTCAACAAGGAAACCACAACCATCGTCGACGGCGCTGGCAGCCAGGAAGAAATCCATGCCAGAGTCGCTCAAATCAAAAAGCAGATCGACGACACCACTTCTGAGTTCGACAAAGAAAAGCTCCAGGAAAGACTGGCCAAGCTGGCCGGCGGCGTTGCGTTGGTCAAGGTCGGCGCAGCCACAGAGACAGAGCTGAAAGAAAGAAAACATAGAATAGAAGACGCCCTCAACTCCACCAAAGCCGGTGTGGAAGAAGGCATCGTTCCCGGTGGCGGCGTGGCCCTGGCCAATGCCATCCCCGCAGTCGCCAAATATGTGAAAACCCTGTCCGGGGATGCCAAAACCGGTGCGGCCATCATCATGCGCGCCCTGGAGGAACCGGTCAGACAGATTGCTGAAAATGCCGGATTCGAAGGCAGCGTGGTCATCGCGCGCATCAAGAACAGCAAGCCCGGCACCGGTTTCAACGCCGCCAACGAGCAGTACATGGATATGATTTCCGCAGGTATTGTGGATCCGGCCAAAGTGACCAGATCCGCACTTCAAAATGCCGCCTCAGCATCAGCGATGCTGCTGACCACCGAGGCCGGCGTTGTGGATGCCAAGTCGGATGAGCCGGCCATGGGCGGCATGCCTCCGGGAGGCATGGGCGGAATGGGAGGCATGGGCGGCATGATGTAATCATCCCCCAACCCCAAATCATTCCCAAACCACCATTCAATCCAAAATCAAACCAACACCGAATACCAAGACCAAACAAATAAATCTTGAAGAAGGCATCTGCACCCGCAGATGCCTTCTTTTCATTAATTTGCTCTTTTTCCATAATCATATTCTGCGGCACCATAAAATCCCGACCTCGGCAACAACCCCAACCCAACCCACCGCAAACCCCCGAATTTTGTCCCCGGCCCACAAATTATTTCAAATATTTCTGAAGGATATGATATAATAAACAGAATCAAATTTTTATTATCACCATCGGCCCGTTGACGCACGGCATCACGGCTCTTGCGACCGCAACGCGGCAAGTTGCGCCACCCAGACACATGCGGGACCGAAATCTTTAAGGAGGAAAATGGCATGAACGAAAAAAAATATCGACTGAACACACAATGCATACATAGCGGCTACAAAGCTGAGAACGGAGAGCCTCAGGTCATGCCGATCGTCCAAAGCACAACATTTCGATACAACGATCCGGAGGATATCGCCTCCTTGTTCAATTTGGAGAGCGCAGGATATTTTTATTCCAGGCTTGGCAACCCGACGGTTTGCTGCCTGGAGGAAAAAATGGCCGCATTGGAAGGCGGCGTCGCCGCGGTGGCGACTTCATCGGGCATGTCGGCCAGCTTGATGACCATACTGAATCTCTGTGTGGCCGGCGACCATATCATTTCATCAAAAAGCATTTATGGCGGCACATACAACCTGTTTGCGGTGACCATCAAAAAAATGGGCATCGAGTGCACCTTCGTGGATCAGGACGATCCGTCTGAGATTATTTTGGAGTCCGCCAGACCCAATACAAAAGCGATCTTCGCCGAATCACTGGGCAATCCAACTTTGACCGTGCTGGATTTCGACAAGTTCGCCGGCATCGCCAAGAAAATCGGCGTGCCCCTCATCATCGACAACACGCTGGCCACACCGGCTCTTTGCAGGCCGTTGGAATTAGGCGCTCACATCGTGGTCCATTCCACCACTAAATACTCAGATGGACATGCCACCAGCCTTGGCGGCATGGTCATTGACGGCGGAACATTCGATTGGGCCGCAAGCCGTAAATTCCCCGGGCTGACCGAGCCTGAACCAAGTTATCACGGCCTTCAATACGACAAAGCCTTCGGACCAGGAGCACTGGCGGCCAAGTTGAGGACCCAGGGTCTTCGGGATCTGGGCTGCACCATGGCGCCGTTCAATGCGTTCCTCACCGCACAGGGGTTGCAGACATTGCCGTTGCGCATGGAGCGTCACAGCCAGAATGCGTTGAGGCTGGCCGAATATCTGGCGAACCATCCCAAAGTGGACTGGGTTTTGTACCCGGGACTGAAAGGGGACAAATATTATGAGTTGGCCCAGAAATATTTGCCCAAGGGACAAAGCGGCGTGCTGACCTTTGGCATCAAAGGCGGCGCCAAAGCGGGCGAAGCATTTTTACGGTCCATCCAGCTGATCAGCATGGTGGTCCACGTGGGGGATATCAGAACCTGCGTGCTTCATCCCGCCAGTTCCACCCATCGTCAGATGACGGCGGAGGAACAACTGGCCGCCGGGATCAAACCGGAAGCAATCCGGCTTTCCGTTGGCTTGGAAGATGTTCAGGACCTGATTGAGGATTTGGACAACGCGTTGAGTCGTGCGTAAGGGGGTGACGGCATGCCATTGATCATACCAAACAGGTTGCCGGCGGCGGAAACCCTAAAGAAAGAAAACATCTTCACCATGCGGGCCGCCAGAGCCCAAACCCAGGACATCAGACCGCTGCGCATCGTCATTGTGAACCTGATGCCCACCAAAATCGCCACGGAGACGCAGCTGGCCAGAGTGCTGGCCAATTCTCCCCTGCAGGTGGAGCTGACCCTGGTCCATATGGACAGCCACGAAGCCAAGAATATTTCCCAGAGCCATCTGGATTCCTTTTACAAGACCATCGACGAGGTCAAGCACCAGAAGTTCGACGGCATGATCCTCACCGGTGCGCCGGTGGAACAAATTCCATTTGAGGATGTGGACTACTGGGATGAGCTGAAGGGCATCATGGAATGGTCCAAGACCAACGTCTACAGTACCGTCCACATTTGCTGGGGCGCCCAGGCGGCGTTGTATTACCACTACGGCATCCCCAAGTACCCTGTGGACAAAAAAATCTTTGGCATCTTCGAACAGCGGGTGGTACGACCTCTCAACCCGCTGATGCGCGGTTTCGACGAGGTGTTTTTCGCACCCCACTCCCGTCACACCACCATCAAAAAAGAGGATGTGCTGAAACATAAGGAACTACGTATTTTGGCGGAGTCTCCGGAGTCCGGGATTCATATCCTGGCCACCGACGACGGAAAACAGATTTTCATTCTGGGCCACCAGGAATACGACAAAGAAACGTTGGGGACCGAATATTTCCGCGATATGGAAAAAGGATTGCCCATCGATATCCCCAAAAACTATTTTATCGACGACGACCCGGCCAAAGAGCCGATTTTCCGTTGGCGCAGCCATGCCAGCCTGCTGTTCACCAACTGGCTCAACTACTACGTATATCAGGAAACACCTTTCGATTTGGAACGCCTATAGGAGGGCAGGAACATGAGCAACGGTGAGAATGTGCAATCTGTGGAAAGAGCGTTGGATATCATTGAAGTTTTGGCAGTGGAGCCGGAAGGCCTGGGCGTCACTGAGATCGCCGGCCGGATTCAGCTCCACAAAAGCACCGCCCATCGTTTGATCAGCACATTGGCGGCCAGAGGTTACCTGGAAAAAACAGAGACAGGCAACTATAAAGTCGGCATCAAACTGATCGGCGCGGTCAGCTGTTACATCAACAGCCTGGAGCTCCAGACAGAAGCCAGACCCTATTTGGCCAAGATCACCGGAGCGTTGAACCTCACCGCCCATCTGGGCGTGTTGGATGGCAACCAGGTGGTATACATCGAAAAAATGGATGTGGTTTCATCGATCAAACTTTATTCCCAGATCGGCCTCCATGTCCACGCCTACTGCTCCTCGCTGGGCAAATGTCTGCTTTCCAACTATTCCAAAGAGGACCTGGAAAACAGAATGGCCAATTGCAGTTTTCTCAAGTTCACCGAAAAAACGATTTCATCCATGGAGGATTTCCATGAAGAAATGAAAAAAGTCCGGGCTCAGGGATGGGCCATGGACGACGAGGAGTCTGAAACCGGTCATCGGTGCATCGGAGCGCCTATTTACGATTACAGGGGAGACATCATCGCATCCATCAGTGCCAGCGGGCCCACCGCCTTGCTGACCCGGGAAAGAATTCCCCAGGTGGTGGAGTATTTGCGGGATGCAGCCGCCCAACTTTCGCGGGACATGGGATATAACGGATAAACAAAAAACCCGGTGGACATAATCTTGTCCGCCGGGTTTTTTCGTTGGGGTTAGAAGATATTTTTTAAGACGATTGTTTTGATTCGTGTCATTTCCGCAAAGGTTGTCATGACCCCCTCGGTGCCGATGCCGCTGTGTTTCCATCCGCCGAAGGGCTGTTCAAATGCCCTGAAGAAGCTGGCTCCGTTGATGACGGCGCCGCCGGCCTCCATG